>ERZ781398.2058-NODE-2058-length-17693-cov-4.653816_pt1 | contig 17693 bp, 19 predicted proteins | sample MGYA00433077_ERZ781398 | MGnify/ENA primary metagenome ERZ781398 (study PRJEB29847, sample SAMN06458254) | wastewater metagenome | isolation source: Wastewater bioreactor | place: South Africa: Cape Town | study: EMG produced TPA metagenomics assembly of the... | reverse complement strand
TCGATAAACATCGAACGAATGCTCCACCGATGTTATCAACACATAAAAAACGTGGTGGCCGATGTTCACATGCGTATTTGTTAACGGCTTGTTCAGCTCAAGCGTTACTGCGCCAAATTCGTGTTCAAATAAATAAAATCCTCGAGTCGGATATTTTTCTCGATGTACAAGCTACGGCATCGCCAACCTTGCAAGTATTCTGGTTGGATCCTCCCATTGCTTATCAAGGAAATCAAATCAGCGATTTAGATCATATCCCTTCGTTTAATATTACAACGTACTAGTACATCGTTTTCTCTTTTTACCCTCATCAATAACGATCAAAACTTACCATAGATTTCTCGTTCTGTGTTTCGGTTGACTGATTTTTATCTCTACGATCAAGATTTTAAAAATAATCGAAATAAATCCTTCGAATGATTATTAAGAAACGATTGAAATTTCGATGCAATATTCTTCAATTGATTATAAGTATCTCAATTGTATTGAGTTTAATTTATCTGATAAATTCACCTGATTATGTCATCGTTACTTTCAATGATAAATATCAAAATATCAAAATTACTAGTGATGATGTTTATCAGTTCAATGGTATAGCTTACGATTTCTATTCATTCAATGAATCTAAAGGAATAGGTGAACAATGGAAAACATTTCCTTTAGATGATGTTTTCGGAAAGACATTACAATCAACAACTGGATTAGTACTTGTCGATCGGATTTATGTTACAACTGCAAAACAACTTACTGATCGTCAAGAAAATTTGAGGAGAATGTTTGATCGATATCAAATACAAAATTATGAATGGCGAATGAAATGGATTCGAGATACATGTTATAATGATGAAAATCGAGATGAAGTCGATAGAAAATTGAATTTAAATACAAAAAAATTAAGTGAGATCTAATTAATATATTTCTATGAGTGAATTTATAATAATTATTTGAAGATATGGCAAAATTAAAGCGTCAATGTGCAATTACAATGGAACATATTGATATTTGGCATGATATTGTTGCTCGGAATTCTTCATTATCGCTCATTTTCGAAGATGATGCTGTTGTCATGTCAAACTTTGCTGAAAAATTCAATCGAACCATAAAATTTGGTGGATCATCTCAATGTGTCAATGATAGATCGAATCTACCAATGAATAACGACGAACGAATTGAACAAGATCCCATTATATTCATTGGCAGTTGCATGCAATTACATGATAATAGATTTCCTAAATATCAAAGCAATGCAATGCCATTATTGTCAACACATAAACAAAGTGCAAGTCGATGTACACATGCATATCTTTTAACAGCATGTTCGGCTCGTGCTTTATTACGACAAATTTCAATTCGAAAAAATTTTTTCGTTTAATCGGATTTATTAGTAAATATGTATGTAAAAATGTCACCAACACTTCAATCATTTTGGCTTGATCCACAAATTGTTTATCAAGGAAATCGTATTATTGATCTTGATGGAATTTCACCGTTAAACAGAACAACTTACTAATGTGCTTTATGTTTTGAAATGAAATATTTTCAATACTTGTCTTCTCGTTTTTTGACTTGACACCAAAGAAAATATACGATAATAAGCGAATTATTTCGTCAACAACACTTTTTCATGTCAACTATAAAGCAGATTTTATTTGCGATTGAATGATAGAATGAGCATAGAAATCAAATAAAAATGCAAGTAGCTAGAAGTGGAAAGTGGACCGAGTGAAACCAATATATATTTATATATATATATATATATATTAGTACGAAATACATAATTGGACAAAATGATCGCCATTCGTGTTTCGTCATGTCGACCTCACTAGGAATCATATATGTATTGTGTGAATAACAAAGACATCAACTTACATAAAGAAAAAAAATAATGTATAGTCATTCGAAAGAATAGATTTTTTTCAAACAATACCGAGGGTCATTCTATTCAATTAGGTCCATAAATATCATATATTTATATTTTAAACAGAAGTTCCTCATCATCAGAATCACTTATTTTCAAAATAACATGCGAACTCCTGAAAAGAAGTGCCAACGTTATCAACCATATCCAACTGAAACAACTGAACAAAAATGTAAATGATTTTTGCTTATGAAAGAAGCCGAAGCTGAAGAACTTAACAAGGTGAGAATATTCATATAATTGACTGTATGTCTCATGGTTTCCTCAATTTATAAAGCGAAAAATGAATATATCAATAGTTGCCGGAAGTAGATAAAGAGTTTTCAAACTAAAGAAATAGAAAATGATTATTTCATTGCGCTGCATGTAATAAGCGTCACTCATACCTACAGCTTTATTACTGACGGACTATCGTTATCATTTAAACTGACGATTCTCGTCGCTCATAATCACAGCCAATCACAGATAAAGAACGAATATCTAATTAGTCTATACTCAGCGGACGGCTCATTTGTCGATTGTTTATAAAAACGGACAAACGGAAACATTTCGTTTAAAAAAAGAAAATGTGCAAACCGGTATATATAAATTTTTTCTCGGAAGACGAATACGAAGAAGATGTAAGTTAATACTTCACATGAAAGTTTAAAAGATCTTCATCTATCTGTTTCATCTGTACTTACTAAATCTAAAAACATTTTTTCAATTTTAGGAAAATACTGACAACATCGAAGAAGCACAACCAGAAGATGCCAATGATATCCCAGGGCGAACATGCCTCACAAGATCTTATCGGATCCTAACAAAATCCGACGAAATCCTTGGTACAGGAATCCAATCGGAAGTTGTGGGACATCGGAAAATGTTGGAATACTCCAGATCCGATAGGAACTACAACTAATCCAATATTTTCCCGACACCTATAACTTCCGATTGGATTCCTGTACCAAGGATTCTGACAAAAACAATCGAATTCCCATCGGATACAATAAAATCCGACAATTTTCCATGGTGAATCCAATGTAGAAGTACCCAAACCAAATTTAGACCAAACTGAACATGCTCAATATGATCATACAGATTCAGTAGATGTTAATTTTGTTGTAAATAAATTGCTCAATTAAATTTATCAGACAAATGAAAATGAATTATTGAAAATAGATGTCAACATACCATGCACTACAAACCATAGTCAGAATTGTGAACAGAACAATTTGCAAAATGTTTCTCAATATGATTTGAAGGATGACATTATACACAGCGATAAGTCTCTAGATGTGCTTCGTGAATTGTACAATTTTCATCAAAAACAGATGGATTTAATCAAGCAAATTTTCAAGAATATTGACAAAGACGGTTTATTGTAAAGTTTTTTTCTTGTAGTTTACACAGAACAGAAAGATTAATAAATAATTTAATTTCATGTGACATCAGAAAGATATGAACAACAAACTCCATCGTTGTGAAATCATGAGAATTGACAATGGTAGTAAATATATTTTTCTCACTAGAAATCGAAAATGTGTAAAAATTATCTTTATTCTCGAACATGACATACAATAAAATAGATGTTAATTTAAGAGAGAATATTTTTGTTTCTTTTATTTAATTTTCTTGATCAAATTTTGTTAACCATTGTCGAAAATTGTTCTTCTGTCGGTTCATTTCATCATTTATTAATTTCCATACATCGACATCTATATTTGTTGCATAAGGTACTGGTCCATATTCCGGTGTCAATGTAACATATTTTTTTCCGTGTTTCTTTCGTTGAGTCCAAATCATTTGCCACCATTGTTGCATTAATTCAGCTTCGACCGGTGCGTCAACCAATGGATTATTAACTTGAGCATGTTGAACTGTTCCAACTCGAGCATGAATATGATCAGCACGTTCGATTATCGTTTTCATTCGTTCAACATCCGATGGATGATTAAGTAGACGTTCGCAAACAACTAAAAAATGTGAAAAATCAGCTGTTACTCGAAGTGTTGGGAAACGAGAAATCATATGAAGAGTTATAGCTGGATTGAATAATGATCGACCACGATGAGTCTATTTATATAAAAAAAAACAGAAATCGAAATTCGTATTGCATTTTCAATTGACAAACTTCATGTGACGATGATACATTCGGATAGTTCGCTTGTAAAATCAATGCCTGTTGAAAAAATCTCTCGTGTTCATCAATCGTCCATGTATCTTGTCCACTATGAATATTAATATGAATCGGTTGATACCGAACCATTTGTTCTAATTCTCGTTTAAGATTTTCGAGATGTTGTTCAACAGTTAAATTTTCCCATGAATTCGGAATGAAATCTGTCCAATTTGTATAACAAATACCGATTAATTCAAGTTGATTTGTTCTCATACATTCCATGAAGATTTCATCGTTGTTATTTGATAAACGATGAATTTCATTTAACGATGCTTCAATACCATTGAAACCTAATCGATGAAGTTCAGCAAAGAGAATGTTTATATCCGACGAAAATTGACTTTCGGCACCCCACAGATTTCGAAAGACTTTTAACTCGATCGACATCATCGAACGCAAACAAAAAAACAACACGAAAAGAACGAATATTTCACGATTCGTCGTTCGAGATAATCAAAGACCTCTATACTGTTTTGTTTTTTATTTTCGAAAATAAAAATTAAAAATATTTTGCCTAATGTTGATGAAGTTTGCTGTGAATTTTCTTTCGAAAATAGAATACAATCGCTAAATCGCAAACGATCATTAAAATCATTGAGCCTGCACAAAAAATTAAATCTGGTTTTGTTCGTTGATTTATTTGAAACATGAATTCTTCGTAATCCCAGAAGACGCCATGCATTTGACAAATCGTTGCCAGATAAATGCAAAAATGAAATAAATGATGACCTTGCCCGAAAAAATCCAATTGACCCGGATAGAAACATTGCGGAATATCGAAAGCAAATAGCACAGCACCGATGAGAAAGATCACGATTTGTGCTACATGACATAACAATGCTGGATGGAGAAACATGTCCGATGAATAGATTCGTACGAGCAAAGGAGCAATTGAATACAGCCAAGCAAGTCCACAGGGAAGAAATTGACAAAAACGTTTCATCGGTGGATAGGGTCGAGTGAAATAATATTGAGCAAAACAATTTAGAAAACAAGCCGATATGCCCAAAAGCAAAAGAACAATGACGTAATACGATCGAATCGATTGATAGTACCATTCCGGTGCTGAATAGTAAATCTGTAAGAAACCTGAGCCAAAACCGTGTAGACTAACACCAATGAAATCGAATAGAAAACATGTCATGTGTACTAATTCAGATTTTGAGTGAAGTAAATGTGCTAATGCTGAGCAAGCAAACATCGAACAGGCCAAGATTAATGAAACAAGAAATGGCCACGAATGTGAATTTTCAAAGAAATTCAATCGTTCCGAATAGTAGAACATTAAATGACCTACATAAATAATTCCGATTAAATGACTCCAGACATTAATTGTTTCGTTATGTTTATGAAACAATGAATTCCAATAGTATGACCATGGCTGATGAATCGAACGAAAACCATGGATAATAAATGGTTCGACGAAGAGTGCTGGCACTTGGTGCGCTTGTAAGGGATATCGAGACATGCTTTGAAACGATTGAAATGCTGATTGAAAACGAATGTGTTGCCGTTGAATATAACTTCGAATGTCGTATTCGAATGAAAACGTCGGTAGATAATCGTTCAAAATCTCGATATTAAACATTTGTATGCCGTTTCTTTTTTTGTGCTTCGTCAATGTGAAGAATAAAAGAAACTTTCATTTCTTTGACATACATTTAATCAATCGTCAGGGATTTACGTTTTTTTTTCTTTCGTTCTTCGTTTTTTTTACACTGAAGCACGTCGTCAAAAACATCTCTTTTGCAACCAATTTCGCTTTCTTTTGTATTTCATTCCTTTCGAATCGATTAATAAACACATATATATACACACACACACAACAAAAAATTAAAAATCTATTTCTTTTTCGAGTCTTTACTCGTACTCGCTGGACAAATATTTCGATTTAAACATGTCGAGCAATTAGGTTTGACCGGAAAGCATTGTGTTTGACCAAAACGAACCAGAGTAACATTGATTTGACTCCATAAATCGCTAAAAATTCGTGGTGAAAAGAAAAAAAAAGAGTTTTGTTTGAATACGATTGATTACCGTGGTAACCAAGATTCTAAAGCTTGACGTGTTTGTTCCGGTGTCTTTGTGTTGTATGGCAACCAATTGAGTCGATGTGAAATACGATGTACATGAACATCAACTCCAATACCTTGATTCGATTTCCAGGCAAAATCCATTGCTAAACGAAGAGACATAACAGATCGAATGAATAGAATTCGATCTCTTACTCAAATACGCCATCTTTGGTCCGACACCTGGAGAAAAATAAATATTAATATTCATGCTTTCGATATCATTGACATTTTCTTACCAGGTAATGCGCATAATTCAGTAATTGTCTTTGGAATATCATCGTTGTATTTATCTCGTAATATCTGACATGTATCTTTGATATATTGTGCTTTTCGCTAATTTAAAAATAAAATAGTTTTGTTTAAATATTTTATCTTTCGATTTCTACCCGCCAGAATCCAACTGGATAGATAATCTTCGCAAATTCATCAACATCAATATCCAACGCATATTGCACCGTAAAATTCTTTTCCAACAACCGATCCATAGCAGCGATTGTCATTGTATCTTTGGTTTGACTCGATAACATTAAACTAACGAGAATATGTAAACGTCGAATCTTATCATCGGTGATCGACTCGCCAATTGTGTCACAGCCCAGTGGTTCCAAATGTTTATTTCGTATTCGCATTGCGAGAAGATTTTCCCATTGTTCCTTTAAATCAAAAAGAAAAGAACTCTTTTCTTTCTGTTGTTGAAAGAAAAATAATAAATTTCTTACTCGCCAATGAAGCGGTTCCCATTTTTCCGTTTTCTGTCGTTTTTTGTCACTTTCAATTTCTTCATTAACTTTTTTCTCGAAATATCTTGATGCACAAGAAAAAAACAATAAAATAAATCTGCGTATAAGGACAAAAAAAATTAAGCGTACTTGCTAATCACCGTTTCATCGACATTTTCGGAGGACTTTTTCTTTCTTTTATTTATTTTTGACATAATAAAAGTCTGCAAGATAGAAAAAAAGAGTAACTCATCAGCATACAGACGTGATGTGTAGAGAAATTAATTAAAAACGAAATAGCCTTGCTAGGATTCAATATTAAGAGCATCACAAGTCTTCTTTCTTTTCTTTTCTCTTTAAAAAAATTGATTTAAATAGAAAAACATACGTAGATGTCTATTATTCTTATTCTTCACCTCTTTCTTTCATTTGATAAACATGTTGTTAACTCATCGAACGATTTCAATTCCGCAGACATTACCATCGATCAAAGATACACCGAATTTATCATTAATATCGACGACGAATGCACCGGCATTACAATTTTTTAATATGCGCGTTACTGAACGTTTACATCGGTACCGTTCGATGAGACGTCAATGGAATGAAATAGCAACGGGAATTCAAACTGATTCATCACTAACATCGAAATCCGATTCAAATTTTGTTCTACCTGACATTATTTCTCTCGCACAAGACGATGTTATCAAAGATTATTTCAATTCGACAACAATCAAAAATTCGAATGCACTCGAACTCGATCCATTACATAGTTTAATACAAAAAGATCTCATTCAATTAAGAAAATTGATCAAAGCACGACACAGAAAACTCAGCGAACATTTAATTACTAAAACAATGAATAGTAAATTAGCAGGTGAACATGTAAGTAAAAGCGTTTTTCTCTCACTCAACACTTCAATTAGTCGTTTTTCTTTTCGCATTATGATAAATAAAGTCTTTTCTCATTTTTCTTCTTCACTTTTACGTTCTTATTCATCACCTGTAAGCTACAGCACTTAGGCTTGATGTTTTTTTTCTGATTGTTGTTTTACGTTGAAATAGAATCTTATTGATGAACAAGAAAAATCATCGATTCGAAAAATCTTATCATCGAACAAATCGAATCCACTCAATCAAGTGAAAATCTCGGGAAATTCAATGCGTCCATCGACACCATTCGATTCTTCAACAAATCATTCTACACATCGTAAAACTTCGAATTGTCCACCTCAACAAACAAAAGTCAAACAACAAAATCTTCAAAAAGTCTTCAATATCTACCGTGTACGAGTCACTAACACACTTCCATCGGATTCTCTCATTCAAGGTGTTCCACCTCCTCAACAACGAATTCAAACAGCAGCCGTGGTTAAAACTCCAGTCAAACAACCGGCCATCGTTCGTCCAACTGTACCAGCTATGATTCCAGTTAAAAAACAACCGACATTCGTTAAAACTGAACCGATTCTACCAATTGTCAAAGAACGAACAGCTACGAATGTGTACACATTCGCTGCATCGACATCATCGGCAATGCCTCAGTCGATGCAATCAAATCGCAAGACATCCCTGCTACCTATTCTTCTCAATTCGAGTTCATGCGTCGGCATTCAACCGAACAAAACTCATTCAGAAAGTCAACAACCTACATACACATTAGTTGATTATAAAAACTTAACACATCATCTACCTGAACCGATCGTTTCAATGCCGAAAGACTACACTGAAGATGACTATCAAATACTCTTCAATCAACTCGATCATATTCGAGAACGTATGCCCGATACACAAGTCTACGAAGATTACACACGAGAAGATTAAAACATGTAATTTGTTCTTATGTTTTGTTTTTATTTATTTTTTAATCTAACAAAGAAAAAACAAACCATTGCCTATTTGCTTGTGTTGATTTTCGGTATTAAATTTTTCGAAAACCATGTCGGTCTTTGACGTGGTATTTCAACGATTCGTTTATTTTCACTGTTATCTAATTTTTCATTTTGATAAACATAAGCAATCTCTTGTTGAGGATGATTGTAGAGAAATTCATCTTGATTTGGATACGATTTTTTCATTTCATCGGTTTCTTTTCGAATTCGATCGTAACAATTGCCACAAATTGTTTTCTTCTCATGCCATGTGCCGCATTCTAAACATTGATGAAGATCTTGACGTGGCGTACCGTATTTCATCATTAACGACATGGGCAAATCGGAATGACGACGAACACGACGACGTTCGATTGTTGCACGATGTTTTTGCGTCAAGAGAATTGACATATCGGGAAGATATGATTGAGGTGGTGGAATCGTCGTTGATGGTAGATTAACATAGGCTAACGATGGTGATGAGAAAAACAAACGACTATAACGAAGAAATTGATCGGCTAAAAACTGATATCGAGCTACGATATTAGCTAACATGTCGATTCTTTTTTGTGTTACTATCTAGAAAACGTCGAAGATTTGATTTCTTTTGATTATTTTTATTTAAAAAGAAAGATATTTTCACGACGAAGAGCATCAGCTACATGTTTTAAAAGCAAAGCATCCTGTAAAGAACCGTCAATGGTTATACGTTGATTGAGATAAGCTTGAACAAGTTCATTGGAATCGTTCGTCGAAAGAAGACGTAAATCTTCAGCGTTGGCTAATGTAATTGTCACATCAGTCGACGAGCCCGGATAAGTACCTGTACTACACGCACCAGCTCGGAGATCGATATAAAACGAGCCCAATGTTGCGATGTGGAATTGATAGGTTGTTTTAACTTGACGAACAAGTTCGTCGGTTATGACAGGTTTGAGACGTTGAACAAGCAATTGAAGAACAGGCGAGCTTGTATCATCATTTGAATTCACTAGAAAACTTGTTAGTGGCATAGTTGGAGCGGCTGCTGTCGTTGTTGTTGTTGTTGTTGTTGGAGCTGTTGGAGTTGTTGATTGTTGTTGTTGCATGATTCCTGCGAAGATTTTTGTAAATACATCGAGTGCAGGATGAAAACTAGCTTGATTTTGTTGATTTTCTTCAGCTGTCGAGATGATTTTTGTTTGTACACTAAACAAATCAAATTTTAATTTAAAAAAAACGCAACTTTTCGCTTAACTTACACGTTGACTTTAGTTATATCAATACCCCATTTACGAACAAATTGATTGAATTCATTCTATTTAAAAAAAAAGCAAATTATCGACTTTTCTTTCTCGTTCGTTTTACTTTAAGTGACAATTCGATTGTATAGATTTGTTGTTCAATTTTCATTCCATTGATTTTACTAACAAATGAAACCAATGTTGAACGTGCAAGAGATTTCAATGAAATAGTTATATCATTTAAACTATTTGAAACAAGTATAGGATCATCGATATTATATTCAACAGACAGATGAACTTCGATTATTGAATTATCTCGACAAAGAATCTAGAATTGAAATGTAGAAAATGAATTGACAGACAGAATCAAATGATAGGCACTTGTGTTGGAGAAATAGCTAAGCTATTTTGTTTTGTTCGAATTCGTTTTATATAATCAACCAGCGGAAGGACAAAAGTGAGACCAGGACGACGTGGAGTCGATTGAACGCGGCCCAAACGATAGACAACTAATTGTTCGTTGGGACGAACACGCTAAAATTACACATATTGATTTACTTTCAACAGACAAAAAACAAATTTCGATTTCATTTTACTTTAAGAGCAAATATGAGTGACCAAGGAAGGAGAAGAAATGTAAATAGAGCCGAAAGAAAAATCACAAAGTAATGTGCTAATTTTTCTATGCCAATGAGCGGACGTTTTTCTGTTAATGTATGAAGATTAACTTGTCTCGAATAGGAAAAAGCCGATTCATAATTGGTAATCGAACGATAACGATCGTCGGATGGTTTGCCAGTGGAAAATTCAATAATGGATGGAGCTGGCCGATAATCATCGTCGTTTGTTGAAACAGTTTGATATTTATGCGATTTTGTCGACATTTTTCGTTGAAATTAAATAAACGCCGAAAAGAATTAAAAGAAAACCCAATATCCAAAGAAAATTAATCGATTCCGAAAAAACCACAAAGCCAATTAATGCTGATAGGAGAAAATTACTGGTTTTAGTTACAATTGTTGGTTGAATACTTGTTGTTGATAAACTCAAAGCTTTCGAATAGCAACGCCACATAAAAACATTGGCGAAAACAAAGAGTAAAACATAGAGAATCGTTAAAACCGATGCAAATGTTGATTGACTAAACGTTAATTTACCGAATACAGATGCTAAACAGGCAGATAGACCAGCAAGAATGGAATAGAAATTTACAGCAGATACGGACATTAATCAGACGAACGAACGAACGAACGGACAAGCGATGATGATCTCATGAGAATATTTTATTGGACGGAAAATATGGATAGAATGAGGGATGCATAGATGTCACTTGCAAACAGTTCATAGGAAACGAATGTATCAATTTATTGAAATCTGCGAGAGAAAATTTAACCATTTACAAATATATTCGCTGTTCATCAATGGACAATCGAGAGTTCCAACGGCAGACCAATATTGATCAGCTGATGTTGTATTTTCATGTTTGAATCGAAGATTTGAGAAAAATATTTCTATTGATTGCAGAGTACTATTTTGTTCACTAAATGTCTTTAATTTCATTTTCCATTCATCATTTGTCACACTATTCATTTCAATACCACACATCGACATACTTTTCAGTACGTCTTCGAATATGATCTTCTTCGTGGTATTCAGTACATGATAAATTCTACCATTCTCCTCCGACAAACGCATGTTTACTATACTCTTCACTGCAAAATCAACTGGCAAACCATATAAATACAAATCTCGAATTGATTCAGGATAACATTTCATCTTCATCATGCCGCCAAATAACAAACTATACAAATCATGTTCATTGCATGCACCACTTCGACTATCACTTATTATCAATCCCAAACGATAAATATTCACTTGAACACCACAATCATTCGCTGCTGTCATCAATCTTTCAGCTACCCATTTACTTTGTGCATAACCACTTTTCAATCCAACAACGGATTCATCATCTAATCGAACTTCATCATTTCGGTTATTTGATGATAACACACTGATCGTCGAAATATACTCAATAGGAATACAAGAATATGGATTCGATGTAGCAAATCGAATTACTTCTCGACTGCCACTTACATTTGCAGCACGTAATTGACTATACGGATAAATGAAATTAACTTTCGCACCACAATGATAAATCAAATCGACTTGATTAGCAAGAGATTCATAGGTTTGATCGTCTAGTCCAAATTTATTTGCTGAAAGATCACCACGAACGGCAACAATTCGTTGTTCATATTCGTCTTTCCAGATTTTATAGAATAACATTTTTTGTCGAACACGATCCATTGGATTATCTTGAGAATTATTGTCACATCGAACAAGACAAACACATTTACATTCATTCGAATATGTCGATAACAATTCAGCAAGAAGAAAGGAACCAACAAATCCTGTTGTTCCACTGACAAATATCAACGAAGGTGATTCAGTCGATGATTTATGTCCATTGATTTGAATATTGAAATTAAGTTGAGCATCGTTTAATAATTGCGTTTCAATTGATGAAGATGCCTCCTGCTGTTGTGAAGGATGTTGAATGAGATTTGTTAATTGTTGAAGAGTCATTGTTGGATCTAAGAGAATATCTAATGAAAGTGATGTGCCAAGTTCATGTTCAATCATTCGAGATAATCGTATTGTTGATAATGAATCAGTGCCTAATCGAGTAAGACTATTATTTGTATCAATTGATTTTCCAGTGACTGTTTCGATGATTGTCTTCAGTCTTTGCTCGATGTCATCAACGAATGATGATGATGATTGAAGAAGATGAGCATAATGTTTAGCAATTTTGTATCGACATGGTTTCATCGATGATGTTAAAAGACCATTTTCAGGTGTAAATGGTTCAAAATCAATGATGACATGCGAAGGAATTTCATGTTTTCGAACTTGTTCTTGTTCGCCGATGTGTCGAAGATCTTCTTTCAATGCATTGACAAATTGTGGATGAGGATTCTTCGTATCAAAATCAATCAAATGATGTTGTTGAGCATAAGCTAATGCATATTTACGATCGGGAATAACAACTGCAGAAACGCAATGCGAAAGAAGATCACCGTGAATATAGATTTGTTGAACGAATGAACTTTGAAGATAAATATTTTGAAGATATTCAGGTGAAACAAATTGTCCTTGTGCAAGTTTGAAAAAGTTCTTTTTTCGATCGATAACACGAATATGAGTTTGATCATGTTGATCAGTATATAACTCAACAATATCACCAGTTCGAAAGAAACCATCTTGTGTAAATGAAGTTTGAGTTTCTTGTGGATTGTTGATGTATCCTGAGAACATTTGTGGAGTCTTAGCGAGAAGTTCACCGCGAGGATACGGTTGATCATCGGTAGTATAACCCATTTCAGGCACGGATTCGAGACGATAATCTAAAGTATCTTTCGGCAAACCATTATGTGCAATACCACCACACTCGGAAGCACCGTACGATTCAAAGATTGCACGTTGTCGAAAGCATTGTCTCATGAAATTGAGTACCGTTGGACTGACCATGGCACCACCAATAGTAATCGATCGACATCGATTAGGTATAAGTCGAGAAAATTGATTGAGCAGTTGCTGTTCGGCATACGGTACGAATTCAGACGAAGATTGCACTTTAATTACTGCTAAAGTTGTCTGAAATTCATTGTAGATTTTATTCCAAATACTCGGAGCTGCACTGAATGTCGTTGGTCTCACAAGAGCTAGTTCTTCCATTAATCGTGTGGGATCACCAGTTGAGAATCCGACTTTACCTCCAGAGAGTACACTAGCTATTGTACCATCACGATCAGTAGCCCATGCTAATGGTCGATAAGAAAAAGTAATCATCTCCTGAGTAGACGGAAGACACCAACGTGGAAATGACGCACGAAATGCTTGTTCAGATCGAATCGCTCCTTTAGGAAAGCCAGAACTACCACTGGTATAAATAATCGTTAAATAATCATCCGGTTGAAGATCAACATAATCATACTTTTTCTGAATACCATTCTGTTCGATATCATTCATAGAATGTATGAGAAGATTATTCATTGATGATTTACGAGACACTTCGTCCATACAGATAATATGTTTCAATGATAGACATTGTGAATGTAAATCAACGAATTTCGACAGCATTTCTCTATCACATACAACAACGGATACATTCGTATTATTGAGTATATAACAGATTTCATCTTTTGAAAATAATGTATAAATAGGTACGCTGACAATTCCTTGGAAGATACACGCAAAATCAGTGATCATCCATTCAGGTCGATTTTTTGCACAAATAGCAAGATATTGATGTGGTTGAATGAGCCGGCGAAGGCCATGTCCGAAATTCTGCGAACGTTGACCAATAGTTTTAAATGTCAACCATGAATATGAATCAAGAAAAACATCGGGATTATTTGGATCGATATCTCGTGTGCCCATACAATGTCGATCGTGATACATTATCATAGCAGCACGAATGCCAGTTGCTAAATCTATTTTCGCACATTCTCTTCGTTCTTCTTGACCGTAGGCTAATTCCCGAGCCATCCTATGTGGATGTGGTGGATCCATGTTCGTGGCACATTGCTCACAATAATCGACATTATCACAAACAGTACAATTTAAACGAAACTCACCATGATAGAGAAAACGTTCACATGCTTTACAACGCCAATAGCTTAGCTTTCGATCTTGAGACATTTCAACACAACAAACAAGAATATTCTTTCTTCTCACATAACAAGACGCTTATATTTCTACGAGTAATATTTGCGTTGTAAATGAGTCATTTTGCATAAATAGATGTCGATCAAAGCAATTGTGACAAGAACAACAAAAAATTCAATCTGTATTTTGTAAAAATATGATAGTAATAAGTTAAGAGAATAAGAATAGATATATACAGTTCTTTTTTTTGCGTTTCTTTTCAAAAAGAAAAGAACGAAGTCCAGGGCGTTCTCTTTGCCTATCTATACAATTCAAAAAGTATTTGTTTTCTTTTCGATTGCCAACTGTTGTCAATTGGTTTCCGTGGCAAACGTATTTTTTGCGTTCTTTGTGCTTGTTATAATTATTTGAAAGTTTCATCGACTAATTCCATCAAAAGTCAACACTCTTGTCCGTTATATTATTTTTTGATCAATTGAAAATTTCGAGTATGGAAGCTCGTCGTCGTTGTCGTTCGACCACACCGAATCGTTCATATGAAACAACATATCGACGAGAATTTATTTCGAGACGATTGCCATCGACAATCGAATCAGCTCCACTTGGTCAACGATATTTAATCGGTAGTCCATTTCAATTAAACGATCCTATTGAAGATACAATGTACACAATGCACTTTTCGAAGCCAAAAAATATTATAAATAAACTCGATTGCGGACAAATTCCTAATTGGTATCGACGATCGCAAAGTTCTTGCGAACGAACAGTGTCAGACGAAATGAAACAAGCATTGAAAAATCAGATAGATTCAACGCATCGAGTTGATTATACCGGTAAAATTGACTATCTAGATCGATTATATGTTTGAGAAGTACGATTGTATTTTGAAAGGAGCACCACAAAAACTTCAAGTTCAATTAGCTTACGAACGGAAACATCCTTATTGGCGTCATCGTGCTAAACATACATTGGACAGTGAATATCGATATTCATTTCAAACTCATCCGAAAACAGCACTTCATTTCGGAGGACGTTATTCATTCAGTTCGAAGAAACCTGCCGAGTCAATCGTTCCACAAGCATTACCTCGATGGAAGAATCAACCTTTACATTCAATTTATACAAATGATATAGCTCAAAAATCGCCAACAGATCTATTTATAAAAGTATTTGTTGATTCACTCAATGGACCAATGGATTCATAGAATAGTTTCATTTTTCAATATTTAAATAAATATTTTTAAAATGCACTGAGAAAAAATTGACATGAATTCGTCTCTTCATTATTCTAATTCCATGTACATATGTCTTCTGCTTTAAATATACATGATGACGTTTCAGAAAGAAAGAAATTTATTAATTAAAGTTTTTGTGTGGTAATAACATTCAATTCAATATAGGAGAATGTTTCAAATATTTTTTCGTTGCACAGACTATTAAAAGTGTCGGTATGGTCCAAGGAGATATAACAAATAAAAATTCAATGTATGTATAATGAGTAATAATAAATTTTGATATAGGATGTATCTCTTCTTCTTCTAATTGAGCGGCAAATGGATAATAATCTTTCCCAAAAAGCCATCGTGTTACACGATAATAAACTCGAGCTACAGCAGCTATTTGATGAAAAAATTCATGTGTAGCTTCTAACCTAAATCGAACAAACACATTCTCAAAATATTAAAATGTGAACTCAATAGATTGATTTACATGTCAGAATAAACTGATGTTGAAATATTGTTTACTAATAAGTAGCCACTCAGAGTGATGGGCGAATAATAGCCAACACGCTGAATAATCACAATGTTTGAGATATTTACAATTTGATCAACAGTGAATAGTTGATGTTCAAGTGTGACTTTCGATGCGGCAATTGTTTTGATTTGTTTTTCATTAGGATGAATGACAATTAAGAAATGTTGATCGGTTAAACTGATTACTTGTCCTTGACTTGTTGTAAATGTATAAAAATTAGCTAAATATCAATATAAATTTATGATAAAACTGATTGTGCAAAAGCAAACTTAGTGCGTTTGGTGCCGTATGTGCGATACACATAATTTCGTCCTCAATTAGTTGTTTTCCATCGCTACTCAATGACCAAACCTGATCTCCTGCTTTCAAATTACTTATTTGGCGTTGACCTCCATCAACTAAACTCGCATAATCACCACCAAAATAACATGCTATTCATTATAAAAAAAAACAAACAATGCGCTTTTTGTCATGAGAGAAATATATGACATATTACTAGTTGTTGTTGTTGTGTCTGTTGTTGTTGTATCAGCTAATGAAGAAACAGAATTTTATTGAATACTATCGATAAATTCAAGGCACGTACTAGTTTCAGTTGTAACACTTGTTGTTGTCTCAGCTTATGTTATGAAAGATAGGTCATTTTATTGAGTATCTATACTCGATAGACATAACACTTACTAGTTACTGTCGTTGTTACACTTGTTGTGCTCGTAGAAGTTGCTTTGAGAAGTGAGAAAGATGATTTCGTTTTACAATACGAATTAAATTCTTACTAGTTGTTGTTGCTGAAAAAGAAATATAGTTTCAATTTTGGAAATAGTTCACATCAAAACTTACTTGACGTTGTACTGGCTGGAAAACAAATAATAAAACAATATGTTATTCTTTGAGATCTTCAAAACAATCGGTACATTACTTGTTGATGTTGAGGTTGTTGTTGTTGCTGTTGTTCTTGTTGTAGTTGTTGTAGTTGTTATAATATTTGGTTTTATTAGTGTTAAAGCAAGGGCTGCAATAAGAGTAATTGCAACAATGGCACATATGCAAATAGCCAGAAGTATTATTCTTCTACGTCGGCGTTTCTTTTTTGAATGATTTTTCAGACTATGAAATTTAAGATTTGATTCTTTCGTTCAATAGTTTTAAGAAAAATGATTATTCACTTTTTATCTGAGTGATGTTTGAGAAGTTTGGATGATTTAGCGCTGTTACAAGATATTGTTGTCTAATAATGATTAAAATCAAAAGAAAAACAATTGTATGTATCAACTTGATGTTTTCTAATTTCTTTTCACTT
>ERZ781398.2043-NODE-2043-length-17759-cov-4.377598_pt1 | contig 17759 bp, 20 predicted proteins | sample MGYA00433077_ERZ781398 | MGnify/ENA primary metagenome ERZ781398 (study PRJEB29847, sample SAMN06458254) | wastewater metagenome | isolation source: Wastewater bioreactor | place: South Africa: Cape Town | study: EMG produced TPA metagenomics assembly of the... | reverse complement strand
GAAATTCGTGTTTTAATGAAAAAAAAGAAACTCATCGGAAATGAAACATGTCTTATTGGTTACTGGCCGATGACTGACGGCGATGGACAGTTTGTTCTCGATTTTTCAACAAGTGGTTCACCTATTCCAGGTACGATGGGCTTTGATAATAATCCCAATTTACTAACTGATCCTATATGGTTAAATGTTGTACCTGAACCATCAGTACCGCCTTCGCCACCTATGTTAACATGGCAGATATTTCGAGCAAATATTACTTTGCCCATGGTAGTTCGTTGGGGCAGTTTTCTTGACTATCCGGTATATGTTTTTCTGTTGAAAATATCTTGATAATACAATTTTTCATATCTAGGTACCAATAGATTATGATGGTGATGGTTTTGCTGATTTTGCTGTCTACCGTTTCAGTATTCTTTCTTGGATTATATCTCCCAGTAATAATCCATTAACATTGATCTATAAACCTATGGGTTTACCTGGTGACATACCAGTTCGTGCCAATTTTGATGGCGATAGATATTTTGATTTTACTGTTTTTCGACCATCAACAAGTCAATGGATTACAGAATTGAGTAGTAATCCAGCATATATCTATACTCATGTTTGGTAACTCGATGAGATTCTATGAAATGGAATTTTCTTTGATACTCTTTCAGGGGTAAACTGGGTGATTTTCCATGTGTAGGTGATTTCGATGGCGATGGAAGGACAGATTATGTTGTCTATCGTCGTGGTGTTTATTATATCAATCCATCATCAGATCCAACTGTTCAATGGACTAAACAATGGTATTGTGATGATGATCATGATCTCAAAAGATTGATTTTGTTTTTTGTGAGTATTTTTTCAGGGGTCGACCTGGTGATATATGCGTGTCGAATTGCGATCTGGATGGAGATGGTGTCACCGATTTTGTTGTTTGGACGCCGGTGACAGCAATTTGGTCGTGGATTCCAAGTACAGCTCCTTGGCTGATCTATCAACGTCAATGGGGCTATCAACATGACATGCCAGTTTGTGCTGATTTCGATGGAGATCGACGATATGATTTTACTGTTTATCGAAATTATACAGGCGATTGGTTTGTTATGTCGAATATAGTATCGTCTGTCATTATTACATATCACTGGGGTCGACCAACGGATTTTCCTGCCGGAGGAGATTATGATGGCAATGGAAAATGTAAGTGTATGAAAGTGTGTTTTTTTTCTTTGTTTAATTCTGATTTTTTGAATAAATAGCTGAATTTGGTCTTTGGCGACCACGAAGAAACAGAACATTTATTTGGGAAATTGTAACAAGTGTTCTACCAGTAGCTATAGTACGTGTACCTTGGGGTATAGCTGGTGATCAAATTGTTAGTACGTAATATACAAATTTTTGCAAAGAAAGTTTCAACTTTAATTTTCTGTGTCACTGATTTTTCTAGTTGGTGATTTCGATGGTGATAAAAAATGTAAGCGAAAATAAAATTATTTTATTTGAACGTCAAACACGACTTTATTCTATTTTCTGTAGCTGATTTTACTGTTTGGCGACCGACCAATGGATTTTGGTATACCATGCTTGCTGGTAGACCATCAATACAAATCATTAAACATTGGGGATTTACACCGAATGATACAGCTCGTATGATCTTGATTGAAATTTGATCTATAAGAGAAAGAAAACTTTGCCATGAATCTTTTTAGTGGCAGCTGATTGGGATGGTGATGGATTTACTGATTATACAATCTATCGACCAACGACTGGCCATTGGTATATAATGTTAGCAAGAAATCCTATTTTACAAATATTTATGCAATGGGGTGTACCGAAATATAACGACATCGGAGTGTAAGTTTTTTCATTTATTTTCTTTGTCATTTTTGGTTTAAATATGATTCTAGACCCGGTGATTTCGATGGTGATGGTAAATATGATTTTGCTGTTTGGCGTCCAACAAATGGAATGTGGTATATCTTACCGTCATCAAATCCTTTAACCGTTGTCATGACTCAATGGGGTATGCAAGGTGATATACCAGTTACAGGTGTTGATTATGATGGTGATGGTAAAACCGATTGTAGTGTTTGGCGACCATCGACTGGTTCTTGGTATATACTCCCGTCAACGAATCCACTCTTTCCATTTTTTGGCCCATTTATTCTTCGACAACCAACAATTCCTTTACCACCGATCGCTCCAGTACCACCGCCACCACCGCCACCAGCAGTTGTCTTGCCATCAGAAGCACTTTTTCCACGAGGAAAACCACCGCCATTACCAGACGGTTCTGTCGTACCTCAATTTCCACTGGCTGGTCCTGTGCTTTCTGGTGGTGGACCAGGTGGTGCTCCTATAGCACCAGTGCCATAAACACACAAGTACACATACGTAAACTATATTTAGTTTTTTTTATTTCCAGTGACCTCTATTTTCTTCGCTAATAAGATTTTAAACGAAATTTTCTTTCTCATTCACGCTGCAAGAAGTAATAAATATCGAATTGTTTGACAGAAAAATACCCAGAAATAGAAAACGAAAAAGAATCGTTCACTGCATGTCTAATCAGTGTGAACATCCGTTTTGTGTACGTCTTATTTCAAATAAATGTTCAAATCATTGTCAATTAGATCTGTGTAGTGAACATTTAATTGAACATGAGAATCTTTTCTTTGTTCAATACGAAAAATGTTTTCAACATTTGAAAACTTCGCTTGAACAATTGAAACAATCAGTCAATGAAACGAAAATTAATCTTAATGCAAACAATCACTTTGAACATAGATCTTATTTAATAAATTCAACAAAATATTTTATTCAAAAAAAACTTCAACTTTTAAATAATGTCAAAATTGACCAAGCTTGTTTATATCAATACGATATTGAACAATTGAAATTATATCGAACAATTATTGAAGAATATCAAACACAAGATATTGAAATGTTTTCACCTTCAATTTCATCCTCTTCATCATCATTGACATCGATAAGTTCTGATGATAGCAACGATGAAGATTATCATGAACGTTCGAATGTCCCGCATAAAAGCCAATATAAATTCACGAACTACTACGGGCAATGTCCATTGACACAGTTGGGTGTCTATGGTCTCAATGAAAACCATAACATCGAATTATGTTCAATCGATGATAATAATCAACCGAATCTGCATCTAATAACTCATCTTCATAATCATCATCATATAAAATGGTCATTAGCACTACAATTAATCGATGCTATAAAGAAAAAATCTAATCCACGAACAACATTGATCTTTGCTAAAGATATGGAAATCATCGATAAACGTTTCTATGTTATTCGTTGTCCATTAGTTGGTTTCAATGTTTCACGTTGTCAAATGAAATTCTATAAAAAATCATTAGAACAACATCTCTTAACAAATCATCGAAATTTGCCATTCGAAATTCGACAGAAAATTGTTGAACTTGTTCAAACTAAAGGTTACATCACCTTCGAAGATTTCGATACTGATGAATTAAATTAGAAAAAAAAATGAAAAAAATTCTTTTTGTTGTTGATTTTATTCATTACAAGAAATTTGTTTTCGTTGATTTTAGATGTCATGTGAACATCCGAACTGTTGGAAAGCGATTCATTCGATTTGTACAACACATTGTCAATGGTCGCTGTGTTTCGATCATTTCACTGAACATAAATATTCGTTATTGAATGAATTTGAAATAACTTTAAATGAATTAATTCAATTAGCAAATGAGTTCGGTTGTGATATCAATCGAGAACATCTCGAACAAGAAACAAAACAAATCGAAAATTTCGAAGATGAATTTCGAAAAATTTCGAAAGAATTTTCTCAAATTCAAAATAACAAACATCTTCTTCGAACGAATCATTTTCAAACAATTGAAAATCTCTCTGGTAAAATTCAACAAACAACATTTCCTGTGCCTTCTTCTCCTCCTTCTCTTTCTTCGTTACCATTAACAGAAAATCAATATTTCTCGTTCAAACAACAATGCCCATTGAAAACCTTCAATACATTCGGTTTACTTCCGTCGCATCAAATTCGTCTCTGTACATCATATCGAGAAATACAAAATCTCCTTCAACATTTTCGTACTTATCATCGTATCAATGAATTCTATTCGAAACAATTACTTGAAGCTATCAGTTCGAATTTAGATCCGAAACAAACAATCGTCTTTCCACCCAATGAAAATATTACCATTTCATATGAAAAATTTCCTTGTCCATTATATAATTCACATCAATGTTTAACTAAAGTTACTCAACGATTTCTTCCCATTCATTTGAAAATTGTTCATCGTCTCCGTTCAAATCAAATCAAAGACATTTTGCAAAACGCTTAGTTTTTGTTTGTTTGTTTTGTTTTCAGATTAATTGAAAATGTCATGTGAACAAACTCATTGTTCATCGCATAGTTTCTCAGTTTGCAAAAATCATTGTATGAAACAACTTTGTCTAGAACATTTAATTGAACATGAAGATTTCTTTTTGAATCAATATGAAAATCTACTTAATCAACTAGAAAAATCGAATAATAATCTCGTCAATGAAATCAACAAGATCAATGTCAAGGTAGTTGATTGTTCTTTTTTTTCTGTTCGAGACTTTACCATCGATTAGGTTGCTCAACGTCGACATCATGAACTCAATCGCCTTCAAACTTCTCATTCACTCGAAGAATCTCAAGTCGAACATCAATATACATTTCTTACTAAAGCACAGCAATTATTCGACACAAAAAATGAACAATTGAAAAAATCATTTCAAGAAAACAAATGTTTTATTAATCAACATGATTTCGAACAGATTAAATCCTACCAAGAACAATTGAAACAATTACTCGATAGATAAATAATTACTTTAGTTGCTTTTTGTTGTTGAAATAAAATGGGATTTGTGAACTAATGACATCTATCATGTTTGATATCGATTCGTTGTGACATGGAAATAACCTTCTAATGATGATCAATTGACGTCAGCATATATCGTTGTCTACACAGAATAAAAAAAAAAGAAAATAAGAAAAAACCTACGAAATAAACGAGAAACGAATTTAGTGATTCGGAAAATAGAACAATGAAACTCTTGGGTTTATTCGTGTTACACAAACAAGGAGAGAAGACAGTAAAAATTCTTCAGGAAGAATTCAATTTGGAGAGTTTTGGTTATTTTGAACGACGAGGGTGAATCATCAACAAAAAAAGAAATTCGTTTTGTTTTTTTATAAATAAATTTGTTTTTATTTTGTTAGCGTTCAACCATTGTTGGTATTTTCAGCTCGAACAGTTACAGAACGAACGGCGTTAGGCATGAGACAAACAGTCGAAGCTGATCAAAATGTTAATGGTAAAGTTCAATTGAATTCGAAAGTCAAACAATTCGATTGTTTTTAGCTATGGTACATGTTTATGTTCGAGCAGATGGTTTAGCTTCTGTTCTTGTTTCCGATGCTGAATATCCACAACGAGTTGCACACACACTTTTGAGTAAAGTATGTGTTTCTTTTTGTTATTGTTCGATGATTTTGAATAATAAATACTTCAATGAATTTAGGTTATGGATGATTTTACGAATTCTTATCCGCCAGCAACATGGTCAGGAATGGGTGAACAGTATGTGTTGATCTTTGATGTTCATGAAATAGAATGACGAATATTTTAGGACGGGAAAAATGGCCTCGTTGAGAGAGACATTAAACAAATATCAGGTATCTATCGAAATCATACGATTCGAACTGTAAAATGAAACATATTCGATTTAGAATCCTCAAGAAGCTGATGCATTAATGCGTCTTCAAAAAGATCTTGATGATACCAAAGACATTCTCGTAAATATTGATGAATAATGTTTTTATTGATTGATTATTGAATTCTGTTTAGAAAAGTACCTTGGTTAATGTACTCGAAAGAGGCGAAAAGATCGATGATTTAGTTGCACGTTCGAATGATTTAAGTTTCGAAGCTAAAGCATTCTACAAAACTGTACGTCAACATTCGTTTAATTCGTTCATTCGAATCGATTTCTTCTATTTTAGGCACGAAAAACCAATCGATGTTGTACTTATTTCTAATTCTACACATATACATATATTTCCAACAACATAATCTTCAAATTATTGTAATTTCAGCATGTTTTCTTTTCTTTTGTATAAAAAAAACCAAACAAATTATTTCCAGGTGATGCGACAAACACAACCAAACACCTCTCTATCTTTCTTTCTTTTCTTTTTCTTTGTTCGTTTGAATGTATTTATTCTTTATTGTAAAACAAAGACAATCCGGATGAGAATAAGATCGAATAAAATAAAATAAAAATATCGTGATGATGGATTGTCGAAAACGATTCACTCTCTTTAACTTCAGATTTGACAAGATCATGTCGAAATCACCATTCTATTCCATTCTATTACCAACATATAATGAAAGAACGAATCTACCAATTGTTGTTGCTTTAATCGAAGAATATCTCGATCAAATTCCACATGAAATTATTATTATCGATGATAATTCACCCGATGGCACATCTGAAGTTGCTAATGAATTATTGAGACAATTTGGCCCAGAAAAAATCGTTCTCAAACCACGTTCGGGTAAGTTAGGTCTTGGCTCAGCATATATTCACGGTTCGAAATATGCACGAGGAGATTTCATATTTATCATGGATGTCGATCTTTCTCATCATCCAAAATATTTGCCTTCATTTATTCAAAAACAACGTGAAGGTAATTATGATATCGTTACCGGTAGTCGATATATGTCCGGTGGTGGTGTTGCCGGTTGGAATTTCAAACGAAAGGTGATTTCATGTGGTGCTAATTATCTAACGCAATTGTGTCTTCGACCACCGATAAGTGATGTGACAGGCTCGTTTCGTCTATATCGAAAATCTGTTTTGGATCAATTAATAAGTCAATGTCAATCGAAAGGTTATGTTTTTCAAATGGAAATGATCGTGCGTGCTGTCAAAGCAAACTATCGTATTGCTCAAGTACCGATTATATTCGTTGATCGTATCTATGGTGAATCGAAATTAGGTGGTCAAGAAATCGTTTTATTCGCTAAAGGACTTCTTCAGTTAACATTTCTTGATTAGAAAATTTTATCTGTTATCAGTTGTTTTCTTTTTCTTTTCGAAATATATCATGATTATTGGAGAATACGCATATGGAATAAAACTGTGATGAATCATTTAAAAAATGAGTCACAAACAGAAATGACATCATTCTTATGAAATAAATAGTTAACTTATTCTTGTTGTGATTTATTGTTTTTACAGATCCAGATTCAATTATGTCTCGTCACGTAGCTGGAAATGCTCGTTCAGGAAAACTCGCACAATTATCGAAATCTTTATCTTGGTTACTTCGCCATGCTGTTTTGAAAGAAGGTCTACAATTTCAAGCAGATGGCTATGTTTTTGTTGACGATATTCTTCAACATCCAACATTTCGTCATTATACAATCGATGACTTTCAACAATGTGTTGATACCAATGAAAAGAAACGTTTTGGAATGAAAATAGATGATGAAACAGGCAAATATCTCATACGAGCACATCAAGGACATTCAATAGAAGAGGCACAAATTGAAATGAGAGAAATAACTGATGCAAAAGAATTCCCTACTGTTGTACATGGAACTTACAACAAATTTTGGCCATCAATTAAAGCACAAGTAGATTGAGATTAAACTCGATATTTTAGTTTATTCATCGGTCTTTTATCAACAATCGTTTAGGGCCTATCAAAAATGGATCGAACACACATTCATTTTGCTCCTGGTTTACCCAAAGAATCCGGTGTTATTAGTGGTAGATTTTAGTTTCAAATTATTTTTCTTTATTTAACAAAAAAAACTGTATTCTAATTTGAAAGGAATGCGCGGAAGTGCTCAAGTCTATATTTATCTTGATTTAGAAAAAGCACTACAAGGTTAATTATAAACAAAATTCTCATTCATTTCGAACTCATTGTTCTATTTAGATGGTTTCAAATTTTATATCTCGGCAAATAATGTTATTCTAACTGTTGGAGATCAAAATGGTTTTATTCCTCCGCAATATTTTCATTCGGTCGAAGATAGACAAGGAAAACAGTTGTTATAACATCGAGAGAATACTGCTAAGATTTATTTTTCGATCAGTTTGAAATATATTTGTTAATATAAAAAAGAGATAAAGGAAAAGAAACGAATGTTAGTGTTGAATTTCATCTCCATATAGTGCAGCTTGATGTTGTTGTAAAATCTCTTCGAGTTCTCGAGGCGATGGATATTTCTTGTGCTAAACGAGAAAAGAAACAAATGAAAGTATTGAAATTCGTTATCTAACCATATTTCGAAGTTGTGTAACAAGACAAATTAATTCTTCAGCTTGTTGACTTTTCAATGTAAAATCATCATCTACTTTATCCGTATTATTAACTAAATAGAATTCGATTTTATCTGTATGAAAATTTTCTGCAATAAAATCTTTTTTCTTCTGTTCAGACAACGCTTCAATGTGACTTGGAATATGAATATTTGTGTATCGAACGAATCTCATTTCGATGAGAATCATTCGTTTAGCCGTAACATTTTGTTTTGTAGTGGTATCAATTCGAGGTTGTTTAGGTGGCGGACGTCGACAACATTTACATGGACAACATTCGAAACGACAACATGTTTCAACGCAACATTCTTTGACTCGACCGCAACAGCTAAGTTTTGCCTTAGGTGTTGGTGGTCTTTCTCGTTTAGTTTCGATTGTTTCGAATTCTTTTTTAACATCGGTTGAGTAACTTATCGATATAATATCTTCGATTGGTATGCAACGAACTTTTTCATCGGTTTCTTGTTTTCTTACATTACTTGATGTTGCCGAACCTAATATAACATTTGGTGTAGTCGTAGTTGTACTTGCTGTTGTATTACCATGAATTTGTTTTTGACCACGATTATACGTATGCAACGATATAATTGGTGTTGAATACGCATTTTCACCGGTTTTAACACCTTAACATTCAATTAAATTAAGTAAAAACAAAACTAAAACATGACATTTACCAGCAAATAATCGAATGTAACCATATGGTTTATTCTTTTTCTCAATTTCAGGTATTACAGGCTGTGTTGTTACCGAAGCATTAACAAGCGGCACTACTGGTGCTACTTTTGGTTTGCTACAACAGAACATTCTATTCATTTTCGATTGTTAAATGACGACTGTCAGTTTTCGGCGAATTTCGTTTTTGAGACACTCAAGTATTTTATTTTCAACATAAATAGTAAAGAACAAAGTTAAACAAAAATAAGTGTGAAGTGTTAAAGAAATTCCCAAGGCGGAAAAAAATCGTAGGCAGCAAATACAACGAAATTGTCCAATTCAAATGTGTAGAAGATGATGGTAGAGAACGAATATTTCCACAGGCTGCGTTTATTTTTCTAAAGTAACATAGTGTCATATATATTTTTTTCATTGAAAGCAAAATAGAAATGAATCAAGTGTTTACCCAAATGCCAACGAACATTGAGAAAATGTCAAACACATTTCTTGATTGCATGTGTTTTGATTACATTCGTCTAGTGAATTCAAATGTATCGATGAATAAAATGTCGGTATACAATCGAGATTATCGTCTAAACAGCATTGACAAATACATTCGTTTTGATTTGATTGCTGAAAAACTATTGAAACTATTAAGATAAGCAATGTTAATCGCATGTCTACGCGCGTTTGAATGATTTGTCAATTAGAATATCTTATTAACAAAAAGATTTGAATTAATTTCTGTCGTAAAACATTTTCATCATCGTTCTCATTTACTTTCATTTGCAAGACACTGTCGACAATTCAATTAATGTCAAGATTTATTGAGAAAATCCAGAGTCTGTTAAAGACATTTGTTATGTTTTCGTTACTATTCTTTGAGTTTCCTTCTTTTCCTTTCTCGTTCTTAGTTATTTAAGTATTATCACACTCATTTTTTTTCGAATAAATTCAATAAATGCCAATGAAAATCATTTTTCAATATTTATATCTATAGATTTATAATCATTATTTTTATCTTAATGATGCTCGACAGGAAAAAAAAGGAAAGAACGAACGAAATACTTGCATTTATGTTTAGTAATTTCTCTTAATATCTCGTTATTCGCATCGTCAGACTGTAAAAACAAGAGTTTTGTCGTTTATTGTTATTTTTTTGTTATGCCGTTATTAATAGATTCGAGCCAAACAAAAGATAAACTAGTTTTTACAGTCGAAGTATATCTATCTATCTATCTATCGTTGAGTTTGATGTTGACAGCATTGTATTTATTTTACTCGCCACATGAGAGTATTATACGCTAGAATAAACGACGAAATACATGATGTAGATTGACGTACTAACAAGTTGTTAAACGTGTGTTTGTCTACTTAAATAGACGAAATAGATTGGACGTACAATTATATTGATTATTCGCTGTATTTTCTTGATTTAACAATTATTCAGACATCCTATTGCCATCGTGTAAGTGAATCTATACTGATATTTTGTGTAAATATTTTCATTCATGTCTTGCATACTAAATAAAGGTTTTTTTTCTTCGCTTGATATTAACTATTAGATTAATTGATTTGAGAATAATATATTTATTTTTGTTTCTTTTCTCGTTCTCGCTTATCGTTGTTTCGTTAATATAACCATAAAAACAAAACTTACGTAGAAATCAATAGTGATCAAACAGGCACAAAAGAATATATATATGTAAATATAGACAGGAAATACAACGACATTATTTACATCCACCTGATTGATTTCCGGATGATTAACCGACAGACAGTCAGTCAATGTTCAACTAAACATTTATCGAATCGATTTCGATTTCTCTTGAGAATAACTTTGAATAATAATTTCACTTAATTTCTTTGTCTTCTTCTTTTGTTGCTACATCTTATATAATAGAAATCCATGTTAAAGATCAAAAACGTCCTTCATACACATTATCGTTATTTACAGATAAATTACAAGTGTAGCCGGTTTTTTTTCCTTCATATTTTTTTTTCTTTTTTGTAGGACGTAAATATAATACAGCGACTTTTTTCTGTTCTGTTCAGAAATATAAGCACGATACAGTCATAATTCGTTCGTCGCCTATATACGTGAGTATGCATATAAATATACATACGTTCGCAAAAAAAGCGAAAAAAAAATTAGTACGATTTTGATAAACAGTAATGCGTATCTTCGTCGATCTGTGACATTAAAAGAAAGGTCGATTGAGGCAGGTGAACACGATGAAAATGGTTTGTTTTTTTGATCAAATAATTTTTTTTTAAAACGAGCCGAAAGCAGAAGTAAAAATAGAGTAAAAACAGGAGAGTAAGAAGAGGAAGCAGAAGAAGAAAAATGAGAGAGTAAAATGCAGAAGAGTTAGCTTCTTTGTAAGACATGGGCTCAAACTCGCTGCATCCATAACAGCGCGGCAATGAAGAACAAGAAGAAAAAGAGACAGAACACATACATACAAAACGCATAAAAAATTACATATATTTTTCTTTCTTTTTACCGCTTTCTTCACCCGGTCTGTCTCTCTCCCTCTCCCTGTTTCTTTGTGTCATTTAGTCACATTCTCGACGAATATACCTTGTTGAATGTGTATACGTGTGTCTTCACTCATGTTGAAATCTTTTATTCATATATTTTTAAAAAAATGTATATTTCGATTTAATTTTTAAGAAGATTAATATTAGTTTTGTCAGTTTGACGCATTTTTTTCCTTTTCTTGCTCGCGTTTTTTCATCTAAATATTAACCTACGTTCATACACATGTTCTATTCATCTTCAACCAATGTCGTTGACAGATAGATTTAGAAATTTATTTGCTTTTTACTTTTTTCATATTAAAAAGACAATAATTGTGTATTTGAACAATATTTCTTCAATATAAAATATTCTGTCTTTTTTCGCTTCTATCGTTCTGCATGTGTGTTTTAGACTCGAACATAATGAGGATAAAATGACACGTCACAATCATTCGAAATCATTATATTCAACAACATCACATTCAACGATAAATTCACACGATGAAAATCTTCCTAATCTACCTGATCTTTCCGGGTTACGCGACGAAGAAAAGCACCATATACTAAATGTTCTTTTGCGTGATGAAACTCTACGTAATAAACATTTAGCACGTTTTATGCAATTAAGACGAGAAGTTACTGAACTTGAAGAAAAATCTCAAACGACCTCAACATCGATCTGTGCGAGATGTCATGCGCCATTTGGTTTTATATTTAATACAGGTGATCCTTGTCCAAAATGTGGTGCCAAAGTTTGCAAACAATGTCGATTGATGTATGATGTTCATGACAACGGTTGGTTATGTCAATTATGTTGTAAACAAATGTAAGTGTTTGTGAAAATTTGACAGACAAAAAAAATTAAAATTCCGACGCCGGGAATCGAACCCGGGCCTCCTGCGTGAAAGGCAGAAATCCTAACCACTAGACCACGTCGGATACATTAGTAGATTTAATTCAACGATTTTTCAATCTATTTTCTAGGCAATTACTGAGCTATTCAGGCGAGTGGATTTATACACAACGAAGTAATCTACGAAAAGATTCAGTAACAGCATCGGAAGTTATCAGAAAATCTCTCTCACCACAAGTTTCGAATCGAAGTATGAGAGAAATTTCTATTTATTTACTTTTCCATAAATCAAATCGTTTTATATAGATTCAGACGCAGTTGTATCAAGTTCGGATACTGAAACCGAAGATTTCAATGATCGATATTCGAAAAATAAATCGAAACAAAAACATACCAATCATCTCATTGTACAAAATTCTGTTGATGAAGATAAATTAAAATCTATCAAACAAAATAATTTACAAAAACGTCCCTCACAAACGATTCCACCTCGACCTAATTATCATGAATTTCAATATTCATCAAATAATATTCCACATGCTGGCTCATCCGATGATGTCGATTCTGTATTCGATCAATCGACAACTTATACTGCTCGGACGTCATCGTCAAGTATGCAAATGGCAATGAGTGAAAAACATTCTGAAACACAACGACCTGTACCGCAAAGCATTGAATCATTAACGACTCTACCGAATCAAATCGATCGTTATGATAATAATAGGAAACAAACTAACCAAGAAGTCGATTGTGCATCTGTAACATCATCAGAATGGGGTGCTGAATCGGAAAAAAGTGAAACAACATTACAACGACATAATGCTTCAATTAAAAGTTTGTTTTGTTTTTACATAAACAACTTGAAAGAGACACTGATTGGATGATGTTGTTTTCTTCATTGTAGAAAAATTTTCGTCGGTAAAGAAATTAACTAGTTCAATTCATAGTTTACGTGATAATCTTCATCGTTCTACGAAATCTGATCTATCGAATTCAAGAACATCATTAAATTCCGAACAGAAATCAGCAAAACATTCATTGGAAACAAGTTTTCCGAAGAAGACTGATCAATACAATGATACAAGTATGTATCCGACGTGGTCTAGTGGTTAGGATTTCTGCCTTTCACGCAGGAGGCCCGGGTTCGATTCCCGGCGTCGGAATTCCCTTTTTTGTCCTTCGTTTTCCTCAAAGACAAATTTCAACTTTTTGATCGCAATCAACCTATCTCGAATATTTATCTATTAATTTAACTATTGTCGTCATTGATGTCGATAAATCAAAAAACAAATCAGACATAATTGTCCAGATAAAAAATCTCTTCACATCGCCGGATATTGACACTATAATATAGAAATACGAACGAGAAAGAGAGAAAGAGGGTGAGTAAGTGAGAAAAAAATTACTTTTTTTTTCGTTATGACGACATTCGTATTGATGCAAAGAGGAAGAAAAACTTATAAAAAAAATATTTCGATGCATGCATTTTTCTCGTTGTTGTTTGACGTATTGGTCACACTCGAACGATCATTGTCATTCGAAATAAAAACATAAAAATAGCTCGTGTATCATCGTTGTAAATCGAGATTTAAATTTGACTCTTAATTTCAAAGTGGAACATTGGATTTGTTCTGCTAAATTTCGAGAACAATTATGAATGAATATCAACAAACAACAATGAATTCATCTGCTGACGTCTGTACCGCTCAAATACCTCAACATTGGCACGCCAATAATTTATCGGAGCAAACGTCATCCGATGAAATCTTATCAAATCAAACTGATAAGAATAGTAATAAAACTTCAAACGCAACAACAATAAATACAATTGACGAATCGGAACAATCATCGAATCACATGATGAAAAAACGTGTTACACCTGTACCAGCGTCATATTTACGTCGACGACCTAATCTACAATCGAATGCATCCGATTCGAATACATCTCAACATGTTAAACGAACAAATTCATTGCCAACTTCGAAAAAATCAACGATACCTTCGCCAATATTTATTGCTCCTAAAAAATCTTCTCCTCAACCTCATTCATTCTCTGCGCTCGCATGCGATGATGCGTCTTATCATAAACGTAGGCCTGTCCTTGAACGACAAACACCTGTGCATGACGATGTCAATACAATGGCCATGAATAATCCGAGTCGATCACCACAACCGAAATTCTTTATTCAATCATCGAGTAGCGAACACGATGAGAATTCAAGTGACGAAAGTGATCACGAAAGTTTATTAATACGCAAAAAACAAACGCCAGTAACATTAACACAAATCAATTCCAATCACAGCCCATTAGCGATCTTTATCACTGATCCATCGGGTAATTCATTTACATACGATCCGGATCATTTTGCTCAGTGTAAAAATGATCACAACGAACAAACGGTCGATCATGACTCAGAACATACTGACACGAATACTCTTGGGCCACATACGACAATTAATTCGTCTTCAACCTCTGATATTGAAATTATTCTGCCAGCATCACCTGTTAAACATGATAAACATATTCTACACAGTATTGGCGAAGAAGAAGAAGAATATGAGAAAAATAATGACGAAGAAGAAAATAATTCAACGACTATGAAAAAAAATGCTAACGAACCTTTAGATCGACGATGGAGTGATGAACTAGTTAAACAAAATCAAGATGAAGGTTCATCATTACCACCATCGGTCTCATTAAACCAAATACCACCTACTGTACATACTCCTACAAAACTATCGAAAACTAAATATATCCTAATGAAGTTACATCTGACATCATCGAGTAAAGATGATGATACTAATGTTTCACCACCGAAAAAACGTACTGTACGTCGAGCAGGCGATAAGACGCGCTATCAAACGCAATAATATATCTTCTATTTTTTTTCTGTCTCTCTCTCTTTTGTCTTTTCTAGCCGTTTAAATGAATATTTTTTTGTAAAATTTTCTCTTTCTTTTAGATTCACGTTCAAATTCGTCAATAAATAATTCTACTAATCGCCTTCATGACTCTTCAAATACTCTCACATCTGAAGATCCAAACCAACGAACACGATCAATTCCCAATACTATTCAATCGACAAAGAATGTGAGAACAAAACCGGAAATCTACGGTAGTGTTGGACAATTGGCTGTTGTCCACAGTGACGATAATGATGATGACGATGAAGATGATATTGATAAAACATTCGAACGAGTTAAATCAGTAAGTAATTCAAATTGTGAACTATCGATTTCTGTAAAAATATTCGGTACAATTATGAGAATATTCTACACGTATATAGACCTTACCAAATCGTGCTCAATCTTATAGAGATATTCGTGTAAGTGAGAAAATCATTTAACAATATTTACAACTACTAAAAATGCTTCGTTTACTAAAACATCTTGATCTTCTTCGTATTTATTTTAATGAGAAATAGAAAACTCTTATTTTCGATTGTTTTTAGGGTTCACAAATGAGTATCAATAGTATACTCAGTGAAAGCAAAGCTCGCTATGGTTTAGATATATCTGGAACCATTGAATTAAAACTTGTCTATTCTAAAAATACAGGTGCATTAGATATTCTCATTAGTAAATGTACGAATTTAGCTTCTGCTAAAAGACATCAAACATCCGATCCGTAAGAAATTTTCTTGTTGTTTTCTTATTCGATATTTATTCACAAAAATTAAGTTATGTCAAAATTTATCTTCTACCTGATCAGTCAAAAAATAGCAAACGAAAAACAACAACGAAAAAGGGTACTGTTAATCCTGAGTTCGATGAAAAATTTCGCGTAAGATCTTTTGTTCGAAATTGATCTATGTTTAAAGGAGATCTATGTAATTAGTATCATATAACAAAGCAAGAATTTGAAACCCGTGTTCTATGGATATCAGTATGGAGTCAAGCGGCACTAGGACACAATGATTTTCTTGGAGAAATTCATATTCCGTTGGTAACATGCACATTGGATCAAGTTGAAGAATATCAATTGTTAGCAAAGAAAAATAAAAATGATGTAAGTCTCTCAAATATGTGAATAGATTGATAATTATAAATATTTAATATTAGTTATTGCCAAATGGACAATTATCAATGGAAACTGGAGAAATTCAATTTGAATTAACATTTATTGAAAATTCAAAAAATAAAGAGATCGGAATATTACAAGTTCATCATATTGAAGGCAAAGCAATTTACTATGGAAAAGCAACTGTCGATGCTATTTGCAAGGGGTATGTAAATAAATCGTGACGAGTTTGTTTTTATTGTTCAATATTTAGCACGTTAATGCCCGATAATGTCAAACGTAAACTACCAAATGTACGTAAAGGTCCGTCACCTAAATGGGAACTTCCATTACGATGGGAAGGTGTTCGACGTGATAATTTAAAAAATACATCTATTGAAATAAGTATCTGGTGTCAAGAACGATTCAAGAAGACAATGTTAGGTTTTGTGCGTCTTAATCTCGCTCAAGGACATTTTGATAACAAGCCAGTTAAATGGTCAGATGCAACTAATGCAGAAAAATCAGCATGGGAAACATTCTTGAAAAAACCATCTGAAACACACCAGATTCGACTTCCTTTACGACCGGGTTCATTTGAAAAATAGATTATACAAAAATTAAATGTTGGCAACCGGTGCTTTATTGTTACGATTATTATTAAACGATACATAGAAAAAGCAACAACAACAAAAAAAAACGATCATCAATTCTTTTTTTTTTATAAATGTGTAAACATATTTCTCATGCAAGAAGGTGCTCTCATTTGAATATATAAAAAAAAAACATTTTTTTTTCGTCTTTTGTTGAATTAAAAATGTCCGGAGGTTGTACTCGTTATTCCAGTGACTGTTGTTGCAGTTATTTCAAATGTATCGAATGTTGTATTTTGATAAGTACCATTTAATTTGAATTGAGCTTCGAAAACATACGCACTTGAACTGGCTGGAATTGTTTGTCCACTGACTATTATCCATGTGTAAATGATTTGTGTTGAATTTTCGATATAACTTTGATTCATTGATCCAGCTGGAAATGTCGAATACATATTATTATAAGTAGCTTGATACGTTTTTTGAACAATGACAATGGCAGTAAAATTTGTTAAAGAAAGACTACAAGTAAGTGTTATTTGTTCGTAGCCATACCATTGATTACTCGACGATGTGACGGCACCACTAGCCGTAAAACCAGAAGGTGACTAAAAAGAAATAAAAATAACGCGTGAAGTTTATATTCATTGTAAACTTACGATCGATGTTGAAGCTGTCGATCCACTTTGAGTAGTAGTTACAGAGTTTGCTTGCTAAATTAAGCAAACAAAATCATTAGCTTCGATCATAAAATAGTATATCGTACCGAAACAGTTCC
>ERZ781398.2026-NODE-2026-length-17869-cov-4.145391_pt1 | contig 17869 bp, 13 predicted proteins | sample MGYA00433077_ERZ781398 | MGnify/ENA primary metagenome ERZ781398 (study PRJEB29847, sample SAMN06458254) | wastewater metagenome | isolation source: Wastewater bioreactor | place: South Africa: Cape Town | study: EMG produced TPA metagenomics assembly of the... | reverse complement strand
ATTTATTTGGTTATTTATTATCATTTTTACCTTTGTCAGCAATATTATTTATCTACATTCTACCTTCGCCAAAACATAATAAACAGTTGAAAGCAATTTCTTTTTATTTTCTATGCAAATAAAAAAAATGATTGCATAAAAACTAGTCAATTGATTGACCTTGCAAAAAGACAGATCGAATTTGAATGATTCATTCTGCTGTCATGATAATAGAAACGAAAGAAAAACGAGATAAAATATCCAACTATCTATCTCTGTTCGAATTTACACGATTACAATGAGAAAAAAAAACGAGAGAGAAAACTTATTTGAATCTATTTGGTCATTCGATCAGTCTTCGACACAATGCAACGCAAGAAAAGAGAAAATAGTTAAGCCTTCGACTCCCACTCGTATATTCTTTCGTTTTCTCTCTCTCTCTGTCTTCGATCGAAAAGAATAATCGGTAGAACCATGCAATAATTGGTTGAAACCATATCTTTGTTAGTAATACATTCTTTCATTTATTTTGTGATCAGAGAAAGATAGATCGATCGATCGATAGACTGTGCGTGTGTGCATAAGATTCTAATCGAGGTGTTCTTCGACATTCAGAAATTTGAATTCATTTTCGTTATTTGAACTTTTCAGACAATCTTCTTGTTGGAAAATGCGTTTGAATAAAATTCTTTTTCTTGGCTTTTTGGTCTTGTATTTCATTGCCGGATTTTCATTATTAGTTGCTGGCAGTGTTGCACATCGACATGCATCTCATTGTACGTAAAAACATGCAAATCAACAATTCTTGCCAAAGAAAATCATTCGTTTTGTTTTCTCTCTAGATGCTGAAATTACCGGACATTCGATTATGACTGGTGCTGGTTTAGTTATCGCTTTAGGCGTTTTCATTCTTCTTCTCTCACTTCTTGGTAAAGAAAAAGTTCATCTGTCAAAAATTCAATACGAAAATTTGTGATTTTTATTCAAATAGGTTTTATTGGTGCATATAAAAATCGTTTAAGTTTATTGCAAATCTTTATTGGTACATTAGTTTTAATATTACTACTTCAATTAATTGCTGCTATCCTTGGTTTTACACTTCGTACCAAAGCCGATACTCAATTACATAACAATTTAATGGACTCTCTTTCAGTATACAAAACTGGCAACGGTGATGTCGTTCATGAATGGGATGATCTTCAACAATCACGGGCTTGTTGTGGTGTAAATAATGCCACCGATTGGTTACAAACCAATGGTACAATTCCAAATTCATGTTATCTTAATAATAATTCTACACAAACATTCAACAATGGCACAACATATTTCGATTCAGGCTGCTACGAATCGGCACGTAATTTATTCATTCGATATTCGCGCGTATTAGGTGGCGTTTCACTTGTCTTCTTCTTCGTTGAAATTGCTGGCTTAATTGTGGCTATTGTTCTTCTTCGAGATTTGAAGAATAATTACGGAAGTGTTTAAAAAACAAAAACAGATATTAACAAATGTCTTATTCATTATAAACATTTCGATCTATCACTTTTTTCTTTCTTTCTTTCTTTCTCTTATTTCTTCTTGTTGTTCGTCTTCATTTTATCTTTTGAAAAAAAAGAAAAGAAAAACATCGTCTCATTTAAGATAAATACGATTTCAATGAATTTCCTTCATTCATTTCAATTGAATCGATATCAACTGATGGTTCATTGGGTTGAGCAAAATGATAATAGATCAATAATGTACCGATTATCATTAGACTAAAAAGAAAGATTTCTCCGAGAAAAACAGTTAAACAAGCAATTGTTATTTCATCCATTTGATTTAATGAGTTTCGTCGAAGGCGCTTTTGTTGTACGACTTGATTATTTATGTTCTTTAGAAGATGTTAGTTTGTAAATATTGATTAGAAAACAAAAACCAATATTTAGTTTTTTAATCATGATTTGAAAGAAAAAGAAAAGAAAAGAGAAAATGACTGTTATATTAGATTTTTCTTCTTTTGATTTCGTTAAATTATTGATGACATAGAAGACCAGATTCGATTCCAATTTGTTTGTTTAGGTTTGGGATAGAATGAAAGGAATGTATAATAAACCAGTAAACATAAGACAAGAAAAATTAATAAACGAATAACAAGTAAAAGTTTCGATTGCGATTGCGAATGATGTTGATGACAATGAAAATTGCGTCGTCGTTTTCGTGGATGAATATCATGATTCGATTCGATTACATCTTCGTGTTGAATAAATCTGCTATTATGATTATTTCGTTCGTATTCAACTTGAGAATTATCATAATGTTTAGTCATTAAAAGTATTATTAAATATAATCAAAAACGGAAGAGTTTATGTTTTCTTTTTCTATATTTTCTCTATTTCTTCTTCTTTTTTATCCAAGTGCGCGCGCGATTTTTTTCTTCTCTTGCTTATCGCGTACAATCATAAAAAAATCAACACGAAGGTCAGATTAAACATAATCATAGATGTCTACGGTAAATCTTTTATGTATGTACAATGTTGATTAGACATCATGTTCAAAAATTTCTATGCTCAAAGATAATTGAACAAAGTCATAGAAGTGTCGAAGTAGACAAATGAGATTGAAAATACTTTGATTATATTCGTGATATGTAAACATACAAGTTGAATCGTTGATAGACATGCTTCTCTTCAAGTGAAAGTTGATCTTGAATATTTGAACAGCCAGCTGAATTTCTCAGAAGAAGAAGAAGAAGAAAAAGAGAATGATGATGTAAAATCATGAGCTCAACTCGCCATTACTTCTTTCCTAAGATTTCATTTTCTTTCTCTTTTTTTTCTCAATCACTTGTTTGAAAGAACGAGAAAGAAGAAAGAGAAAGAAAATGCGGAACACGTAATATTCATTCTCAAGTTGCACCATTATGAAGACCAATGATTGTTCATTATCAGACCAGTTTTCAATGAGTTTCTTTTGTCTTAATATGCAAATATATTTAGTGAATAGATTAAAACATATTCACACATATTCAATCAGATAAGATGAACGTATGATTTCATTTTTCGTCTGTTGTTGATTTCAACAGCAGGTAGCCTTCTGTTAAAATTCATCATTATTTTCTTTGATACGCAAAAACCGCAGGCAGCAACATTCCTTGTTCTTCTTTCTTTCTTTTTTCCTATCGACTTTATTTTTTCAAGAGTATGTTGTTCTTCTTTTTCTTCTTTGACTTATGTTGCGTCTTATAAATGCTCCATACACATCCCATCACCGATCTCATCAAAAAAAAACGAAGAAAGACTTGAAAAATTTATTCTCTCATTCATTCACTCTCCCTTTGTGTATCGAAAAAAAGCTGAGGAAGAAAAGAAAAGAAAAGAAAACGTTGAGAGAATTTCGATTCTTCTACTAGTGCATACACATCAGAATTCATTCGATGTTGACTTCACTTCATCTTGCATTAATGTAAGAGAAAGTAAAGACGTAAAACCGATGGCTCATCTAACCATCGTGACAAAAAGGTAGTGTGTGTGTGTGTGTGTGTATGTATTTATTTAAATCTGGAACTAACAAAAATAATTGATTTCACGCAATTATGCCTTATAGATATTTCCGGTTGTGTGTGTGTGAGAGAGAGACTTTTTCTTATGCCGTTACCTTTCTTCCCTTTCTCCCGTTTTTTACTGTCTTTTTTCCTTTTATTCTCGTCATTTGGGTCTCCTATTGCTGTGCCAATGTTTCCGACGAGAGTGAAAAAAACGTTGAGAAAGAATGAGTGTAATAATTGCTTGTCGATGCGTGCGTGAATGCGCTTAGAAAAAACTCAAGGTTATCTCCATTCTCTCTTTCTCTTCTGTATTCTAAAAACTGATTATGTAGGGAAAAAAGACACATTAGAATCTTTTGACATTACGCTCTAAGAAAGAAAGAAAGTACAAAACGACGGTACTTGCTCCTGATATTTTCCTTACAGAAGAGGTTACATTATCCTAGATGTGTACTAGATTACAGTGAATTAATCCGACCTTGATATTTCGTTCAAATCATAAGTGTAACGATTTTAGTTTCTATGTTAGTGAGAAGAAAAAGAAAAAAATATAGAAGAGAAAATATATTCTAACGAGAGAATATATATACATTCATCCTTGAAGAAAAAAAAAGAAAGAATCTAATAAAAATTGAAAAAGCAATTTAACTCTTGAAAAAACAGTGGGTAAGTGCTACTATATGTACAAAATATTTTTTTTCTATCATACATAACCAAAGAAAAATAAATAAATATCGTGTTTCGTTATTGAATTTTTTTTCTTTTGTTTTGTCAAAGTCAAATACTATTTTTCTTTTCTAGATCGTCAATGACACAGTGGCCCATCCAACGAAATTTTTACACGTTGGTGCCACCACCGCCACCACTAACAGCTCAAAATCAAATACGTGTTTCAACAACAACATCATCATACGATGATAGTCTAACCAATCTTTCATGGTTACATGATACGCATATTGTTAAACGAACTATACCAACAATGAACTCATCTTCATCTACAAATCATTCCGAAATTAATTTAGTAAATAATAATAAACGTAAAGAATTCACCGCCACAACAACAACAAATACTTCTAATTCATCAATATCATCGATTGGTGCTGTTTATCCAAATGATATTGATGATAATCATGATTTGCCTATACAAAATGATGACGATGATGAACATTGGAAAACTTATCGAACAAATCCTCAAGCGAAACCGGTTTACTCGTATTCACAATTGATTCTCTTGGCAATGAGACAATCGGGCCATGAGAAAATGACTCTACAAATGATCTACGAATGGGTAGCCGACAATTTTCCGTATTTTAAAAAGATGGAACCAACATGGCAGGTAATTGATTGTGACACGCTTGAAAAAGAGAGAGAGAGAGAGAGAGAGAGAGAAGAGAACTTAATGGAAAAGAAAATAAGGAAATAAAATGTTCTTGACCTTGTTTCACTTCCTTCGCATGAAGTATTTTTTCATTCATTCGTAGAATTCAATTCGACATAATTTATCATTGAACAAATGTTTTATTAAAGTGCCACGAACTAAAAAAGAAGCAGGTGGCAAAGGTGGCTTTTGGAAATTATCGCCTGATTTTCAACGACAACGTTCGACAACTAATGACAAACAATGAAATTCGTCTTCATCGTCAAACAAACGTATTCGTTCATCGAAACGAGTCAATCAAATAGCTGATTTAATTAAAAATGAATCCTGGCTCGATCCAGTATCATACATTCGTATGCCAAGTAGTTTTCTCTCGCCAGTTTCATCGCCTGATCCATCAACAATTCCATCATTAAATCCTCAACAACCATCGACACATGAATTCTCTTCAGTTCTCACTCCATCACCATCGACATCGCCATCATCGATGTCATCGAAACAAAATTTTCTTTCGACTAAACTCGATGAAACCGATATGCTTCTATTGGACTCAGTTTCATTCGATTGGGACGCATATTTAAATGAAACACCGAATGATATCGATGTTCAGCCACTTTTATCAAACAAAACTGAACAAGATCTTTTCAATGATTTCAATGCTGCACTTACCGATTTGACATACTCGGCTGAAGTTGCAGTTGCCGGTGGTGATTCGAGTGCATTCGATGGATTTGATTATCCAACGAAGAATTCAACATTTCAATCGTTGTTCGAAGATGAACAAGATGACGATGAACAAGTACATTCACAAACATTGACGGTCAAAGGTCGAGGTATTAAACGACCGGCTTGGTGGTTGAATACAGATTGTCTAACTCAAACGAAACTGCCATCGCTTGAGGCAGCATTTGATTTGAAACTATCGAAATAACTGTTGTATTATGTCTTCCTTTGTGGAACAGTTGTTTTTTTTTATTCTTCTTCTTCTTTTTTTGTTCTTCTTCCGTCCAAAATATTATATTTACTTTGATGTTTTCTTAATTGTGCGTGTTTGATGCATTTTTTTGTCTTCTTCTTTGTGTGACACACACCATTTGCAATTATGCCGTCCACAGAATATTAATATCATTAGTTTGAAATATTCTTCTTTTTTTTTCTTATGTTTATCACTGTGATTTTAAACAGTTACAGCCGTCCTACTTTTTATTAGATTTCTTTGTGTGTATTTTGTTTCGTTTGAAAAATTTTAATAATCAATAAAGATCAAATTACTCATGTTTACAAAAAAGTATATATGTACATGTAGGTAGTTACTCGTACGTTATGTTTATCATCAGCAGAGTGAAACTCTATAGTTGTAATTGTAAAACTGACAAGTAGCGACCTCGTCTGTTTGTTTCGTTAGAAAACTTAAACAAAATCTAATTATGATTTAAGATAATTCCTTAGAAGAATATCTTCATTTATGTCTATCGAAATTTGATGAAAATTGAATATAAAATGAAGATTTACTAGTTGCTAAGAGACCAGTGTGTTACAATGTTGTTTTCTTAACATTAACATTACTCAACTTGTTCATTTGTCTCGTTTTATTTGAATATACTTGAACAGAAATGGTAGTCGGACAGAATAACGTCAATCAACAAGAAGAATCTGTGTATAATCTAATTCCTCGGACTGAAGTTCGAGCACCAAGACCTCCTCGGTAGATTTATCTATTCTTTCGTCGCACATCGTTCATTTTTAACTTTTTTCATTATCATTAGTTACGAATCAAAATTTAAAACCAATGTTCGTGATGCGTCAAAGGACGGCAAACATCAGCATCGAACCATGGGCTATGCCGAAGAACCATTACCTGATCCACAACAATTTCTAAAGAAAAAACCCGCTGCTACGATTCGTAAGTGAACCGGTTGAATTCGTACGTCCTTGTTGAATTTAATTTTTTTTCTAAATAGAACGAGAAACGTCATCGTTGAACAAAGATCGATCTCTGCCGCGTAAACCAGGCGTTCCAAGTATTCGTGATGCACCGAAAATGGGCGCTCGAACTGAGAAAAATTTCATTCAAACCAACGCTCTCGATGTTGTTATGACCGTACCGAAAAAACCCGAGCGAAACGTAGTCGACGATCGTTTCGGTGATAAATTTCGCATCGATTCCAGTGGTTTAGCACCAAGATATGTTCTCAAAAAGGTTTTGATTTTCTACTTTTTTACTCGATAGACTTGAAAATTTTCTTTCTATTTTCAAGGATTTCGGTGAAGTACCAGTTTATATCAAAACACGTAAAGATGAAATGGAAAAAGCCAAACAAGAATATCAAAACTATGTTTCTGATTATTTTCGTCGAGGAGCTATGCGTGAAATGACCGATCAAGAACGACAAACCATTATCGATGGTTTAAAACAACAATGGGAAGATGTTCATCATGATTATCAAACATTATCAGTCATCATTGATACCGTTCCAAAACGTATTCATAAAGAACGTCTCGAACATCAAATGCAATTATTAGAAAAAGATATCAATCTTCTTGAAAAACATCAAGTGATTTATATTGCTGATTAATTGAACATTTTGATTGAATTCTATTTTTCTTTTCCTTCTTACTTTTCGTCATCGTATAAATACATGAAGTCTCTCTAAGATTATATATGAATAATGAAAATTGCTAGTAGGAAAAGGAGAAAAAAAATGTCATTAATCCTCCCAATCTACTTCCATTTTTATTATTCTGTTATTTTTGTCGTTCATTAGTCAAAGTGATGAATCTACATGAGATGATAATATATCAAGAGAATTTGAAAGATTTTAACCATTTGAATATTCAATTATTTTGAAGAACTGTTACGAATGTTTTTAAATAGTTCATGTTCTATATAAATCAAATCATTTTTAAAACGTTTTAATCACGAGAGATGAATTCAATTATTACCAAAACTAGATACGATGAGTAGATCATTCGAACAATGCAAAATATAGGATAGATATTGAAAAGATAATACGAATTAAACATTCATATATATTAAACATACAGATTTAAGAAACAACACGAATCTATTTGATAAATGACTATCATTCTATTGAATAATCGTAACAATAGAGCTATTTTTGTATTTAAATGCTGAAGGTAGTAATATCAAGTAGAGATGTATATTGTCGCAAGTGGCACACTAAACGAACAAAATCTATCATCAAAATTTTATTCAAAAAACTTAAATAATCGAATTCGAAAGTGTTTGAAATAATGCTTTGATTTGATATTAGATAACAATTCAACAAATATTATAACAATATTATTTTCATATCTTACCAACAAAGTAAAAGATGTCTTGATTTGATAATATCAATCAACATTACAGATAAAATCAACAGTTAGTACAAAGAATATATTCTCATATTTGATTCCTGAAACTATAAATACTATCGACAAATAATATTATTCCGCATGATTCATTAAATAAACAAATATTATAAAAATTCTATTAAAAAATCTTAATGACAACAGTTAAAATCAATTGTCAATCTTAATATAATTCAATGTCATGCATTGTTTAGATAAACTTTAGCATGACAGTATTCAAATATTTGAATAATAAACTTCATGAAAACATCTCGAATCAGACAAGTTTATCAATCATATATTAAATAAATGATTTCTATCAATAGTACATTCTCGTGCATTGCTGATAAAACAAGAGAATAAATCGCACGACAATAATACTCAACATCATGGAATAAATAAATGATTTCTAACAAGATTCTATTCGCATATTTGACAAGTCAAATTTCAAAATATTTTAAATGAAAATATCACTGAATAATCTTACATCAAATGCATGATTTTAACGACAATCATATTCACATATTGCATAAATTAGGTTCGAAAACAATGTTAAACTATAACATGACCTAATTTCAAATAGTAAATGGATGACCTTGAACACGGTCACGTTCTAGTATTTTAATGAAGAAGTTTATAAGAATGTCAAAGAAGTCAATTAATCATCATCATCAACTAAATGAATGGCTTTCAAGAGATTTATATTCAACAATCGTGGGAAGAACAACTGAAAATAACTTCAGGTAACATAAATATTCGAAATTAGAGATCAAATAAATCATGATAACGAAGTCTGTATTCCGTGATCATTGGGACAAAATTCAAAGAGAATTGAGATCATGACTACCTGTTCAATATCACATGTCAACTAGATGATTTAAGCAAGATTGAATTCAATGTTTATACAACAGAATTTTACACGTACTTGATAAGAAATTGATAACAATGAGCATGTAATAAGAGATTCAAACTTATCCTTTGCCTCCTTGTCTACGTCTACTGCTTGATCATTTGAACTCGGAGTGATTTGATCATGGTCCGATCCTAAATGAACAATCATATTATTTTCTCTATTTGAAATCGTCATAGTTAGCTTACTGTTGTGTTTTTGTCGAAGTGTTAACTCGATGATATGTTTTTCGATATCTTGATCGTATTCAACATTATCGATTGTGAATGAAACACCAGGAAATATAAGTTCTTCGGCTTCTTTAGGGTATCTCGATATTTCACTTAGATCAGCAGTAAAAACTATATCAGCTGTCATGATAAACAAAACATTAGCTCTCGGAAATTTCTGAGCTACAGAACGAACACGACTACATGATGTAAATGCTTGAAATGTTCGCCATACTTTCGGTCTTCTCAAGCTATCTTTCTTAAAAAATTTTATAAATTCATCACTCAATTTAACACCACGATAAAGTTTTGTTCCAGGTTCAAGTATTTTGTTATTAAACGGATTATCCCATAGTAATAAACAAAATGGACCTAATGTTTTAATTTTACTTCGCCATTTTTCTTCATGTTCTTTCGTTCCAATTAACCTCAATGTATCATTCAATATTCTGTATAAAAATGTATTCATCGTGTAAATATATGCACAACATCTCCAGACTTCTTTCATTCCAGCGTCCTTTTTTTCTAATAATTTGCGCGTCAGAGCATCCGCTTCCCGTTGTCTGTTCACTTGTTTTCCTTCTTCAATTATCCCTTGGGCAGCCTGCATAACCAGCTTGGATACTTGACTTTCATCTTTCGACGGCAGTTGATCCCTCGAAAGATTCAAATATTTAACTGTTTCTTTGATAAATGGCGAAATGAAACCGTATTGACCAGCGAAGGGACGATCTGGTAAAACTGGATTACACAAATATCTATCTTCTCGTATAGGTTCATCGTCTCGTTTATGAACAACTCGTCTAACTGGTCGTTGTTTACGTTTATTGTGAAGAGAGATTTGCGTTCGAGAGAGTATATCAATATAATAATCATCTAACATCGCTTGTTTTTCATTGGATTGAAGTGCCTTCTCAATAATCATATTTTCAATGTCTGAATAAAGACGCCAATCGGGAGTTGACGTTTTCGAAAATGGATTTGCTGCTGCATTCCACATCCATTGTACGTTCTCCGAGGGATCATCAAATAAACCGTTTATATTACCCATTTGTTCTTCGACTACACTTTCGATGAAAAAAAAAAGTTGTTGATCTATGATAAATACTTACGTATGTATGTTTATATAAATGCGTAAGAGAAAAAAGTGACGCAAATCATTCTTATCAGTTACTCTTTGGCTTTATTCCCTTCTGACAACGTGTCTTGACTTTATCAGTATTCTCGACTAAAAATCATTGATAATTTCATCATTAAAATCTTTTCATGAATGCTTTTATAATTAAATTACACAAAGCCACATTGAAAAAGAACAAGAAAAAAAATGATAAAATTAAACCGAATAACGTATACGTTTACATATACAAACACACGTACAATACCGTCAGTAAAATAACTCGATAATTATAAAGAAACGAAGAGAAAAAAAGAAAGAAAGAAAGAAAATTTGATTGTCATCGATCAACAATACGTATAGCTAATTCATATATACACGAAAAAAACAAGAAATCGATTGATGAAAACTAATATCACACAAATCACAAAATGTGTTGAACGAAGACTTTTCAAGTCAAATAGAGATTTTCTATTGAGAATAGCACCGAAGCTATCAATATTTTTTCGCAAGAATATTGATCAATAAAATATGTGGTAGAAATGAATTGACCTCAGGCCGAAGATTAGCATGAATAATTCGAATATCACCTGTCCATTGATGACACAATGTTGTCAACATAGTTCGTTGTTTTTGTCCGCATGCTGGTGATTCATCGAGAAATTTTTCAAATGATAAAAGCATATTTTGACTAGACGTGCATGATGATGATGTAAATTTCATTAGAATTAAATAGGCATCCAATGAAAGAACCGATGATGGTAGTGAATAAGATGATGTTCGAGAGATTGACGTAAAAAATAGAACATCACATGGAATATTTGTTTCAAGAAAATATTTCATTTGTTGACGTTTACGTGGAGGTAAAGATGATGATGGAAGAAGATCGATGTAGGTCGTTGCGGGGAAAATTTCTGTTGAACTACAAACATCGAAATAGAAAAACAACAGAATTTAATTCAATTGAAGATTTGTTGTTTTTTTACTTGATTCGATTGAATTGTTTATCGTTCACCGGAGTTTTTTTGAGAATAGTTTTGTTTTGTAACGATGATAGATCGTTTAATTTAATTTGATTTTTTTCTTTACGCATTTGAATAATTAAATCTCGACATTGAGCAAATTGAGGTGAACTTCGTAGGCAATACGGATAATTGGAATCTTTGAGGAATCTTTGTATACTCAAATAATAGGATCTCAATGTTTCAGGATCATATTTTGAACCTTTACGCGTTCGTATCGATGTTAAATAATCAATTAAATATTTTCTCATTGTATCAGGTTCGATGTCAAGCAAAGATGTCGAAATAATATTATGATTTCGTTTGAGAAATTTTCTAAAACGTCGAACGTCTTGTCGAGTTTTTAATTTCGTATTTCCTAAACTGCGACGTAATGGTGTGTTCATTTCATCATGCAGAATTGACTCGAACTAAATAGAAAACAAAAAAAGATTAGTCGATTATTAAATGAACCGGATATTAATATCATCGGGTGAAAATGAATATTTATTAGATAGAATTCTTCTCCCTTTTTTTCTTTTCCTCAAACAAAAGATTATTCAATAAAACGTTCTCTCGTTTTACATTTTTCTCTCCTACAGGTATTTGTCATAGGACGCGGTTACCTCATGGGTTTTCGAATCTAAGAATAATTTCATTTGATTTTTCTTGGAAATCAATGTTATTGAATCATCCATTGAATCTTTACTCGTCGATGATGATGATGGCGGAGTTTCGATCGTATAAAATTCACTCATTAGTAATCTAAATCAAATGAGGAAAAACAAAACCTATATTTCAACAATATCGATATGACTCGATGATTTGAGACACAAAAAACGACTAATGCTCTAATGTATCGACAAAAAGCAGATGTTATTAATAGACAACAACGCAAAGGCAAATACGCGTGTGAGTAAATCGTCTCAATTGTGTCGTAGTGACGATGGTGATAGTAATCTAGTATGTATTTCTTTCTCTTCGTTTTTCTTTGCCGTGCTTCTCACAACAGACGGGATGATAGTTTATTATTACATGCACACATACTATCCTAGTATATAAAAAGAAAACGGCAAGGAGGAGAAGAAGAAGAAGAAGAAAAAGAAAATAGTAAAAAAACAACATAAAGAATAAGAGAAAAAGAAACAAATCATAACCAATGACAAGCAAGAAAGAACGAAAAGGTATATCTATCTTCGTAAATACAATAACGTACTACTCACATGTTCGTACTTAAATTTCAAGATGCAAATGTCATCGTATAAAACGAAACTATAAAATTTAACAAAAAATACTCTCTCTCTCCCTCTCTTCCTTATTCCGTTTGATCAATGAGTAAAACAAAAGGTGTATACGAGAGTTTCTCTCTCTGCTCGTTCTGTGTCTCGCTTCATTTTTAAGTCAATATGTTTTCGGGTATTCCGTATGTTCCGTTTGTTATTCAAGTGCACATACATATGATACGTGTCGAGAGAAGAAAATCGATCGAATCGAACAAAAAAAACAAGAAAAGATTTATTTATATTTATTTAAGAAACATTAAAAATAAGGAAACAGAAACTAACGGAATTTAAAGAATGTTAGAAAAACAAATCGGAGACGTAATCAGCTGTACACACACACGAAAAATTCCTGACTATCACCATCCTCTCCTCCGCCGCAATCTCATCTAATTGCGACATATAACCTTTCTCGTCTTCATTTATTATCATATATCCCTTGACAAATGACGTCTCACCGAAGAACTATATAATTTATTTCAGAGATTTCCTCTTACGTAGTTTTTTGACGTCATCAAAAACACCTGAAATAATCCCTTCTTTTTTTTCACGTCGATACATATCCTATTAATAGAAACTGAGCAAGTAATTAGTAAGCAAAACTGACGACAACAGCATCATCATCATCAACTCCACGACATAACTCGCACTCAAATTGTTCTTGTTCGTATGCATTTTGATAACAATATTTTATAAGAACAGACCAAAGCACGTGTCAATATTTGAATTATTCAATCCAGTCATTTGATGCTTTGCAAAAACTTGTGATTTCGAATACTTTCGTTCTAGACAAAGGAAAATGCACTTGATCAGGTCAATTCGTTTATCATACGATCATTCTCATTTAAAATTAAACGACGGAAAAGCAAATAGAAAATCAACTGTTAACGATAAATATTTAAACAGAAGAAGAACGTTGAGTAGTTATGCGTTTCTGTTTTTGTTCTTGAATAGGTGCATTTGACCCTTTAAAAGCTAATCTTTTTAATGAGATTATAAAGCATTATACTAAAATTAACTCTGCAGAATTCAACGAAAAAAACATTGAGACTAAGCAACACAAAACAATTGTTTTACTTTCTGGCTGATTCATTCTATTCAAACATACCAAGCACATTTCGACGTCAGAGATAAGAACGCACTTGACTAACTTTTTTTTATTAAAGAACTCAGCTGGCTTATACACACAAAACACAGCGAATTTTGTAACATATGTAAAATAAACGGTATTTTAACAATATAAAAAAAAACGAACAACTGCTTATTGAATAAGCGCTGGAAGATAAAAACCTTGTTGTGTTTGTAGACACAATTCGTCGACGTGTACAACTTGTTGCACACAAACAACATGCATTTGTAGAGTTACTTTCGGAATTTGATTGTTGTTTGTTTCTTGTTGTTGAATATGATTACGTACGAATGAATGTAGATTTGGGCGTGTTTCACCTTTGTTCGAAACAGATTTTGTTCTTGGTTGAAAAAATGTTTTATAGGTTGTTGACTTGAACTTTTTTGCCATTGATGAGTTCGTTGATGGCACACTTTCAAATCTTCGTTTTACTTCATCATAATTGAAAATATATTCGTTTTCCATGACTATAGTCTCGAGATTTTTTACGTTATTCTACGAAGAAATGCGTATGGCTTCTTCGAATTTATATATCCGATTCGAATTCGACTGAATTTATTCAACAATTAGACTAGAGTATTGTTTTGTTTCTCGTCCGTCATGCATTGATCAGTTCAACTAATTTGTTTGTTTCGCTCAATTCTCACCGATGATGATCACCAGCTCATCACATCAACACGATGTGTGTATATGTGTGATTAATTATTATATAGTTTTCTATGACTTCGTTCACATCGAGTGTTTCAATTAAAAAAGAAGAAATTAAATATAAACAAAGAAGAAAAAAAAACTTCCAAAAGTACAATGGTACTGAAGCATTTTCAATAAAACAGACATGCTGCAAAGTACATCGAAAATTGTCTACAATTATGGTAATGTTCCATTGCAATCGTATGAACATCTTCTACTTAATAATGGAGCTAAACGTGAACAATTGTATGAAGATATACTTGGAATTAAAGAACGATCGATTCCGTGTATGCAACAAGTGATTCAAAGTGATATGGAACGAATGAAAACGAATAAAGTTTATGATCGAAAATTAAATCGAGATTTACATGGACCTAAAGGATTAACTTGGCAATGTAAACAAGAATTACAACGTTTGAGAAGTGATGAACGTGATATAAGACGTGATCTTATTCGAATCAATCGCGATTTAGCGAGAGTAACGAGTTTACCGCCTCTTTCTCGAAAATTTTCAATTCTTCGCGTACAAAATTCTCGTCTTTCATCGATTATTGAAGAGAATAATGTTACCAATTCAACAGAAGACATACGCAAGTCAACGGAGGGAAATACAACAAGTCAAACATCAGTCACACGTTTACCACCGATTAAAAGAAAGTCTTCGTCATCGATTAATGGTGAACATGAATCGTCGTCACTGAAACCAATGATTCGACAGATCATAGCGAAAACAAGTGACAATCGGTTGCATCTTCAACTGCATGCCGATCGAATGGAAAAACAAAAACGTTTAATCGAACAGAAACTAAAACAATTTCTACGTTGATAAATCCGAATGGGAGAGAAAATCAATTCGTTTTTGTTTGTATTATTTTATTTTTGCTAAGAAAGAAAAAAACGAAAATCGGATTTAAAGCCAATTCACATGTAGACAAAACAGAATTTCTTTTTTTTTGCTGTGATTTCTCAAAAGACGAATACAAATAAGTTAAAATACTGTTCCCAATTTTACACACAAAATAAAATATGATCAATGTCAATAGGTTCGAGGGTCAATGCCAACGTGCAATGGCGATAGAGATCGTGCTCGACAATTTACTGGACTCGGACTACGATGTCGCGTATGTGCAGAGCGAATATTATGATGATGATGGTGATGATAAGGTGGTTCATGTTGATGAGTAACAGTTGCTGATGTTGTTGTTGTTGTTGGCGGTTGTGATACAGGTACAATTGGAATTGCCATTGTTGGTTGTACGTGCGAGAGAAGACGTTCTAAACGAGCTGTTATTTCATAATCAGGAATTGATAATGATTTCGAATCGAGACCAAGCATACGAGCAACTAATGAACGGAAATCTAAGAGTCGATGTTCGCGTTCGGTGAGTTGTTCTAATGAACTCTTCAAAAATCTGACTTCATTCGATAATGTTCGAACGGCATTATCCGATGAAATCAACGAACGATTCGCTTGATCATCAACTGAATGGATTTTATCTTGGAGACTCGTGATTTTCACTGCTTGTTTATCACGAATTGTTTGTAATTTATCTAAATCTTCTAAGAGACGTCGAATTTCTTTATCTTGTTCGACTAAACGATTTTTTAAGATTTGTATATCGGTGATTTGTGCTTTCAATTGTGTATTTTCATGTTTAAGTTCACTGACTTGTTGAGTTAAATGATCGACTTTAACTTTCATTTTTCTTGCTAACATAACATGATCATCAATTTCACGTTCTAAATCCGTTTTAGCCGCTCGGCCTTCTTCTAACGAGATGACTTTTTTACGTAGTAAATCTAAATGTAAATCTTTATTCTCCATTTGTTCTTTTAATTGTTTGATCTTTCGTTGTAAACTGTAGATCGATGTTTTCTGATCGATAATTGAATCTTTTTCTAGTTTCATTAATTGTTCAGCTCGTGTTAAGATCACATCGGGATTAAGTTCATAGCCGAGTTCATGTGAAACATTTTCGATTTTCATAATCGATGCAAGTCGTTCGAGAAAATGAAGAAATTTCGCTTTATCTTGTTTGAGATTCTCTCGGTAGACTTCATTGGTTGTGTAATCATTATCGAGATGTTTAACTCGATGTTCTAATTCGTGAAGATGAGTTTCTGTATGATGACGTTTCTTTTCCGTATCTTTATTCAAGTCGATTTGTTCTTGTAATTGTTTCGTCAATTGTTCTTTTTGATTTTGAAGATTTGTAATAATCTGCAAAGAGAAAAATCGAATTCAATGATTTTTGAATTTCATTTCAACATACAACGCCTCGATCTTTGCTCGATTGCATGAGTAAATGAATTTTATCCTTGATTTCATTTTCATTTGGATCAACTTTAACATAACCATCGGAAAGTAGTTGACCGACTTGTTGTTTAAACGATTCGAATTGTGTTTTTTCATAGAGAAGATCGTTTTCGAGTTTTTTAACATGAGATTCATTCGATGAGAATTTGTTTTCACGTTGATCGAGTTCACCACGTGTGCTTTGCCAAGCTTTTTGTATTGAATCGAGACGAGCTTTTAGGGTTTCAATTTCTTTGAATGTTGCATCTCGCGCATTCAATGCGGCATCACGATCAGCTCGCATCGTATCGATTTCTAAACGGTGAGCAACCGCATTTTGCTCGTGAATATGCAGTTGATTGGCCATATGTTGAATTGTCGAACGATTGGCATGAGTTTCATTGCCTATCGAACGGTTGACTTCTTCTAATTGTGCTCATCTACCTTTGATTGCCAAATGTTCATTATTCATATCTTTAATCTAAATAAACAAATCAATCAATAGTTGGATTTGTTTTTTTCGTTGAAACAAGCAACGACATACGATTGTCACAAGTTGATCAAATGAACAAGTTGTCACTTGTCCAAACTCGATGCTAAGTGTCGTTTGTAGAGTTGAGAAAAGTTCTTGTAATTTCTTTTGATAAGTTTCAACTTTTCGTTCGCTTGCTTCACGTTCTTCCATGTGTGTTCTCAAACGTGATTGTAATTCAATGAGTTGTTCTTGTTTCTCTTTGTTATCCTGTTGTAATGCCGAAATTGTGATTGAAGATTTATTTCCAACTGTTTCGTAGGAATTCACATTGGATTCAAGTTCACGAATACGAATACGTAGTTGATTATGCGTTTGATTATTCGATTCGTATTCGTTTCGTATCGAGTCAATTTCATGTTTGAGCTCGTTGATACGTTCGTCTTTAGCCGTGATTTTAATCATAGCTTCGTGAAGATCATGCGAAAGACCGTCGATTTTGGTTCGACTTTGGTCGAGTTCGCGTTTAGCTGA
>ERZ781398.2024-NODE-2024-length-17882-cov-4.545745_pt1 | contig 17882 bp, 12 predicted proteins | sample MGYA00433077_ERZ781398 | MGnify/ENA primary metagenome ERZ781398 (study PRJEB29847, sample SAMN06458254) | wastewater metagenome | isolation source: Wastewater bioreactor | place: South Africa: Cape Town | study: EMG produced TPA metagenomics assembly of the... | reverse complement strand
CGCATATTTCTCTAAAATTTCACCATCCGGTACAATCACAGCGACGGTATAACTCTTCAAAAAGTAAACATGAAAAACATATTGTTTCTTATTCGTTTTTTTTTACCTTGAAACCATTTCCATAAACGAATACTTGAGCAACATATTTACTTTGAATGTAAATATTTTCAATACGTTCAGGTGCAACATATTCTCCCTAGAGAAGAAAAAAAAGACAAAACATTTATTTTATTTCTCAAAAAATTTATTTACTTGAGACAATTTAAACATATGTTTCTTTCGATCGATAATTTGAATTTGTCCAGTCTAAAAAAATTCAACATATACTTCATTTGTTTGTTTTTTCTTTATCAAATTAACAAACCGGTGCCCATCGTGCTACATCGCCCGTATGTAACCATCCATCACTATCGATAGCTTCTCTTGTTTTTTCTTCATCTCGATAGTAACCTTTGAAGACATTTCCACCTTTAATACATAATTCTCCCACATTATCTTTAGCAAAATATTGCATATCAGGCACATCAGCTAATTTAATCATGTTACAATTAAATGGTACGCCGATATTACCCGTTGTAAAATCGCCAAGTGTTTGACATGTTGATATGCCACAACATTCTGTTTGACCGTACCCTTCGACAACATAAGCACCACAGACACGTTTGAGAAATTCGAGAATTGCTGGTGATAATGGTGCGGCACCGCTAACTATTAATTTAATGTGTCCACCAAGACGTTGTTGAATACGTTTAAGAACAAATTTATCCCAGAATGCATGACGATTAACATGATGTTTTTCGATTTCACGTCCTTTGGCTATCAAAGCTCGATTAAATAAATAACGTTTGAGAGGACTCAATTGACGGATTGTTTGTTGAATATTATCATACTAAACATACAGAATCGAAATTTACTTTTTATATTTCGAAGATTTTTACCATTCGATTAAGTAATCGAGGTACACATGGCATAAGTGTTGGTTTTAAATGAGTTAAATCATCGGATAATTGACGAACATCGCCAAGATAATAGCCAATTTTAAAACCCAAACATAGACAATATAACTAATCAATAGAAGAAAAATGATTTTTTTTTTTGGTTTCTAAAAATGAATTTTTACTTCAATTGTTTGTTCGTATGAATGAGCTAATGGTAAATAGGAGATTAAGGTTTCCAGATTAGTAAAAACTGGACGCTGAAAAACAAAAGAAAAGAAAATTTTTAGAGAAATTTCATAAATGATTGTTTTGTTTTTATTACAAAAAACTCAGAAGCTGCCTGAACTAATGAAACGATATTATTGTGTGTTAACATAGCACCTTTGGGCAAGCCAGTTGTACCACTTGTATAGCAAATTTCGAAGATATCATCTGGTTTAGGTGGCTAAAAAATATAAAAATACAAATACATATTCGACTTCTCTTTGTTGATTTAGTTTCTTCTTACATGATGAGGAGCAGGTTTCGATCTTCCGAATTCCTTTGAAAAGAAAAACGAACGAATTCAAATGCATTTCTTAATAATATTTCAAAAAAAAATTACTCGTAATTGATTAAATGAAAACACATCGATATCGAATTCTTTTGCTTTATTTCGTATTTCTAAATCTGTATCATCGGGTAATTTCTTTGTTAGAATGATTCGTTTTAATGTTGGAACTTGTTTGATAAGTTTTAAAATAACGAGAATATTTTCTGGTTTATCAATAAAAACAGTTTTCAATGAAGCTATTCACAAATAAAAATATAGATTCGAAAAATAATCATTCAATCAAACAACGAACTTTGATTGATAATATGAACAATAGCTTCTTCACCGAGCGTATCGTAAAGTGGAACATAGATCATACTATGAAAATGACAAGCTAATGCTGCTACCATCCACTGAAAAACAAAACCAAATATGTCATATCAATTGAAAATCGAGATTTTACTTCGACACTATTGATAGCATAGATGCCGATAAATGTATTTTGTCCGTAATTTTCACCCAAATGAATGAGACCACTGCCAATTTCTGTTGCCATTCGAGTTGTCTGTAAAAAAAGATCTATCATACAAAGAGACTAATTTTGTTTTCTCTACTTCTTCGTAAGTTATCCATTGATATTCGGATTCACGATCAGCTCGAAAGCCCAAACATCTTTCATCGCCTAAGAATTTCGAACAAAATTTTCAAAAATCAAAAAAAAGATAATAATCTCTCGATCGAACCATATTTTGTTGCTGTATCTTTTCCAATAAAAAATCCTTCGTAGAATGTCGAATAGGTTCGATCATCGATATACGATTTGCCGACAGTAAGCAATGGTTGTGAACCGAGTGAAGCAGCAACACGTGCTTCAGGATGTCCTTGGGACTAAAATTTAAAAAATGCATGATTTTCATCGAAAAGAAAATCAACGTACCTGCGCAGGAATTGTCAATCGATCCCAATCTGTATTTTGATGCATATTGTCTTCCGAGAAATTCTCGACTAATAATTGTGATATACGATCTTTATTGTGATGTAATACAGCTCCAGCAACTAACGCTAACGCACCGCCAACAGCTAATGTTGTCTGTAGAGAATGGGAAAGATTATTATCAGAAACCACTCTTTCCATTATGATTAGTATTTATTTTTTGATTTTTCGATGAATATTAGAGTATTAATTAGATTATTATTATTTTTTTTTTGAAAATAAATATGTGATAAATCAATCGATTTATGTGCAACTAGAACAACAAAGAAAAAACAAAGAAGTTCGAATAAATAAAGCAGAATAACATGTGTAATCTATTAGTTGGAAGATTTTCATTTGTCAAGTCTTTTTGCAACCAAAGCAACGTTGAAAAAAACAAATACAAACGAGACAGCGTGAAGCAATCGGAAGAAAACGCACGCACAAAAAAAAACTATCGTTAAAGAATCGAACGTAAAAGAGAAGAAAAACGAATGTGTACAAAGGGAGTGCGAGACACGCTGATCTCTCGTTTCTACAACTCAACTATGTACGTAAAAGACTTTTATGCTGTTGGTTTAGTTTAGCAAAGAGAACAAGAAGGAGCGTAGTTAGGTGTGTACGTATGAATGAATGATCATTTTATATTCTATTTGAAAATGAACATTTGAAATAATATTATTTCTTTTTTTTTTTTGACAAAATTCAATAAATATTTGCAATGCTAATTGCTATTGATACACCCTCATAATAAATTTTAAATATTAGAAGCAAAAGCAAAGAAAGTGAAGTGAATTAGTTGTTTATTTTTTGTTTATGTGCTGACGGATGATATGCGTATCTTGTTACCTGTTTTTTTTAATATTGTGTTCAGAAGATTGACACGAAATTCTGCAAAGAAAAACTTCGCAAATACTCTGAGCGTAAAAAAGTAAAAAAGAAAAACGAGTAGTAGTCTGAGATGTTTATTGGTTGCAGTGGCGATGCTGTTTTTTTTCATGGAATAAAGAAAAGAAGAAAAAAAAGAAGGAAAGAAAGGAAAAAAAGGAGTAACAGACTTGGCAGACTGTACTCGAAGAATTATCCGAGAGGAAAAAAAAAGGAAGAGAACCGAAAGAATTACTACTACTACTACAACAATAACAACAACAATGGTGATAATATTTGACCGTACCTCTGTTTATTAATGGACCAATCAGTGTAAACTAATTATCATTTGAAATTTCGATGGTTGAATTAATGAAAGCAAGTCTATTTTAAACTATACAATCGAATGAAAGAAACTATTTCTTATCATTAGTCTAAATAATTTCGTTTGTCAAGGCTAAACTGTACTATTTTCGATACGCAAATTGCATCAAATGATATTAATGTGCTGACATAATGAACGCGTGACTAATGAGTTGTGAACAATAGCTTCCTTGTTTGTCTCTTTCGAACAAACAAAGTGCGTTTGTTTGTATGCTCCTATAGATGATATAGAGGTTTCGAATGTGGTCAATGGTGCATATTCACACGAAACGGAATTTTTTCTTATCGAATTTTTTTTTCTCTCTTCTACTGTCTGAAAAATGGGCATAAATGTATTTTAAATTCGGAGGAATGTCATGTTTTAGCTGCTGAAGGAAAGCAAGAATATGATTGGCATTAATGTCAACTAGCGCCAACCAACTGCTATGATTAATATAAAGAGAGAGAGAGTCTGACTTTTGTCTGGCGCTGACTGATTCGATGAAAAATATTGTCAACATATTTCGTTTTAAATTGCAAAAAAAATAGAAGAAACAAGTGATTCACTGTCTCGAGTTTTTTCGGATTAAAAAATCAATAGAATTGTCAAAATCAAAATAACAGACAAAATTTTATTTTCAATCATTCACAACAGTACAGTAGTATAATAAAAAAAGTGATAAGTTTTGCAATCGCTCGTCGAACAGAGTGAAACATTTCTGAATGTTTCGATTGGATGAGAAACAACGATATTTGTTATTTAACAGACAGTTGTAAATATAGATAACTTATCTTTATGCAAAATGCATCTCTTCTACACCTTATAGTGTTTTATTATATAGGTAATCTATAAAAAACAACAATATCTATTTGTTTTTGCATTTCTTTTTTCGAAAATACACATCGTAAAATATAAGAGAGAAGAAAAAAGGCATTAGTTTTGAAATATTCTCACAGTGAACTGATTGCGTGTTGGTAGAATGAATACATCCAATGAAGCTCGTAATTATTTTAAATTACAATTATTAATGAAACGTTCGAATGAGTTACTTCGAAGTTTGTTCAAAAACCGTTATTCACTACTGAATAATGGAACACTATGGACGGATTCTCCTGAATTTTCAAGCAACTACTTACAAATGATCACTCAGAAACATAAGAAGATTAACTTAACACCTGGGGAAAGAACTACTATTTCAAACGAAAGCTTAGACCAGTGGGACATACCGACTATAATTACTCTTCTATTGTCTATGGATCGTCCAACAACATTGACTTCAAATCAAATACAAGAAATTGATCAGGAAAATGCACAGTTGGAGAAACTTAAGCTAATTCGAAATCGACTGGCACATCATTCGACAAAATCTATTAATATAGCTGAATTTGATGAACAGTGGAGTGAATTAAAAGCAATTCTCATAGCATTTCGAGATATCGACACTGAAATCGATCAATTAAAAGATGACAGTGTGTTAAAATTACCAGACAAAATCATAAACGAAGAAAACCTTCAAAAATTAATACAATTAAACCTGTCTGGGACACAAGCACATAAAGATGGACGATATTCTGACGCTATTACATTTTTCACACAGGCGAAAGACTTAGCAGACGTTCCCGATGATAATCTAGCTGGTGTTTATTCAAATATGGCTGGCAGTCGTTTAGCCTTATACGAACATGATCGAGCTTCGTATAAGGATCTCGAAGGTGTGGATCCGGAAGCTGAGCCAGTGCGTGCTTTAGAAGATGCTAAAACTGCAAGAAGATTGCTTCCGAGCTGGTGGAAAGGACATTTTCGAGTTGGAAAAGCATATGCTGCTTTGGATAATCATAAAGATGCTATTAACTCATTTGAACAAGCATTTAGTCTTAATCCAGAAGAATTTGAAATTCGAAAAGCATTAGATGAATCTCGATTGGTACTTCATCGAAAAGCACAAGCAAATCCCGAGTATCTTGATCCAAAATTGTATTCTCCGATGTCTTATTTAACTTTGGAGGAATCAATTAAGCAATCAGGTCTTTCGCCGGAAATGTATCAAATGAATCAAGATTTGCTTGAAAAATTAGACCCATCAAAAGTTGATGTAAGGAAAGGACATGCTTATGCAAGTGGAAATAGAGGGGTTGAACAAAACTATGCAAAAGCTGCTGAACATTTTCGTATAGCAGCTGAAAAGGGAAATGCTGAAGGAATGTATAATTTAGCTATATTAACTACTTATGGCTTAGGTGTACAAAAGGATCATTATGCAGCTTTAGAATTGCTGCGACAAGCAGCCGAACAACCACCGTATCATCCTGTACATAAAAAGTTGTCACACAACGGAGTAGCTGACGCTGAACACATGTTAGGAGTTCGATACTTTGAAGGTATAACTGTTGAAAAAGATCCAACATTGGCGTTTTATTGGTATCAACGTGCTACCGAACATGGATCTGCTTTGGCTGCCAATAATTTGGCTTGCATGTATTTAGATGGGATTGGTGTTGATAAAGATCTAGACAAAGCCGAGCATTATCTAGAATTGTCCTCGAAAAGGGGTGATCCACTGGCTATGTTAACTTTAGCAGAGTACTTATTATGGAAAGACGATTTTCAAATGGCACAAATTTGGTATGATCGAGCTTGCGAGAAAGGAAATGTTGTGGCTCGACAAAATCGTAAACAGTTTCTAGAACAAATTCAAGAAAGACAAAATTTTAAGAATGCATTCGGAAATTCTTCTATGTATGCAGGCGAGAAGTTGATAAATACGGTTCAAGAAAAATATACCGCAATGAACATTGTAAAATATTCATATTTATCTAATTATAAAATCCTTTATGAACATGCTGAAATGGGCTCAAAAACAGCTAAAATAATGTGTAATGCTCTTGAACATTTTGTGGAAGCCTTGAAAATACTTGATGACAATGAAAATTTAACAGAAGAACAAGAAAATATGTTTATACATGAACTGTCACAAACTTTTCGCATCGAGCATATTGTAGCTCAATTTTCAGCTCCTGTCAGTATGCGAGCCGATCAAGTAATTAATCGTGTACTTAATCGATGCAGCCAACTATCGAATTGTGAGATTTCGCAGCTCGATGAAGATGTTCGATTTTGCTATGCTGTAAAACAGATGAATTCATACAAACAGAACGCAACGTTTCTGAAATCCTGTAGAGAAAAATATCCTAAATCAGTCGATTTTTTACTATTGAGTGGAGCAATTTATGGATTTTTAGGAGAACCGGACAAGGGATTATATAATATTAACGTGGCACTGGAGATAGAACCCAATAATTGTGAGCTTCTTTATCATAAAGCTGTTCTGTTGCGACACTTAGATAAGTATATGAATGAAGCAATTGAAGTTTATCAAAAATTTCTTGAAGTGGCTCCGAAAGATCATCGCAAAGTTCCTGACGTATATTATGAAATGGCTCTTTGTTATTGGCGACCTAATGAGCTATATACCGATTTTAGAGTTATTGGTCCTATGAAGAAATTATATGAACAAGGCAAACAAGCAGAAAAATCGCAATTGCCGTGTTTTTTGCCGTATGACTCTGGGAATCTTAAGCATTTGGAGTACGTGTTTAATTTAAGAGCTTTACATGATACAGATACGGACTTAGGCAATGCTGATACTCGAAAATCACATCTTGCTGATTCACATCGAGTCGAAGTTATAATAAATCATCGTAAATGGGAAGGCGATGATATAAAAATGAAGAGTCACTCATATTATCGTAGTGTGTCCGCTAGTTACGAACCTCGAGTGAGACAAAAAAATGCAAAATCTTTAGTTGGTTTGAAACCAATTACGTTAAGAGAAATGAATTCAACTATTGATAAAGTTTATAATGGTCACGTACTGACTGTAACAATCATTGAAAATGCACTAACATGGAGTCCATCGATCCATTTAATAATTGAAGATGAAGATTTTTATTGTGAACGAATGCTGATTTATAATATTCCCGAGAAAGAATGTGCATATTATATTAATAAAGTTTATACTGTTGGAAGTAAAATGCATATTATCAATCCATATTTACGAATCGGAACATATGATAAGAAACCATCGATTCGTATTGATGATGTTAATTCCATTATTATGGAAAACGAATCTGAACGAATACCGAATATGTGTCGATATTGTGGAGAAGCAAATGCACCTCATGTTTGTGCTCAATGTGAACAAGCACGATACTGTTCGAAAGAATGTCAAACTAATGACTGGAAATTATATAAACACAAGCTTATATGCTATAAAAAACCGAGCTCATGAAATTTTTCCTCTTATTTCTATAAGAAAAATAATAATAAAATATCTCTCTAGTAATAAGTTTAGTTGTAACGACATCTTTCGCCATGTGTTTGTATTTGCTTTTATGCGAATAGCCAATTGAAATTCCCCAGAAGAATTTTCTCTTGTTGTGCGTATTGTAATTACATTAGAATATAAATTACAAATGGAAGATACATTTAAAGTTCCATTTCTTCCAACAGAAGAAACACCTAGTTCATCAACAACTGAAGATACAACGATATTTCTCAAACCTGAACTTCCACCTGCAGATGTTCCTCCACTAGTTCGTCATAAAAATCTACAATATAACATTCCCCAATCGTCATCAGTCCCACCAATTGAATATGCACTTGAAGTACTACGAAATGGATCTATTATCGACAATATAGCTCTTTCTTTTCGTCCGTATACTGTTTTCGGACGTTCACCTGACTGTGATATCGTACTTGAACATCAAACAATCTCTCGTTATCATGCAATTATTCAATATAAATCTGAATTCGAACATGGCCAATCAGCAGGTCTCTATCTGTACGATTGTGGTAGTACACATGGTACATTTATAAACAAGAAACGTATCGAACCGAAAGTATACGTTCGAATAAAGATTGGTTATATCATCAAATTTGGACAATCAACACGTTTGTATATCGTTCAAGGAGATGTTGAAGCCGAAGCCGAAACGATCGATACATCGGCAGGTGATGTACCAACACACGAACAAATGAAACAATTTCATGCTAAACGTGCGAAGAAGATTGCTGCTGTTCGAGCTCGACGTGAAAATGCTGCGAGTGAAGATGGAGACGATGTCGAAATGGATTGGGGAATGGGACCTGACGCTGAAGATGTACCACCAACAGCAACAAAAGTCGTCACATCTCATCGAAATGAAGATGACGATGCTGTTGTCATCGTTCGAAATGACGAAGAAATGAAGAAGAAAGTAGCTGAAGATGATTTAAAAAATCGTCTTGCATATAAACAAGCCAAAAACGATCAATTTATTCTCAAAGAAATTATGTCTCGAGTCGATGAACCAGTTGAAGAAAACGAAGATGGCTCGAAGAAAGAACCTTACTATTTAAAAGATCCTAAACGTGCGCTCACAGCATTCTTCGAACGTGAAGGTGCCGAATTATCGTACGATGTTGAAGATCATCAATTCGGCTCCTATCGTTGTACAATTAAACTGCCCATTGTCGATGAATACGGTAATGCTATTCAAGCTGAATGCGAACAAAAACATTGTAAACGTAAAGAAATTATCAATCAATGCATCGTCGAAGCATGTCGAATACTCGATGAACACGGTGTTTTACGTGAAGGTACATCGGCATCAGCAATAAATACGCCTCGTGTTCAACAAATAAAACGACAAATGTTGGAAGCCAATGATTTCTATGAAGAAGATGAAGATACATTTTATGATCGTACAGGTGATTTAGAACGAAAACGTTTGAAACGTATGGAATGGGCTGGTCATACGAAAAATGACGGCCAAGTCGAAACATTTGAAAGTCTTTGTGCGAAATTATCGAAACTTTATTCGGAACAAGTTGAACTCGAACAAAAACTCGAAACAGCTAAACAACTCGAAGAAAATGCCGAAAAAAACGCACCGAAACCTGAGAATGATGTCGATGAACTCGATATCTATATTCGACAGTTAAAACAAGGCGATAAAGTGAATTCAAAATTAAAATTTCAATGGAAAAAACGTTTATTAGAAATCGACAATGAAGAAAGACAACATGCGAAATTATTAAAAGTTTGTAAACCAAAAGATTTCAATCTTCTCACATGGAAACAACAAATGCGTGAAGAAGCTAAGGTTAAATTAACCGCAAAATCATCCGTAATTTCACGACCAATACCATCATCATTACCACCACCACCGCCGCCTCAAATAAAACCACAAATTCAAACTGAAGAAATGCCTCCACCGTCATCATCAGTTGAACCAAAAGCACAAGTTTCCGAATCTCAATCAGCTCCGGTGAAACCTAAACCTGTTGTTCGTCGAAAGATCGAACGACCTCCTAAAAGTTCGAAAGATCAATATGACGACAGTGAACATTATTCCGAAGATAAATTCGCTGGTTGGATGCCGCCTGAAAACGAACAAACAGGCGATGGAAGAACTGCATTGAATGAAAAATACGGTTATTAGAACGCAAAATTTCTGTTTTTCTTTTTCGATTGTGTAAATAAATAAATCTAGGAGAAAATGTTTTCGACTTAACACTGTTAACTAAATTAACATGTTGTTTTTTCTACCTTGACACACACCTTGAATAAGACGAATATGAATTGTTTTGATTATTATTAATCTGAGGTTATTTTAACTCGTAAATGCCACATTCCTTGTCTGCTGAATAAATAAATGTCTTTTTTTTTGTTGCTTTATTCTCACATATTGCTGTCGCACTGATTAACAGTGATTATATACAAGAAAAAGAGAAAAAAAAACGAATAATCAATAAATAATTTCTTCAACATCTTCATCGTTCTCGTATTTCTTATCGATCACATATTTCATTAGCCAATCTGCGCATTTAACAATCGCTTTTTGAAAGTATGCTTTGAATTCATCGTCCATAATCAGAACACCTTCACCATCATCTTCTTCACTTGAATACAATTTAGTATCGTTAGCAGTCGTTGTATTGACTTGTCTGACGTTTTCATTTGAAATCAATTGAAGTGAATCTACTTTTGGTTTCGGTACATTCGGATAGATAATTTTCGGTTTCGATGATTTCGTTTTCGGCAATGATTGATGACGTGTTTCGATCGAACTGAGAATATTTGGTTGTTGTTCGCCTAAAGGTTGACGTGTTATTGTTTGTGCTCGACTCGATCGTTGAACAATATCCGGCATAGGAACATTCATCGATTTATTCATTGCATGCGTCACAGTCGTTGGTGAATCGCCCGATGGTGCTTCTTTAGCAAAAACTGTTTGAGAATTACAACTTGGCCATATCAATGACGTTTGATTCGTAACGGATGTTGTTGAAAGTACAGATGGACGCGGATTTGTTCGTGTAGATATTCGACCAAGACGTAGTTCTTTACTACGTTCGACTAATTTCTCTGGTGAGACACGAGTTGATTGTCCGTTTGTTTGATTTGTTAAATTCAATGGTCGTATATCAGTATAATCGTAACATGAATGAAGATTAATACGAGATTTTCGTGTTTGTATAGCTCGAATTTTATTACTAACAGCTATTGGTGATGCATTGATCAACATTGATTTATGCTTATTTGTAAATGTTCGATGATGCTTCTGATGTGTCGTCAATGGAAAAGGTAATGTTTCAGTTGTGACATTCATTGGAAATCTAAATAAAACATCCGTCATGTTTTGATTGTTTCATAAAGTTCATATGCTGTCTTCGCAACGTTTATATATATTTTTTGAAGAGAAATAACAAAGGCAGAGAGAGAGAGAGAGAAAGAAAACTGTACGACGTAAGTGTAGTGAAGTTACGATGCTCTTAACTACTTTGTAGTATTATTAATTATTCATTGAAATAACAGCTTTTAACCTCTTGAAAAAATTTTCTTTTTGTGCAACAGTGTAGTCGTCAATCGTGATCTGTAAAGGAGAGAAACTAGAGAGCTCTCAATCGATCACAACTATGAGCTCAAAAATGCTTCGTGTCTTCATGCAAATTATGCACTTGCCTAAATAAAAAAAATAAAAAAAGCAATGTCGAAATACTTGAACTAATTCAATAAGAAATTCGTGAGAATACAAGAGGAAAAAACAAAGGTTTTTTGCCTTTCCCTCTACGTGTCTTTTTTATCCTCCCAGCCGGACTACTAGACGTCTATTTGTTTTTCATTTTTTTTTCTCTTTTGTGATGCTTGAAAAAAATACGAATTATATATGCTAATCAATATACGAACTCAATGAAAGAGAAAAAAAAGGGGGGAGAGACGCGACTGAGTATAAGTACGAAAGTCTACATAATTAATCCAAGATAAGATTTAATAGATTTTTGTCTTATCTACGACTCACGTTCGAGTACTAGACAAAGTTTGATTTGATTCATTCTTTACCTTGAAAGACTTATTCATTTTGATCTAAATCTTATGCGAAGAAAATTGAACACTTTTTCAATCTCAATAGATGACTGGAACTGTGACTTTCTTCTCTCGATTTTGCTCAGAAACGTGTATTTAAATTTAAATGATGATGATTTAATTGTTTGTGATTTCTTAAAAACGAAGAAATTACTATCGACTAGAGTTTCATAACAACATAGGAAGAAGAAAAAGAAAGAAATCTTGAACGATCTATTTGTAGGACGGGCCGAATGGGTCGTGTTTACTTAAATATCAAGTAAATAGAATCAAATATTAATGACAAAGAAAAGAAATGAAAAGGAAGAAGTATTTTTTCTCTATTCTATCGTCTTGATAATAAAAGAAAATCGAACAGCTAACTATGCGAAAATAAATCTGACATCGATAGTTCTCGTTTCTATTCAGTATTAATAAAACACGAATAAGAAACAAACGTCAAGGCTTTAAAACATAGAAACAAAAAAAATAGAATCCATAGAAGAAAATCAAATAATATTCCTCATATTTTTTTCTTTATTGTTTTAGTTTGACTGAGTTCTTTCTGTTTTCTTTTGAATATTCTTCACTTTTTTTTTATTGCTGAGAGCTCTTAATCAATTATACATCAATTATAGTTAAAAATAATATTTTCTCTCGTTTTTGTCTTTGAGAAATCAAAATTTCTAAACTGGTACTGGTACGGATCATAGTTTTAACGAACGAAAAAAAGACGCAAAAAGTGCATTATTTAAATAAACAAAACAATACATAGTTTTATTTTTTTAAACATTTTGTCATCGCTTAAAAAGACACCGCTATTTTTAACTGTGCTTTCAAGCTGTCGTGTACTTCTGAATTAGAAAAGATTCAGATCATGTCATATCGAGTTTATTTCAAAAGAACAACAACAACAACAACCACAGCAGCATTCAATCTGATTGAACAAGACAAAGACAAAAGAAAAGAGAGAGAATAGAGAGACACAAGAAATCCATGAAGAAATGTTGTTCTAAATTGGTTGAATTTTAAAATGTAAGCTAATAAGAGAGAAAACAAAACATTTTAAATCTTGTACCAAATAATAAAAACATCGAAGACCATCTGGATCTCGACTATTATTAATATCAATCAATGAGCCTATTTTCGATGTTGTAAATGAAATATGTTCATCGCCGAGAACAATTTCAAGTTCCTGACGGCCTGTTCGATCTTGTGGTGGCCTATAGAAGAAGAAAAACAACAAAATGTTAACAAATATAAGTTCAAAAACGAACATACCAAACTGCATCATCTTCTTTCATTATATCCGATTCACTAACAACTCGTTTTAATTCATCGATAACAGCTCGATTAACATAAACTTCTTTTCGAATTAATGTATCATTTTTATAATTGGAATTATTTGCATAACGTAATTTACCATCGGGACGAAATTCAAATTCGAGAAATTCATGTCCGAATTTGCCTTTATGTCCAACATAGTAACGTAAATAGAAATCATCGTTTGTTTCACTCATAATTGATCAATATGAACAAGTAGATTTTTCCTTTTTAAATAAACAAATGTATTTCAACTCTCAACAAACGATTGCCAAGATGATTCATTGGTCATTCTTTATTTAATTATCAAACCAATTGAATACATATGTCAGAGAAATTCAAGAAAAATATTCAAATTTGAATAAAATTTTTCGATGAGAATATAAATTCTCCGAAATTTTAAATAAATAAAGAAGAATTTCAAGCAAACCGGATTGCAGCGACATCTTCTTCGGAAGATTTCATTCAACAATTAATTTCAATTCGAAAATCATCGAAATTCTTTCATTTAACCTCTTCGAATTTTCGGACAACGAAAACTTATAATAAATCACATGATTCGTTCATCATCTAACGTCATCTATACACTCAAGCAAATAAAATTCTCTCTAAATGTTTAAAAAATTGCAACCTTCATTAACAATAACGAAATCAATGTTTCATGGAATATCATCGTTTTTTCTTCGATAATCAAACAACACTCTCATTGTTGTCATTCATTTCATATTAAATCTCGAATAAAAACTCGTCTAGTCTAGTCAATATTTATTCATGGACTGTCTATTATAGTTGAAAGAGGAAAAAAACACAATGATTTGAACTATTTCTTTGTTTAACAGCTGTAAGCATATGATAGGTTAAGTTGTCAGTCTAAGGTTTTTACAAGATTCGAAATGTTGACACGAGGTAATCGATTGTTTTTTGCTCGATGAATAAGATTTTGTTCGAAATCGATCTTCTCTACTCATTTCGTTGTTTTCTTTTACAGATGACGACAAACGATCAAGCCAAAAGTTCACTTCTTCTTTTTCCCAATCAATCGATTCAATTTCTCGCCGATTTCAATCAATGTCCACATCTATCCGATGAAGCCATCAGATACTTAACCGGAGAAGCAACTGGAATCGTTCGATTTCTTTTACAAGTAAATCGAACAATTCTTATTTCGTCAGCAAGCAAACGAATTCGTTTTTTTTTGTTGTTTAGGATGCGTTGAAATTCACTCGGAAATGTCGACGAACGAAAATGATCACCGAAGATTTCGAATCGGCCATGAAAATGCGCTATCTAGACGTATGATTCATCGGATTTCTACGTCGATTTTTGCATAGAAATTGTCATTTTTCTAGCCAATTATTGGTTTTCGTCTATCGAATGGCGATTTGCCATTTAAATCGACAACGGCCGTCGGAACAAATCATCGTGACGTGCAATGTCTTGACGATCACGAAGTACAATTAGATCAAATTATCACTGCGCCAATGCCGAAAGTACCGTTGGACATATCGATTCGAAGTAAACATTCAATCGGATGATTTTGCCAAAACAAAGAAAACACAAAACGATTTGTTTTACAGCTCATTGGTTGGCTATCGAAGGCAAACAACCGACGATCAATGAAAATCCCGAGATCATCTCGAAAGCAGATCTAACAGCTGATCCTTTAGATCCAGTAGGAGAGGACGATGATTTCGTTCAGAACGAATGTGTAATTCTTTGTTTAGATGAAATCGTTAACCAAAAAACGGTACAATCTCGATGCATCGAAGATCAAAACATCGAATCCACACGAATTATCTCTTGTAGAATAAATTCTTTTTGTTGAAAAATCGATTGAAATGTTATTCTTTAGGAGCAACAAATCTATTACAAAGAAATCACCGAAGCCTGTGTCGGTTCAGAGGAACAAAAACGACAGGTTGGATCGAAAATTGAAACTAAATAAATACCATCTCTCGTTTTCTCAGGAAGCCATTGCGAGTTTATCGACCGAAACCGGTCTCCATCAAATCCTTCCTCGGCTCGTTCTCTTCATCTCTGAAGGCGTCAAAATCAATCTAATGCAATCAAATCTTGCCATTCTCATCTATCTCATGCGAATGACAAGTGCTCTTCTCGAAAACAAATCTCTCTATTGCGAGAAATACGTAAGAAAACACTTTCGAATTGAGTTTTCTTCGTCGACGAACTTCTTCGTTTTTAGCTGCATCAATTGTTTCCGGCGATCATGTCGTGTATTCTCGCGAAACAACTTTGCCCTCGACCGGACGTCGATAATCATTGGGCATTACGTGATTATGCTGCTTCACGTTGTGCTCAAATGGTCAAGTACGAACGATGATAAAATCAATTCGAATGATTCGATGTTTTTGATAGGATGTTCGCAGCGAATATCCACGGTCTGCGCGATCGAATTGTTCGGATATTTCGTCGGACGATCTACAGCGATCGTTTGCCACTTGTCACGCATTACGGTGCCTTGGTTGGCCTTTGCGAAATGGGTCAAGAAGTAAAAGAAAAACAAAACAAAAAAAGAAACAGACGAAATCCTATGTCGAATTCTAGACGATCGAGGAATTAGTCTTTCCGATTATACGGACACTGGGCGATCGGATTGTTAAATACATGGAAAATGCGTCATTATTACCGTTCGATAAGATCACGATCGATCGAATCAACAATGTCGTGACTGTAAAACGAATAAAACTAAAAGTTTTCTTTTGAAAATTTTGTTTGCAAATTTGAATAGAAATATATTCCTGCTGCTTATCGCGCGTCACGGCAACCGCCCGATGAAATCGAGTATTTCAAACAAGAATTCGGCAACTACTACGGACTTCGTTTGCACACACAAGTTCTCCAACTTCGCCAACAACAATCTCGTTCGACGCCGCAAAATCCTCAAGTAAAAAAAAACCCGGTCAATCGAAATTCAAAATCGTATTTTGCTTTCCTAGGCTCGTCAATTCTCGAAATCGTCTCCGAACGCATCTCGTTCGATGAAATCCCATCCTCAATCCTCGACTATGTCGTTAACACCCGCGAATAGTCACGAAAATATTTCGTAGAAAAATGTTTTTCTCTCTTTTTTGTATAAAAATTCTCTTCGACCGCGTTGTTTGTTTGTATTTTCTAAGAAAAGAAAAAAAATTCTAAACATGTGTATTTCCAGATATAAAAACAGAATCACTTTTCCTCAATGGCAAAACCTGTCGATCCAACAAAAGACGATAAATACGCCACCGCGATTTTAAATCGTAAAGAACGGCCCAATCGTTTGATCACCGACGATGCCGTCAACGACGACAACAGCGTCGTCGCGTTATCTCAACAAAAAATGGACGAACTTCAACTATTTCGTGGCGACACCGTTCTTTTAAAAGGCAAAAAACGTCGAGAAACAGTCTGCATCGTTCTCGCCGACGACACCTGCGCCAACGATCGCATTCGAATGAACCGTGTCGTTCGAAACAACCTCCGTGTTCGTTCAGGCGACATCGTTTCGATTCAAGGTTGTCAAGACGTTAAATACGGCAAACGAATTCACGTCCTACCCATCGACGATACCGTTCAAGGCATAACCGGAAATCTCTTCGAAGTGTATCTAAAACCGTATTTCGTCGAAGCCTATCGACCGGTTCGAAAAGGCGACGTGTTCATCGTCCGAGCCGCTATGCGTGCCGTCGAATTCAAAGTCATCGAAACCGATCCAGCTCCGTATTGTATCGTGGCGCCGGATACGGTGATTCATTGCGAAGGCGATCCAATTAAACGCGAAGAAGAAGAAGCGACTTTGAACGAAATCGGCTACGATGATATCGGCGGTGTTCGAAAACAATTAGCACAGATTAAGGAAATGGTTGAGCTGCCACTACGACATCCTCAATTGTTCAAAACAATCGGTGTTAAACCACCGCGTGGCATTCTTCTCTACGGACCGCCGGGCACGGGTAAGACGTTGATCGCACGTGCGGTTGCCAATGAAACGGGCTCGTTCTTTTTCTTGATCAACGGGCCGGAAATTATGTCGAAATTAGCCGGTGAATCCGAGTCGAATCTCCGAAAAGCTTTCGAAGAAGCGGAAAAAAATTCACCAGCGATCATTTTCATCGACGAACTCGACGCCATCGCGCCCAAACGTGAGAAAACTCATGGTGAAGTCGAACGTCGTATCGTTTCGCAGCTGTTGACACTCATGGACGGACTTAAACAACGTTCGCATGTGATCGTCATGGCTGCGACCAACCGACCGAATTCCATCGATCCCGCACTTCGTCGTTTCGGTCGATTCGATCGAGAAGTCGACATCGGCATTCCCGATGCCGTTGGTCGATTGGAAATCCTTCGAATTCATACGAAGAATATGAAATTAGGCGAAGATGTCGATCTCGTGCAAATCGGCAACGAAACACACGGTTACGTCGGTGCTGATTTAGCTTCGCTCGGTTCCGAAGCTGCTCTCCAACAAATTCGAGAGAAAATGGACGTTATCGATTTAG
>ERZ781398.2022-NODE-2022-length-17885-cov-5.024397_pt1 | contig 17885 bp, 18 predicted proteins | sample MGYA00433077_ERZ781398 | MGnify/ENA primary metagenome ERZ781398 (study PRJEB29847, sample SAMN06458254) | wastewater metagenome | isolation source: Wastewater bioreactor | place: South Africa: Cape Town | study: EMG produced TPA metagenomics assembly of the... | reverse complement strand
TGAAATTATTTTCGCAATTTTGATTTTGCCGCAAAATCAAATTCCCCATGAAGTCATTTTGTTCGACATTTGATGATTCGTAATTACTCGTTTGAATAAAGGTTTTTAAATTCACAAATACTGTTCTATTTCAAACTAATACAAAAATAATTCGAAATAAAGGAACAGAACCAATCGACAAGCTTTTTGATGGGTATAAGTGTAACGAATATCTGTTTAGTTTTTGTTGTTTAACGGGATTAGATGAAAGTTGAGGAGAAATCGAACCAGTAAGAAGATATTGTTACAATATTTTGTTTATTAGAACAAAGTTGAACATACCAAGGTGAGTAAATAAAACATACATGAACACAAGACGAATAGGTTGAGGGGAGAAGAATCGATCAGTGAGAACCACTCCGTGAGATGGAAGAGAAGGAATGAATCTGATTCTCTCTCTTTGCTTGTTCCTTTTATACCTGAGTTATCCAATTAATTAAGAATCTATTCTCTTACTCTTGAGATTTTGTTACATCTGATGGTCTGCAATATTCAAATTAATATCATTTGCTTAATTAATCTAGACCTTTCAATTCCCTCGAAATCAGGGTTGTTTGATGATGAGCAGAGATTAATTCTCAACTTTTTAATCTCGAAATGATGACCAGAGATAAATCTCAAATAATGTCTACGAGATTTCATGAATAACGACCCCATCTCTATTGACACAATAAGACTCAATGTAAAGAAGAGGATCTCAATATTCAAAAACTGTTTTCGGACCGATAGAAACTAGTAAAATGAAATGTAAAATCCTTTACTTCAACAATAACAAATATTAATCTATATTCACTGTATATTCGTTTTAAATGCAACAGACAACGTCCTTTTAGTTGCACAATCAAAGGTGTATATCTTTTTCTTTTTACAAGCAATATATATTGTGATAAAAACCCACAAAAAATTGTGTCAGTACCAGATCGAAATAGAAGTTAGTGTATTTATTTTCTTGAACACGATGGACATATGAAGTATATTATTAGTTGTTTAACAAAAGAAAAATATCTGTAACGTAGCTGACAAATCTTACAAACAATGAATTAATACATTGTAGTTTATTCTATCAGTTCGAGGTCATCTCTTCGAATAAATTCAATAGTATTATATTTCGACCATATGAGTCATATTGATAGGTTTCTATAGCTTAATTCTATTCTTCTCAGTGTAAACACAATATACTTTTGTATTTTTATACAGTCGAGGGTTCAGTGAATCGGAACGACGAACGTTACTTGTAAATAAATAGAAGTACTAAGCGTATTTATTTTCAGTTAAGAAAAGAGCATAATAAAATCACGTTATCAATGGAAATAGATTTCTGTTTAAATAAGCTTTCAGCTTTCTAAAGTTTTATCACGTTTTGTTCTCTATGAATTTAAGGATTATATTCATAACGACAGAAGCCAGGACCATTTTGTGGTTCAGCAGGAATGCCACGTCGTAAGTAACGACAACGTTGTTCTTCCATACGTCCTGCAGCTGCACTAGGATCTGATGCAGTAGCTGGAGACCATAATCGTTCAGCAACAGCAGCTGCTCGTGGCCACGCTCGTGAAATAACATTTGTTGCATCAACAAATTCTTTATGTAAAAATTCAAAGAATCTTCAAAATACTTTATCCTAAAATTCTCGCTTACCACCCCATAAACATGCTTCACCACCAACGACTAATTTCTTTTGTTGATCAGTACCTATACAAATAAATTGACTTCTTAGATTATGTAATGAACATTTCACTGGAAACTTACCAGGGAAATTGTATGGATCACATTTGTAATAATTTACCCAATCTGTACCATAGGAGATAAGATCTAGATACCTAAAAATACGAAAAAGACGAACGTTTACCATCTTCAAAATAATATAATATGAATTTCACTATCATTACCAGCATGTGGATAAAAGAGCACGATAGCCAAGTTTTGTCACGCGATTCAATTCATCAGGATATGGATTCTTGAAAATCGTAAGAAAAAAACAATTCTAGTTTATACTATTTCTTACTTATCAATCTTACCTTCCAGACTTCAACAACTGTATCGCTCTTTACAACGACATTATTATCAATAATCTCTTGCCAGACTGTATAACCTTTGCCTGTTGCACCAACAATATCAACCAAACTAGAAATTAATTCTCATATAGAATTCAACTATATATTTTCATTTACGTTTGCATATAATATTGTTCTAATTTAGAGTAATCTGTGCCAAATCCCATTTTAGTCATAAAAGCTTGAACTTGTGGATTGCTCTTCCTGAAATTCGTTAGTTATTTATTAATATACTATGTACTCACAGAAAAATTCTTACCAACAATCAAAGCTGACCTCATCACCACCCAAATGTATGTAATGATCGGGGAAAACATTAGCAATTTCACCGAAGAATTTTGTCAAGAAATCAAATGTCGTATTTCGACTAGGATCCATTGGACCTAATTGATTATTTGGTTGTGATCCACTATAACAGTGTGTTAAAACATCAATAACTCTTCCCCATGATTGTGTATGGCCTATAAAAGATCAAATGAACTGGTTTCTAACAATATTATTATTATTTATACCTGGTGAATCGAATTCAACCATAACTCGAATACCACGTTGACGAGCAAATTCAATTAATTCATTGATATCATTTTGTGAGTAGACATGCGATGAATCATAAGCACCAGCACCGCTCAATTCCGGAAAAGTACGTGATTCATATGGAAATGATTGATCATCAACAATATGAAAATGAAATACATTCATTTTACTTTGAGCCATAGCTTCCTGAAAAAAATTCAAACTAGAAACTAGTATCTTTTCTCATTTTAGTAACAATGAAAATTTACCAAATTCTTTTTTAATGTTCGAACAGAAATAAAATGACGAGATGAATCAAGAAGTAAACCACGATGTTGAAATCGAGGGAAATCATTGATGGTTGTAGCATTGACTGCGAACTAAAAATCAATCTATTAAAATCAACTATGATATATAAATCAGGCATACTCCAAGATTATTATCATCATAGATAATTTGACTAAATGTTTCTAAACCACGAAGTAAACCCCAAACTGAAACTGCATTCAATGTTCCTGTACTGTTATTGATTGTTAATGTATCTATCGAACGTACAAGAGAGAAATAACAAAAATCCAATAGAAATCTAATTATTTACATGATTCATCAGATTCAAGTGATGGATATTGATCGCATGCGTGATCAATACGAACAACTAATCGTGTAAGTTGAGGTACATCTGCGAGATCAGCTAAAGATTTCTTCGGTGTTTGTTTAGTGTCTTGTTCGGTTGATTGTTGATCAAGAATGTAGCTGAGATAAGTTTTTGGATAGAAAATCAATCTAAAGTATCGATCGAGTGCACTTGTAAGAAGATCACAAGTTTGACTGGTTGGATCGACAAAAAAGTGAAATGCAGCTGAATGAAGTGCAAATTGTTGCGCTGTTGTTTGAATTGATTGTGGCAATGGCCATGGTCGTCCAACAGTCGGTGTTGCATAGACCGTATCGACCGAAGAACGAGCCATTTTTGCATAAATGCAAGAGGTTAAAGTGATTAAAAAGAAAATATTGATTATCAATTGCATTATTATCTGAAAATAGATAGAAACAATTATCAAAGATTTATGAATTGTTATAGAAATTTGTCATTATTTGAAAAAACTAAGCGATAGAAAAAGCATGGAAAAAAATTGAATTGTAAGTTTAGAATAGCTTTTAGCTACGTAATTTTCATTTGGAAAGTTAATATCTGTCGATTAAGGATCGAATTCATATGGACAGAAACCTGGTCCATTGACGGGTTCTGCTGGAATACCACGACGTAAGTATCGACATCGGTGTTCTTCTAAACGCGGTGCTGCTGCATTCACATCAGTAACATCAGCTGCAGACCATAATCGTTCGGCAACAGAAGATGCTCGTGGCCATGTTCGTGAAATAACGTTTGTTGCATCAACATATTCTAAACAATTAACAAAAGACTGTACTACATCGCCTTAAATCTGTCGGGAACATACCACCCCACATACAAGCTTCACCACCAACTACGAGTTTCTTTTGTTCAGCGGTACCTGTGGACAAAAATACGTGATCGTTTTTCAAAATGAAAGTTAGTATTTACCAGGAAAACTTTGTGGATCACATTGATAGTATTTTTGCCAATCAGCACCGTATGAAATATAATTAAGATACCTGAAAAACAAAGAATTTTTTTAGAATAACATACAAATGTTTAGTCTTTCATATACCAGCAGGTAGATAGAAGTGCACGATAGCCTAATTTAGTTACACGATTCAATTCATCGGCATATGGATCCTAGAAAGAGAACCAATACACATATTCGATACAGTTTTCATCATTGAAAGACTCACTTTCCAAACTTCGACAACTGTATCGCTCTTTACAACGACATTATTATCAATAATTTCTTGCCAGACTGTGTAACCTTTGCCTGTTCCACCAACGATGTCAACCACTCTAGAAATTAATTCACATATGAAATTCAACTGTATATTTTCATTTACATTTGCATATAATATTGTTCTAATTTTGAGTAATCTGTGCCAAATCCCATTTTAGTCATGAAAGCTTGAACTTGTGGATTGCTTTTCCTATAATTCGTTAGTTATTTATTAATATAGCATATACTCATTGAATTGATCTTACCAGCAGTTGAAGCTGACTTCATCACCACCCAAATGAACATAATGATCAGGAAAGACATTAGCAATTTCACCGAAGAATTTTGTCAAGAAATCAAATGTCGTATTTCGACTAGGATCCATTGGACCTAATTGATTATTTGGTTGTGATCCACTATAACAGTGTGTTAAAACATCAATAACTCTTCCCCATGATTGTGTATGGCCTATAAAAGATCAAATGAACTGGTTTCTAACAATATTATTATTATTTATACCTGGTGAATCGAATTCAACCATAACTCGAATACCACGTTGACGAGCAAATTCAATTAATTCATTGATATCATTTTGTGAGTAGACATGCGATGAATCATAAGCACCAGCACCGCTCAATTCCGGAAAAGTACGTGATTCATATGGAAATGATTGATCATCAACAATATGAAAATGAAATACATTCATTTTACTTTGAGCCATAGCTTCCTAAGATATCAAAGTTGATGTTATTAGTTTATTGCTCAAAATCGAATTCGATATTATTTTACTAGATGAGTTTTCAAAACTTTGACTGGAATAAAATGACGGGATGTATCAAGAAGAAATCCACGATGTTGAAATCGAGGAAAGTCATTGATTGCTGTACCATTGATTGCGTACTGTAAAGCAAACACATTGAAATCAGATGTTAAAAATTTTATTTAAACATACTCCATAGTTGTCATCTTCATAGATAAGTTGACTAAATGTTTCTAAACCACGAAGTGCACCCCAAATTGTACCTGCATTCAACGATCCAACACCGTTGTTGATTGATAATGCATCTATTCAATTTGAAAGCAGGAATCAAAAATTTAAATTAATTAAAAAAAGTCTAATTATTTACATGATTCATTGGATTCAAGTGATGGATATTGATCACATGCTGTATCGATACGAACAGTTAATCGTGGAAGTAGAGGTACATCAGCTAAAGATTTCTTTGGTTTACGTGGAATGTCTTTTTTAGTTGATGTTTGATTAAGAACATAATCAAGATACGTTTGTGGATAGAAAATTAATTTATAATATCGATCAAGTGCACTTGTAAGAAGATCACATGTTTGACTAGTTGGATCGACAAGAAAATGAAAAGCTGCTGGTTGAATAACAAATTGTTGTGCTGTTGTTTGAATTGTTTGTGGTTTTGGCCATGGTTGTCCAACAGTGGGCTGAACTAATAAACGGCGATCGAAACGAAAAGATTGACGACCATGAAGTTGATCAATTACAGCAAATAATACGATGAAAATAGTCAACGAACGTATCATCATTGGTATCTATAAATAAAAACGAAATAAATGTTCACATATTTATATAAAACTACTGATAACGAATCTCAAATTGGTTAAAACTTAACCACTCAAGCTTTTTTTGTATCGGGGTTTTTATCGCTTGTCCTTGATATATCACGAGGAGATGTTGCATATTTATTTTAACATCTCAGACGAAGATTTCTTTTTTCTTTGTTCGTTTGTTCTTTAGATAAGGTTTGAAGATGAAGAAACTTCGAGAATTCAATGAAGAAGCCTCTTGTTACCGCCCCTCTTTTTCATCTGTTATTTCGGTATCTAATATTTAAATATCAGTTTGTTTATCAAATCAGAGATATAACAAAAGAAAAGAATTAGGTTAAATAATTACATTCTTTGTGAGTAAATGGATAAAATAAAAAACAAGGTAGCAACCGAATGAATAGTTTATTTTATACAAAACCGCAACGAGTTATAGTTCAAAATAATATGAAAAAGAAAGAAAAACAAAAGAATGAATATCTAAAAAGCAAAAATGTCTTTCTTTTTTCATAAAGTTCCATCATCACAAGCATCCGGTGCGACCCATTGCGACGACGATGGAGGAGCCATTTGCGCATAAGAACGTTGAGAAGATTTTGCTGTTGTTGTTGTTTTTGGTCGTGCTCGAGTTTGAACCTTTAATTCATATCGTGCTGTTTCGCCACCATGAGTTAGTAAATGATCGACAAGTTGATCGACATTACGTTTTTGTGTTATACGAATCTAATGAAATGTACAGATATTTATGTTCGAAATTCAATTTCGTTTTTTTTTTGTATTTCTTACTCGTCGTTCACCATCTCGACCATAAGAATTCGAAGTCAAATGTAATCTCATTGCTTCTTTATGAATACATTTTCGTTCTTCGCTATTAAATTCATGAGCAAATTGTAATTCTCCATCGTCATCATTCGTAGCAATGAATTCTTCCAAAATTCGTCGTAAATTTTTCATAAATATCTGATTTGGATATAAACTATTACTACCTAGACCTTTTCTTCCGTGTAAATCTTCGATTTGTATCGGTTCAGCAATGCCTTGTAAATCTTTTCCTATACCTCCACCAATCCAACCCATTTTTTTCAATAATTTCGCACCCATGTCTTCTTTTGCTGTGACCGTATCATTCGTATTCACAACGGGCATATTCGAGATTAAACTTGATTGATCATATAATTGTGAACGTGTAATTAATTTCACTTTGACATTCGTCATTTCATGATCATTATTCGACATATCACCAACCGTATTCTTTGTTTTTATTGTCGGATAAAATGTTTTTAACATTTCAATTGCTTTTCGAGCACCATTCTGTTTGGCAGCAATCTTCGTTGGTGCTATCCATGACATAAAAAATCGATCATTGATCGTATATGTAACCATGAAACCAGTTGGCACATGTGCAAATTCATATTTAATTTCGAGTTTATTTTTTGACATTGAAGTAAATAACATAGAAACATAATGACCGGGAATATTTTCATCAAAGTCAAGTAATTCAAAAACAACGAATGTATTCGGAATAAGTCGATGAATATTATTAGCAATAGCTTCATCCGTCGATGATGTACATTTCGATAGATCTTTGCCAAAATCGACACGTGTTAATGGTGGTTCAATTAAAGCCGGTGGTGGTATACAAATACCATTGGCTGAGTAATATTCTCGTTCTTGTTGATGACCTTCTTCGACACGTCTCTCATGAAAATGACGAACAGCTGATGTTGTCGAAGGTGTGACAGCCGAGAGATTTGCCGGTGGTCCCCAACGACTTGGTCGATCTTCATTGTGACGTAAGGCGGCTGGTCGACGTGGCGGTGGAATTGTCAATAGGCCTGTTTCATCTTGATGACAAACTAATGACCAATGTGTTTGATCGCGTAATTCAAGTGAAAAAGATTTTGCTGATGAAATCGATTTCAATGCATTTGCATATGTCTAAATGAAAATAAATCAAAACAGTGACTGGTTTTAATAAAAAATGAAATACTTGTTTTTTGGCTAGTTTTTTATTAATACCATAGCCTTCGGCAAGTTGAATTTGCTCGACAATTAAATGTCCATGAAAACCATTGACTGTCGGTTTATCAGCACATTCGAAATCGAATTGTAAATGATATTTATTGATTTGTGTCGAAATGAGATCAATTGAATGACTGGCATCGGCTAATGTATTTAATAAACTGAATAAGAATGTTTGCATTTTGGTTAATTTTGCTCGTTGTTGAGAAAGTAAAGTGGGATCGATTGTATTCTTTGCAGTTTCAGTAGTCGTAGATTTCACCTAGACATGCATATTATTTAGAATAATGGAAAAATCAAGAATGAAACGTTTGAAAAAAGAAAATAACTGTCTCAAAATTTCTATTTTTGTCGAAGAATAAGATCTCAAAAATCAATGTACAGATTAGTAAGAAAATACGAGACTAGAGAGAAAAGAGTAACAAACGAATGAACGAATGAATTGACTCTTTTCTCTCTAGTCTCGTATTTTCTCTACGTATCTGTACACTGACCTGTGACTATGCTTGATATAATATGTGTTGACTGGAAGAAACCGAACCGAACCAAAGAGACGAATCGATTTGTTTATGAAGATCTTAGATTCATAAAAGAATTTCTTGTTGGTCAGTAGAGAAAAAGAAGCTTGTAAGCTTTGCATATATATTTACTTCACCGTCAGTTGTTTTGCTTGGAAATGGATATGTTATATTGTGTTTACTCATATTTTCTTGTTCTTGAACTGCTCGTTCAATCTCACTAATAACGGACTAAAGATGAAATAAAAACAAGAAAATTTTTGTTTGTTCATAATCTCGAAAAAATATCAATCGATGTTACATTGATATAGGTTTGTGTAGTTGGTCCTGCTTCGATGACAGCATTGGGATCTAGACCTTTACTCTGATGAGGAACAGGAGGTGGTGGTGATAATGATCGTTGATTATTACGTTTGAATCTTGACGATAGAGGTGCTCCTCTGCCCCATTGCTGCCAATATTGTCGTTCGAGTTTGTTTTGTTCTCGTGCAACACGTTGTGCCATCGTTGATGTATCTCTGGCATGAACAAAATTCATTTTTGTATCTGATGTATCGTGATTATCATTCAGATTTAATTGTTCGAAATTTTCATTCGGATTTTTCGTTACAAGTTCATATTGATCTCGAGCATTTTTATTCGATATTAATTTAACATGAAAATTATCATTGAACAATTGTGCTAATGCTTGTTGAAAACAATTCTTTTTACATAATTTCTTATTTGTACCTTGACCAGAACAAACGTAAACTTCATCGATAAAAAGTTTACCACGAAATGTTTGCGTTAAAAATGCAGTCGTATGCAATTGATTCATTGATTCATCAGGTCGATAATCGACGAATAAACGTTGTTGATTGCCAACTTGATAGATATGTTCAATGGCATGTTCATTTTCATTGTTACCCGTACGAGTTTGTGCGGATTCAATGGATTGTTTGAGATGAAATGCAAATATTCGTAAACGTGAAAGTTTCGTTTCAGTTGATTCGTATAACAATGATTTGGAATCGATTTGAGACGGTTTTGTTGGTTGAGATTGAGAAACAACAGACGAATTTGATGGTTGACACGGAATCGGTGATGAAAATGAGACAAAATTTGAATTTGATATTCGACTAGAAATATATTGTTTTGTTTCCAAAATTCGTACTGTAAATACATTTCGAACTGAACTAACTTTGACATAGTTGCATTACGTTTACTATTTACATCGTCTTGCTCAGAGCTTGTCGGACGTTTTATTGATGAATTTGAGAGTTTATCAGAATGTTGTTCAAGTAGTGATTTTAATGGTTCAGAATATTTACCTAACATCAAAAAATGTGAACTCTCATGTTAAACTATGAACAGATTTAAATGTACATACATCCAAGACATTTTGTATTTGCATAACATTGTGCAAGACAAAGAAGTCGTTCTTCACTATATTCAGATCGAAATGCTTCGATGAATTGTTTTCTATAGAACCATTGTTGATCATTTTCATTTGTCAAACGAAATCGTTCGACATCAAATGTTTCTGTTGTATCCATCGAATGATCATCAGACATTATTACTATTCACACGAAATAAATTATCTAAAACTAATTGAAACGATTTAATCATGAATGATCAGCAAATCACATATGACTTTAAGTCAAAAAGAAAAAAAAATCGGAGATGTATAAATAATCTTTTGTTTTTTGATTTATAAATATCCAAAAGTAGATAGTTAAACAAATGCACGGACAAAATTATGATGATTTTGTTTTTGTAACTAATACATTACAGCGTAAATGTTCCCAAGATTTTTTCACACCAGCAAATCGTTGTTTAACAGCATTTAAATATGATTTGCCATGTGGTTGATGACGATCAATTAACTTTTGTAAAGCTATTCGCGATCGTTCAACAACCTGAAAGAGAACAAAATAAACTTAAATTTAATCTGAAATAAAGTCAAATTCTCTAGTTTACATCATCAATTGTTTCTTTTGTCATATCGTATTCGATGGGATCGCCGATATATAGTGTTAATTTAGCAGGAATAGGTATTTGAATGAAAGTAGCCAAAAACCAAGCGGTTGATGCAGCAGTAATCAAGAATGAATTAAGTGCAGAAATATTTAATTCGAGTAAACGAGTAAATAAACGGCCTAATCCAAGTAGATTCCAAAGAGAAAGTATTGGATTCCATCGCATTTCATCAACATTAGCCAAGAAGAGTGGAACGATGGGAACTTGTGCTTCAGTAGCAACACGAGCGAAACCTTTTCCTAAAAGTAAATCATCGAATTCTTCTTTCGAAACTATTTACTAAAAATTACTTACGTCGTTCTGGCCAACATACTTTGTACGCATTTTCATGACCAATCATGCCTTCATCTGCTCCACCTAGAAATTTATTCATTAGCAATCAACTATCAACAAAATGACACACACATACCAGGAATGACTACAACCCAGAAGCCACTTCTCAAAAGAGAAAGTGCACTTTCAGGTTCACCGGGTACGGCACCCATTAATCGTAAGAATGGAAAAAACGGTGGTAAAAATCGGTGAATCAATGATCTATTTGAATACAAACAGCATATGATTTTGTTTTTCATTGAAAATAAATCAAATTCTACCGAAGAACTTTGCCCGTTTTATGATAGAATGCAACGATTGTGCCCAATATTTCACCATTATGTGTTGAATGTCGAGCAATAATCAAATAGCCTTTATTTGGATCCAGTTTTTCTAGACCAACAACTATCATCGACAGAAATAAAAAATCAAATTCCTCAAGAAATTATTTTCATTTTACTTTGAAAATCATGGAAATAAACGTAAACATAATAATAAAGTAATGTTAGTAAACGAAAGAACCATGATCGACCAACAACGGGATCGGGTAGGAAAGCTAATTGTGTTCGTAATGAATATCGACGTGCTTGTTGTAGAACTAATGGATCAGATATTGCTTTAGCAGTTCCGTATTTAGTTGCATCGAAACCCATTGTTGTACTCGACAGTTTGTGCACTAATCTAAAAAAGTAAAAACAAATCACAGCTGTTCAAATCGAATGATTAATACACAAAAAAAAATACACAAACAATTAAAAAACTCTAAATCATTTGAATAACAATCATGTTTAGAAAAGAAAAAAAAACTGCTGATTAATTCATAGGAAAAGAAAGACTATTTTAGGAAATAACTCGTTGATTTTCATCGCTATTGAGTGCGCTGTTAATGCCAGCTGTTGCAACATCACGAGCTGCGTTTCGAACGGTTGGACTAGAAAATAAATCAAATAGAAAGTTTTGTTTTTCTTTCAAAATATTATTATTATCAATAATTTACCTATTAACCATTGTTGTTTGAATTTCTTGTTGAGCTCGTTCAATACTTGCACCCGATTCTCGATACAATCGATGAACCTACACGAAATTAAAGAGACAGTTATCAACAATTATTATTCAAAATGTTATTCTACTTTCATTGTTAAAAGAACAGCTATAATAGCTATAAGTGACCATATACCACCGGATATGGCTATCATTGTTTTAAGACCTGTTTGGCCGGATTGTACAGATGAAATCGTGAAAAAACCGCTACATAAACGAGAAAAACGATTGTTTTTCAATTGATATTTCAACCATTGACAAGAGCGAATAGAGCAAAATTGATCTTAATAATCATGTCGAAGCCTCTAGAAAAACACACGTATATAGCTGAAATTTGTTTGTTTTTCTTTTCGAGAGCGAGAGCAGAAAATATCAAATACTCACATCTGTCCTGAGACAACTCCCAATGCAAATAGAATATTCGTACCAATGAAGAAAAAATCGATAAGGAAAAATACCATAAAGAAAACTGAACTGTCATTTCTAAATTTATAGTTCGATTCATTGTAGAACAGATTTGTTATGGAATCAGTCTTTTAAAGAAATGTATCTTTTTTACGTACTTAAATGCACGATAAACCGATCGAAACCAGAATATGTATGATAATGGTATAAATACGAAGAAGTAGGCCACCGATAGACAAAAACTGAGTAGACCACCTGTATTATTGAGAACTGCAAATGAAAAGAAAAGCAAAAATGAAAACTTATGAAATTAATTCGATAAAATATTTACCTAGAAAACCAAGTGCAGCTAGACCATTAAATAATAATGCAAAGACATAAACTAAATAAACGAAAGAATAGAAGAATATATGTTGTGCTAATTGTCCATACGCAGCCATAGATAGAAAAGCATTCGAACCCAACGTTGAAATTGTTGAGGAATATCAAGTCTGATATCTTGATGAAAACATGGTTTACATGGGCAGAATTTTGGAAATGGAGGGAAATTATTTGGACTATCTAAATAGACAAAGAACAATCGTATTTTTATCAACATGAACGTAAATCTTATCTATGCAATCATTGAAAAAACACGATTACTCATTTTTTTTTAAAAATCTTTTCGTCATTATTTACCTCCACTAGTATCCTTTCCTGCTGCTGCACGTTCACGTTCGGCGAGACGTTTTTCACGTTCATCAAGTTCTGCTTGTCGTTTATCAGCATCACCAAGATCAATACGTGTTGCTGCAGGTTGTTTAACAGATGCTGGTGCTGGTGCTGGTGTTACGTACGATGGTATTTGTTCGGTTGGTAAATAGGCAGCAGGAGTCGATGATTGCGTTCTAGGTGAGGTAGGCTTTTTACAAAAGAAAAAATTTTAAAAATCGAATGTCAACGAATATCGAATGGATACTTGTGCTGGTGTATTATTGGTTGCAAATGGATTATTATCATTTGACGATTGATTTGAACTAGACAGAAGAAAAAAGAAATAAAATAGTAAGATTTGTGTGTAGAGAAATTGATTGAATAACGAACACAGATGAGCTTGCCGGTGGCCGAGGATTGGCAGCAGCAAACGGATTTGAATCGTCACCGAAGCTGTTCATAATGTCTGTCCGTCTTTTTCAAATGAAAAATATCTAGACACGAAAAAAAGAAACGCACAAGACTGTCATGTTTTTATTTCGTTTTCTTTTTGAAACTTCGTCACAAAACGAACTCGGCATATCTACCCTCAACTTATCAATTTAATGTTTTCTTTTATACATCGAGTAACTCGCGACCGAACGAACGAACGATAGAGAAGAAAATATCACAACTGCCATCTACATTTAATAATCATTGGTATTTGAAATTAAGCAATTCGCTGCTTGCTTGCTTCACTTTCATTCATTTACTTTTTCCAATGAATTCGATCACGTAAGTGTTTCAATCGAAATAGTGGTATGATTTCTTTTTTATTCGTTTGATTTAGTAAAGCAAAATTATTGAATCAATTAAATGAAAAAGAATTAGAAAGTGGTGCATCGAATACAAGCAAGAGCTGGCATAACATCTATCGAGATAGTGCTTGGATCTATGTCGGTGGTCTCGATTTTCAATTAACTGAAGGCGATATTATTTGTGTTTTTTCTCAGTAGGTTATTTCCTTGAATATTAAATTCAGAAATGAGTATTTTTCGATTTAGATGGGGTGAAATTGTTAATATAAATCTTTTGCGAGACAAGAAAACAGGCAAATCAAAAGGTTTTGCATTTATTTGTTATGAAGATCAACGAAGTACGGTATTAGCGATTGATAATTTCAATGGAACAACATTAGCTGCTCGACAAATACGTGTCGATCATGTTAAAGATTATAAACCACCAAAGGAACTCGATAATGATGATGATTTAATAAAAACATTGAAACAAATGGGCTGTGCACCAGGTGTTGAACTACCATCAGCATCTTCATCTTCATCGTCAAGACAAAAAGAAGAAAAACATTCATTCCATGTTAAACAAGAGCCAAAACGATTTAAAAAATAAATTCTTGTTGTAAATTTTGACTTCGATCTCTGTTTGTTTTTGTTTGAAAATATGAACATTAAATCGTCCAGATCAACAACAATCATGTAAATTTTGTTTTTTTTTCTAGAGAAGTTTCGTAAGAATGGTTGTTTTTCATTGTGGCAGTTGCGGTGAAGCTTTGAAAAAAAATCAAGTCGAAAAACATATTGGAACTAATTGTCGACGAGTTCAAGTCATCTCTTGTATCGATTGTGGAAAAGATTTTTCGTAGGATTAAAATTCTCTTTCGTATTTCATTCGATTTTTTTTGTGTTACGTTGTAGACGAGATTCGTACAAAGAACATACAAAATGTATGAGTGAACAAGAAAAATATGGTGGATCGAATTACACAGCACCTGCTAATATGAACAAAGGCGAGAAAAAACAAAATCAATGGTTTGAAATCGTTCAATCGGCGATTAATTTAAATACTGGAAGCAGTCAAGCGAATATTTTATTGAAAAAATTGCAATATTATCCGAATACACCGAGAAAACGTGCAAAATTTATTGTAAACTATTTTCTTTTCATTGACTTTTGAAATTCAATGAATTGACTTTTTTTGATTATAGAATTTTGTTAACAATTCTATCAAAGGTTTTCCTCCACGAACTGTTGAAGAAGCTTGGTCTATACTTGAGAAATTAATTCCAAAAGTAATTGTTTTTCTCAATTATTCAAAATAAAAAAATATTTTTATTATTACTATTCTTAGGGTCAAACCAACGAGAATAATCAAGGTAAACAACCGAATAATAACGAACAAAATCCAAGTGAAACTTCACAAACTCAAAATCAATCAACATCCAAACGTTCAGTTGATGACGATGATGACGAACAATCAGCAAAAAAAGCCAAAACTGCTGAAAACGCTACTGATGACGATGCAAATCAAGCTGTTCCATCGAATCCTCATTTCGAATGGTACGATGAAATAAAACGTGCGTTAAACAAAGCAGATAATCAAACACTTAACGTAGATGTTTTGGTGAAAAAAGTAAATGATCTTGTTTGTTTATTTTCTCTTTTGTGCAAATAATTCTCGTTTAGATATTAAAACGATATAAAAAATTAAAACCAAATCAAGATAAAGACGCTGATTCGTTGTTAAAGAAATTAGAAAAGAAAATTCAACGTGCTCCATTTGTTCAACAAGTCGAACAGAATGTTTATCGATTAGTTGAATAGAATTGATGAGTGTCTCATTTTGTTTTGTTAAAAACAAATCGTTGTTATTTGAAATCAATAAATGAAGACAAAAAGAATTGTTATGTGTTTTGTTTTTCTTTTTGAATATTCACTAGTTTTTTGATAGTATTTTATTTTAGTTTACGTTTTGATTTGTTTTCTTTTCATCACAAAGATAATAGAGAGAAAGAGAAGAAAATCAGTTGAATAACAGCAAAAAAAAAAGAACTTATTAGCTGAAATAGGTTTGAACAAAGAGATGGTAAAGATATATACATGATTATGCTTCACTACTACTTCGTTCAACTAAATTGGCTTTATCATGATCGGTATCTTTGCTTTGAGGATCAAACTGTTGCGGTTGTTGTTGTTGTGATTGTGCTTGTTTTTTCAATACACCTAAGAGAGGGAATATTTTGATAAAAAAATTAGTTGAATAGTTAATGATTTCAACCTTTACGAATGGGTTTTGAGGGTGGAGGTTGTACTTCAACATCTAATTTAGCTGGTTCATCGGAACTTTGACTAGATACTGTTGCATTAAACATTGGATTAGCAAATACCGATGATTCCTAAACGATAAAAACTCAATTAAGAAAAAACTTCGAATAAGACCATAGTGTGTTACCATAGTTGGTACGTTGCTGGTTGATGTTGACTGAGCATTTCGAAATCGAACTGTATTGATATTGTTCGTTGAACGTGTGATAAAATTCGTTAGATTATTCAATGGTGTTCCAATAACTCGTGGTAAACGAACATTTGAAAATGATTGAAAACTAAATCGAACGAAATTCCTTTCAAAAAAATAACACAAATTTAAATTTAACGAACCCTCCTTTACGTTTAATTTGAAATAGACCTAATGCTAATAGAACGGCTAATAATAAACCGGCTACGGCTATGATTATATAGCGAATAAGATGTTTAACTGGTGGAAAACTCCATTTTCGTTGATCACAGTTTTCACCTTTATATCCTGATAGACATTCGCAAGCAGCTGATTGTCGACCTGTTTGTTCATCAACATGAAAAACACATTTACCATGTAAACAATGACATTGTAAAACATTTTCTCGAGGAGGTATAAGAGCTTGAAAAAAAAGAGAACAGGAAATAAAGAATTTATTATTAAAATTTGAAATACATACGAGCATCACACGTATGTCCATCATCTTGAAGTGCAGTGTCCCATGGACATGCACATTGATATTCATTTTCAGGTTTGAGAAGGCATAAATGTGAACAATTTGATATTGCACATGGATTTTCAGCTAAAAATATGAATTCAATGGAATTGAAGACTTTTTTTGTTTCTCCAAACCTGTTGTTATTTGTTTCAATGGATGAAATATTCTTACGAATAATGGTGATTCTAATTGATCGAGAACAAGTGTTGATACACCTCGACCGAATTTATCAATCATAAAAAGTGTTTGATTCTCTCGATTAATCCAATATAAATGACTACCAATAATATCAAGTGAATGCGGCGTATGTATGCCAACATGTGCAAAAACTAATCGATCTGTTCCATCGAAATTCATCGATTCAATTGATTCTTTCTTTTCATCGACCCAATAGACCCGATAACTTTGATAGAAATCAATAACTAAATCCGTTGGATAGATTAAATCTGTATCGACTAATATTTGATGATTTTCTCCATTCATCGATGCTGATTCAATTGTTACAACGTGTTCTGTTCGATTATTAATTGTTTCATATTCATAATTAACAAAATAGATCAAACCAAGTATGGGATTAACGGCAACAACCCATGGTGAATCAATATTAGTTATGATTTTCGTTGCATAACGCCCGTCATTTTTCATAACCCATATACAATCATGTTCAGTATCGCCAATATAAAGATTTTGACCAATCCAATCGATCGCTATACTATTCGGTAGAATTGCATGATTTAAATCTTCGAGAAGAAGTTCTTGTGGATAAGTTGTTGAAAATGTACTTGGCACAAGATGTGCACGATTAATACTATATATTGCTTCGTCGATCCAATAGACCATTCGATTTGTGCTATCAATTGACATAAAACTAGCATCGTGTTGATCTTCAATGAGTACGCCATAATGAGATGCTTGTGTAAGAGAATTACGACGAAGACGACGAATTTCATACGGTTCAGATATTAAAATGTCAATATTGGCATCAACTGGATGACAATCGGTTCGATTCGTTGAACTTGGCGTGTAACCAGCGGCACATTCACATTTAAAACTACCTCGAGTA
>ERZ781398.2006-NODE-2006-length-17954-cov-4.764512_pt1 | contig 17954 bp, 20 predicted proteins | sample MGYA00433077_ERZ781398 | MGnify/ENA primary metagenome ERZ781398 (study PRJEB29847, sample SAMN06458254) | wastewater metagenome | isolation source: Wastewater bioreactor | place: South Africa: Cape Town | study: EMG produced TPA metagenomics assembly of the... | reverse complement strand
CGTTGCATATATGTTTGCTGGTGTTTCGGTTGGTCTTTACAATGCGACACACGCGGGTTATATAACACAAGCTAGTGTGCCTGGTGGTTGGTCGGATATTCATCATTGGAAACGTGGTTTAACATTCTTCGGACCTTCGTATGAAGAACGTTTGAGCCAATTTCAAGCCCAACTTAAAAATGCCAAATATAAGGAATATCTTGAAACATCAGTTAAAACACGTTGGTGATTTCGGCAAAGAATTTTTCTAGAGACTAGTTTTTCTCTCTCTCTCTCTCTCTCTCTCTCTTTCTTTCTTCGTCCTTTTCGATTGATGTATATGTAGACAAACTAAAAGAAAACACTAATGTCCTATCTTTTTGTCCTTTTTTCCTATTAAAAAGAATCCATTGATTATTCACCATGGTTTGTTTTTTAGATAGAAAAAAACAACAACAGAAACATGCCTAAAGAACGAGTAGCGAAGAAAAGTCGAGTACATAAAGAAATCCAAAAAGAAGGAATTAATTTTAATAAAGAATTCGGTCAACATATTCTCAAAAATCCGCTGATTATCACCAGTATGGTTGAAAAAGTATTTCGATTTGCTTTTTTTTCTCTTCTTCTTCATGAATTTATTTCTGAATTAGGCTGCCGTACGACCCACAGATGTTGTCGTCGAAATCGGTCCTGGTACCGGTAATTTAACTGTACGACTTTTGGAAAAAGCTAAGAAAGTCATTGCCTTCGAAATCGATCCACGTCTTGTTGCTGAATTACAAAAACGAGTGCAGGGAACGTAAGTATTCATGAGATTCTTTAATCATGTTCGTTCATTTTTTTTTGTTGTTGATTAGACCATTTAAATCGAAATTAGAAATCGTCATTGGTGATGTACTCAAAAGTGAATTTCCATTTTTTGATCTTTGTGTAGCCAATTTACCGTATCAAGTAAAATATTGAAAATCGAATTTCCTTCTCTTGAAACTTTCGATAGATTTCGAGTCCATTTGTGTTTAAATTACTTCTTCATCGGCCAATATTTCGTTGTGCAATCGTTATGTTTCAACTTGAATTTGCTCAACGACTTGTTGCTAAACCGGGCGAGAAACTCTACTGTCGTTTATCTGTGAACACTCAACTATTGGCACGTGTTGATCATTTAATGAAAGTTCGTATTCATTCTATTGAAATTTACCGCATAAAAACTCGATGAATTGTAGATCGGTAAGAATAACTTTCGACCGCCACCAAAAGTCGAATCAAGTGTCGTGCGAATCGAACCAAAAAATCCGCCACCAGCTGTGAATTATCAAGTAGAAAACCGTCGAAAAAACAAACAAACATTCGCTGAGTTTTGTGATTTAGGAATGGGATGGATTGACACGAATTTGTTTTACAAGAAAAAATAAAACTCTCTCATCAGAATTCAAGTAAAATTCGTTTCGATTTTTTTTTCGTCAAAGAAAAAAGTCAAAATTTTTTCCATTTAGACAGAAGAAAGTGATCGATTTATTAGAGAAAAACTATCGAATACATTGTTCAGTTCATAATCAAGTATAATCTCTTTCGATTCTTCAGTTGATTTCCTTCTGATCAACTGATTTCAGACTGTACCAACTGATTTCAATATCAAAACAAAGATCGAACAAATTCTAACCAACAGTCAATTTGCTGAAAAACGAGCACGACATATGGATATCGATGATTTTCTCGGGTAAACGCTTTTTCTCCCAAGAAAAATCTATTTTTCATTTGCTTTGTCTTAGGTTACTACATGCGTTCAATGTTGAGGGCATTCATTTTTGCTAATAGAAACTTGTTTCTATTTGTTTGTTTGTTTGTTTTTTGTTATCAAATAAAAAAAAGTCCGATCGAATAACTGATGTCTTCTTATTTATTTTTTTTTCTTTTTTTGTCCAATGCAAAAAACAACAAAACGTGTTCGGATGGTAGGTTCTTTGAACAAGATTTACTCTCGTGGTACATCGATTTGACCATTATTGATTTGATTGATGATGTCATGTGGATGTGAACCTTCGACTTTACAGCCAACAGATTGAGCTGTGCCTAAAAATCATCGATAATTTCACGATTAAAAACAATCAAAAACGAAAACACTGACCGAGGATTTCTTTGACAGTTCCGTCGAATGTTTTAGCTAATGATCGTACACGCATAATTCGAGCAACTTTGTAGATTTCATCGAGAGAAACATTACCATCGTGTTTAACTAAAAATCAATTTCAAAACGCAATCGGATTTCTACGATTCGATTTACTGTTCTTTTGTTTCTTTCGATCACGTGGTGGTTCTTTAAGAGCTTTGATAACAAGCGATGATGCTGATGGGATGACATCGATTTTAGCATTACGATTTTGTACAGTTAATTTGACTGTGACACGCATGCCTTTCCATTCACCTGTTGCTTTAGCTATATCATCACCGACCTTTTTTGGAGACTAGAGTTTTAGGTAAAGAAAAAAGCATAAAAATATCGAAATAAATGTTCATTTAAACGATGAATGTGAAACGTACAAGACCAAGAGGACCGATTTTGGGAGCCAATGATGAACCACCTGGAGCTTCACCACCAGTGACACGAACCATAACTAAACGAAAACGAAGATTAGTCAACAAATCTTGGTTTTTTAGTTTAAGTACTTTCATAAACAGCTGTGGGATCGAATTTTGGACCCATGATATTGGCTACGAATGTTCAAAAAAAGAAGAAAACTATAAAATCTAGAAATATATTGACTAGGAATTTAAATTCATTATAAAAAAAAACAAAACATAGTTTTCGAAAGTTTATTTGAGTATGTATTTCGTAAGGAGGGACTATTTACGTTTTTTCTCGTCTCGATTTGTATAAACTGGAATATGAAAACACGAATCATACGAAATACATCTATCAATGATTGATTTTCGAGAATATTTGTAAATTTATTTCAAAATGAATTTTATTTCAATATTTTCTTTGACTTTGGTTTATCTATTTCGATTTCTTGATTAACAAACTTTGTCTCTCAGTGAATAGATGTCACTTTCACACACGCTCATATTGAATTGAGTTTAGCTTGTTTATTATTAAACAAATATAATAATGTGATTAAAATATATAGAAGTATATTTTATATTTATTGATCAATAAATATTCGTATTTTTGATATTTGTAAAAATACAAATTTCTACGATACTTTTTTTTCGCTCTCGAATTATTCTTAAAATGATTTTTATTTTGTATTTCTAAAGCATTTAAAGATAAATTGAATTGACAATTTCGTTCATAACTTCCATGGGTGGTTTGTTTAATTGTTTACGTTTTTTGACCGTTGAAAAAGCAGCATATTGATTTCCATTTGTTGATCGTTTACGTGAATAGATTGTCGATGGCATATAATCATCGGTATCGTCATCAACATTGATTTGATCATGATGAGAAACTTTGCTGTACCATGTCGGTAGGCGATTTTCATTTTCATTGACATCCGATAATAAAAATTGATTGGCATGTAAACGTGGTTGAATATACCAAAATGGTGATGCTGTTTGCTGTTGGACGGGTGCTGTTGATGCTGATGAATCATCATTTGATGCCACTACATATCCACTTGATTCGTAATTATGTTCATTTGTTGACACTGGCGTAGGTGAAGAAGTAACAGATGGACAAAATCCAACGAGTAGAATAACTAACGTCATGAGAAGAAGAAATTGTGATTGAAATGTATGATGACGAGTCGAGAATGATGATGATGATGAACAAATTTTCAATACGGATAGATTTGTCATTGTTGAAATGGATGATGTTTATGTTCGAGTTAATTCAATTGTTATTTGATTTTATTTGAAGAATAAGAAGTAAAACTGCTTATTGTTGGATATAGAAAATGAAAGAGGACACTCGATTAATTATCTAAAATATGATTTAACATATGTATCGACCTACTAACAAGTTTATACGGCAATGAATTGTCGAGATATTGTGTTCTTATCTGTTATTTATTGAGTGTCAAAGTGTTGGAACATTATGACGAACAGAAAATCAGAAAGAAGAAATTCTCTTTTTTATTGTCTTTTTTCACTTGATTAAATCGATACGAAACGTTTCAAGCTAATCACTGATGCTGAATTAAAACATTCTTTTCTCATCGATGACATATCGTAAATGTCATGAGAGAATATAATACCGATACTATTAAGCTTAATTACTAAAACTTCATTATGAAAAAATATATCGATTTTTTTTCAATTGACTTCATTCAGAAAAATAAAAATAGAACGAAAGAAATAAATAACTATACTATCATTGTCATTGAAGAATTTATATTCACTAGACTCGATGACATCTTGAAAAATAAAAGAACCTTATGGGAAAATACATGGTTAAATGAAAATCAATACAATAAAGCAACAATCAACAACAATAATCATGATAGCATGCTGGTAATAATAATTATAATTATCATAGAGCTAAAAAAAAAGAATCTCTCTCTCTCTCTCTCTGTGTCTCTGGTGGACATGTTTGACGTCAGATAAACACACGTAGGTTGTTCATCACGTACTTTATGCATACCTTACTCATTCTATTTTGTTTCAAGTATTTGTAGCAAAAAGAAAAAGAAATGAGAATCGTGATTGACACGCATCATATAGCGTCTTAGTTTCTGGTAAATGAAGATTGACGAACTACTTTTATAATATAGAAAAAGTTATTAGATTTTAAGATGTAAACATATTCGTCTTTAAAAAAAATAGATTAGTTCGATTCATCATAATTAGAATATGATAAAATCAGCCTACCATTTGACGAAACAACATGCAAGAGAACTTTTTTTGAGAACATCAAGTCAAGAAACGAGACAAAAAAACAGTGTACATTGATTTACTTCCGAGTTAATTAAAAGAAATCAGAGAATTAGAATTTATGAAGTAGAAAGACAAACGAGAAAATAAAAGAGCATCTATCTTAAAAAAATAATCTCACGTCTATAATCATTTGGGAGTCGAACATTAGCTATATAACTAAATAGTTTTTCTCTTTTTTTTCTCTGTTTTCCTCTCTTTCAACGTCTCTCTTTCCTCGCTTAAATAAGTACTTTTTTGTTCTATGAAGCAAAGCAACGCACAACTAAACAAAATATAAAAGAAATGTATTCAAATTGAAAGCACAAACGGAGAAAAAAACGCAAATTATCATTCATCTATTGTCGTTTCTCTCTTGAAGTTCGTATAAATGCATATCTATATATATATATATATGTCATCGGAAACCAACATCGCATGTAATACCGTTATTTAGCGTTTCTGTGCCATCAAAAGGTTGAAACAAAATTGTAATACGAACCGATGAACTATTAAATGAGCCGAAAAAACTTCGTTTATTCTTTCTCTATGCTTGATGAAAACCAAAAACAAATTTTGACAGACAAAATAATATCAAATTTTCTTATTTACGTCAAAGGAAAATTCTTCTTGAATGAAATTTAAAAAAAAACACTCAAACAATTTTGTTTATTAGACATTGATCTGTTTTTTCATGAGATCTCATATCTGTCCAACGTATTTTCGGCGTACATTTTTGTCCTACATGCGATAATGTTCGAATAAGACTTAAATCATGTCGATCATCATCATCAATAAATTGAAAAAAACAATCACGATTTTTGCCTTGTATGGCCGTACAAAATAATTTGGCATTCGATAAATAACAATCATGTGTTAGTTTTTGTGCAGCTTTACGTAATTGTTCGCAATCAATCGAACGATAGGTATAAAAATGCTGTTGAAGTAATTTTTTAATTAAACATGATGCTACTTGTTTCATTAACTGTTGACCATTAGCATCGAAACTACTCACGGTTTGTTCCATTCGATGACAATATTTATAACCCCAATTTAATACCCAGTTATTTGAATTACAAGGAAAACGTTCGTTAAAACATTGATAAAACCGACAATCATGTGCTAGTCCGTAGTTTAAACATGTTTGATTGATTGGTTTTTGGCTTTGAATGACATTCGATTGGCTTGATTCTACGAGGACAAACAGAATTAGCAGGAGGTAATACAACTTCATTGTTTAACGAATGAAATGTGGTTCTTTTTTTCTTTTTTTGATGTTCGAATGAAGAAATCAAACCGTATTTATATCGATATGATTTGTTTTCTTATCAGGAAAAACTATACGCAAGTATCGATTGAATTTAAGTTTCTGTTATTGTTTTTTTTGATAATATTAATGAGAAAAGTATATTCTTCGAGTACAAACAGCGATTTTTACTCGATGATCGTTTTGCCTTTTCATTTTTGGAACAATCAATAAGTTCGATTTGTCTGTCTAGGGAAAGATTTACTCTCGAATTAATTGTTTTTGACAACAATTCTCTACTGATTTTATCAATTGAATACTAAAAAAAAGTCATTATTAATTAAATAGATTATCTTCGATATTGAAAACGAATATGTCACAGCAAAAGTGTTTTTTTCCTAACACTCTGATTAAATTTCTAATATTTCTATTGTTAAATACAAAATTTCATATCTTTCTCTTAATTGCAAACACTAAAAACAAAGGCTTTTCACAGGAGTTGTAAATTAGAGTTTCTTGATTTTGAAATGTATTATTAACACTGAAAATTTGTTAATTATAAAAACTGAAGTGCAATTTGATGTTTGACAAAATGATTCTAACACAAGAAAATTGAAAATATGAACTCATATTAAGCAAACATGATGATTATTTGTTGAAAATGGACACTTTATATTTAAGCAATTGACTAAAGTGGTTTCTCATTCGTATGATTAAATTTCAATTTCCAATTAGAAATTCTTTAGTCATATGATTTCATACCCTATCGTTTGTTGTCTTGATTACTTTTTATTGGGAACAAATCTCCAAGGATTCGACAGATAATTACAAAATTATTCTTTTTAATTCCGTAATTTCCATTCTTTAATAGCATTATTCTCATTGAATTCTTATGTTGATTGACACATATTTTATATAAATTTGTTAATTAGTTAAGTATTTCGTATTATTTATTGAACGATCGTGTTCAATAATGTATTAGTTTAATTTCAAAAAATACATGTGAAAAGTATTTGCTCAAGAAATCTTTCTTATTATGTGTTAATTAGGTAGAAAAAAAAATTGATCGACATATTTTTTAATTGAGTTTAAGTCAATTAACATAAAAAACAATTCACTCTAGCATGATGTTTTTTTTTCTCAATATTATTTAAAACCAAAGGCGAAGTACTCATAAATAACAGCCACTGAGGTCATGTCAAATCTTTTATTGAATATTTTCGAATAACTTAGTTATTATACAATACAAAAAACCGTCACACAATTATAAAACAAAAAAGAAAATTAACTAAACAAAGCTCAGATCTATGCGTGCGTGTGTTTATTGATTTTTGATATCGTCATCGGTTTGTAAAATATATTCATCGCCGAAATATTCCAATTGATTAACAAGAAAATTGTACAATGAATCGAGATCTCTGCCGCCGTTATATTCAACTTTGGACTCACCATATCGAAATAGAATCAACGTCGGAAAGGCTCGTATGCCGTAATCTCGGCAAAGATTCTCACTAGCCGTACAATCAACACGAGATATACGAATATCGTCAATATCAGTCAATTTCTCAGCTAAACGATCCCAAATAGGTGATAATTTTTGACAATGTGAACACCAGGGTGCGCCAAAATTAATAAAAGCATATCCTTCGAAACTCACACCTTGTGTGAATGTCTTCGAATTAAGAACATTAGCAACCTGAGACAGACATCAAACATTATTTGAATTATTTATTATTGCATGTTTACTTTAGTAGGTTGTTCAGTATCTTCCGGTTGTGTTTCTTGTTCTTCTTCTTCATTGGTCTCTTGGTTTATCTGTTCTTGAACAGATATTGATTTTGCTTCGGTCATTTTTTGTTCAATATAACTTCTCATTCGATTGATTTCTCGATTTTCTACATAACGATCTTTCTAATAAATAAATAAACAACAACAATCATCAATGAATACAAAAGTTTGTCATTTGATTTTACTTCAACGGCATTTTCAAACCAAATTAAAGTCGGATAACCTTGGATGCCATATTTTGAACAAAGATTATTTTCAACTGTACAGTCCACCTAAATTCAAAAAAAAGACGATTAAAAAACAATGAAATCAACCAAATCTTCGAATCTACAGTTGCGAATACGAGTTGTTCAGTAGCAGCCATTTGTTTAGCTAGTTCTTGAAAGATTGGCAAGAGTAATTTGCAATATTTACACCAAGGAGCAAAGAAAACAACAAAAGCAAAGTTGTTTGATGTCGTATCAGCAAAATTATGAGCTGTTAATTCGACAATTGTCTTTTTCGTCGCAATATTATCTTCAAACTGAAAATACAAATCAAATTCGACAACTCGAAAACGTCGAATTAAATATTTACATTTGCATCTTCGGCTAATTTCTCACGATAAAATGCATCGAGAGACTCAATTTGTCGCGGTCCTTCATATCGTGCACCACTTCCGCGTACAAACAATTTCATACTTAAACAAGGTCGTGATAATTCTCAATCATTAAATTTTCGCACTTAAAACTTACGTTGGATACCCAAATATGTCGTGATCCGAACATAACAAGGCACTTGACGAACAATCGACCTAATAATTTACCAAAAAAGTCATGATTTTCAAGTTGTTTAATTATGTTCGTGATTTACTTCTGCAACATGCAAGTCACTATTTTGTTTCACCTCAGCAAAACGCTTCCAGATCGGTTCGATTTTTTTACTATGAGGACACCTACAAAAAACAAACAAACTTCATGTCGACAAATCTCTTTAAAAATCACTCACCAATTCGCATAGAATCGTATGAAAGTAACATGATTTTGTAGATATTGCGAGATGTTATTCGATGCTAATTGTACGACTTCACATTGCACATTTGTTAGATAAATAATAAACAAGAAGCACAGAAATTTATCAACAAACATTATCTAAATTTTTAAAAAAGAAAACAAAAACAAATTGATTCGAAAATTCGATGGAATGGAATTGAGATGAGCAAAACTCAGTAACAAAAACAATGAATAACAACCCTGTGCAAAGGATTTATCAAAAGTTAACGTGCACGAATAGATAAACAATAATAAAAACGAGATTATTTAAAGATAAAATTGGAAGAGAATAGATCACAGAAAGAAGAACAAATGCGTCTTATTATTGATTGAAAACACGAATAGAAGATAATTTTGAGATTATTCACTTGAATTTGATTCGAGAGAGAGTTTATTTAATTGCTCGCGTTGTTTGAGAAGATTGTTTTTTGTTTGAAGTTCATTGAATTCTTCTTCAAGTTGACTCAGATCAGATGTTTGATTTTGAATTTTGAATTGTTCATATTTCGTTTGCAATTGATCACGTTCATCGATGAGATTATTTAATTTTTCCGTTAGATTTTTCTCAAGTTCACTATGTTTCGTTTGTAGATTATTTAGATCTCGATCGATTTTCTTGTATTTATTCAAATCGTTCATCATCTCTTCGATACGTTCTTGTTTTTTCGTATCAGCTAAACGAAAAGACGAGTGAATGATTTCGTAGAAAAATATTCGTTTGATTTCTTTTTAAAATTACATTTCTTATAAATTTCAGCTGCTTGTTTAGCTGCTCGTTCACCATCGGCGATTTCTTGTTCTAAAGTATGATTTCGCGCTGTTAGTTGTTTGATTTGTTCGTTGAAAACGATTTGTTGTTGTTTGCATTCATTGATTGTCATTGGCATCATTGAATAGATATGCAGTTGATGCACAAGCTGAGCGTTTTCGTCGGTTAACCGATGAATTTCCATTTGATACTGTGAAATTGTCTGTTGATATTGTGTGAGATGAGGATTTGGTTGTTGGATTTGTCTGAGGGTATTTTCGAGATCGGTATTTATTTTTGATAGTTCGGCAAGGCGACTTTTTTCGGTTTGTAATTCAATGGCAAGAATTTTTGCTTGACTACGATAGGTTTCATCGAGAATTCGTTCGAGAGTTGTATCAGTTTTATTTGTATGTTGCCAATCTTGTTTCGTAGTGAGATATTTCGTTGTTAGTTTGTTCAAAAGAAAATTTAATTCATCAGTTGAAAATGAATTTCGTTCGAATATCGATAAGAAATCATTGACAGGTGAACTGTTGTTGGTTGATAACGAAAGTTGAGATTCAGCTGAAAGCGGTGGTACTGTTGATGATGATTCTACAAAAAAACTGAAAACGATAAATTTTTATTAAAGAATGTTTTCTAACCGGTGAGAGACTCGGATTCTGATGAATAATCATTTGGTTCTATTGATTGAAGATTTTTATTCATTTGTTCGAACTTCTTCGTTCGAGATTTTTGTCGATTATTGAAATCTTTTTGTTGTCGTTGTCGAAATCTCGGTGGTAATGAATAATGTGGGAATGTTTCATTTGCTATTGGTGCAACACTTGCATGAGGTTTAACTGAATTAATATTATTATTATTATTGTTGTTTGATTGATTTATTGATTCACTATTTGCACGATTATTTTTGGTTTTAGTTTTTTGCTTAGCTGGTATTAAAAATTGTTGTTTTTCGTCTTTTACTTCTTGAATCGATGATCCTGAATTTTCGAAAGCAGACGGTTCTTCAAATTCATCGTCATTTTCGTTGGTTAGTTGAATAGCAGAATCTTCATCATCATCTTCTTCGATATGTTTTTCAGATGAAATGGATTTTGTTTCTTGATCATCTTCGTTATTATTTGTATTCTCATTGGCTTTCGCAGCAGCAACAGCAGCCGCTGCCGCAGCTTGCCGTTGTCGTCTTGCTTTCTTTTTATGATTAGGACATCGACTTGATTGTTTTTGGGATTCTGCTATTTGAATATCTGAATGTGATCGTCCAATAAAATAATTCAAAGTTCCGAGAAATAAAACAATCACAGAAAATGCCACTAATCCATAAATCCCAGTTACCAAATCCATGGATAGATCCAATTGTCTATCTCTAAAAATAAAACAGATTTCAGTTCAATATATTTAACTGTGACGACCGACGAAATAGAAAATATTTCATATACGCAACTCAAAAGGGAACGAACAAATTTTTACGTTAAAATCGATATATGCACTCATCGAAACTAGATAAACAAATGTATCATGGTGACACGTACACTCCTCTACCTTTTTTTCTTATGAGACAGTCAAACAAAAATGAAAGAAAAGAAAAAAAAACGCCTATGACGAGTGTCGAAGTTTATACGATCGAAACCTTGAACCGTCAAATTTGCATTTTATATCTGAATTCTAGTGTAGAAACTGTCTTGCGTATTCGACTGATAATTTGATCTAAAAAAAAGAAAAGAAAAAAAAAAGTATGCGTACAATGTCGAAGTTTTTTTTTGTAAATGAAAAAAAAAACGAACACAAACTGATCTGACATAAAAATCAAACATATTCTAATTCGTTATTATTATTAATATGAATAGTATTTTCTACATTAAAATATGAAAAACTTAATCTGAAAATAAAAAATCACGAAAAAAAAACAAAAAGTAAATCGTTATGCTTTGCTTTGGATATAGTTTTAAGACGACGTTTATTCTATGTTTAAGACGATATAAACTTGTCAAAACGAAAAAAAAGAAGAAGGAGAGAGAAAAAAAGAACAAAACGCTGTTTTTTTTTGTGGTTGAATATCGTCTTGTCGTCGAACAGAAAGGAGAAAAAAAAACGAAAAAAAGAAAGAAGAAAGAGAAAGTTAAATCAAACACCATAGTGAATTTGAAGACGTTGTTTAAGTGGCACAGGAAATCGATCTGTTAATTGTTTCCATTGTTCATTGCCGAATTCTTGTTTAAATGTATGTAAAATATCTCGAAATTTGGCATGTAATTCCGCAGGTGGCTTTTCCCAAGATGCAATTGCGTCACAAACATAAATGAATTCATTTGTTACACCCAATGGATTCAATATAATCATATTACAAATACCACGAAAAGCCGAATCTTTCTCATCATTATCACGAATATTTCGTAATGCAACACACCATGGACGTATAAAACGCGCTAATTGAGCTGAAACATCCGTTGAACAAACAAGACCCAATCGTCCGATGGTAATCGCCGTGTTTTCTAATAAAGTTTTCGGCGTATTTTGTCGATTGATAATAACAATTAACGATTCAAGAATAATCGAAACAAATGGTTGAATTTCTCCGCCTATTTGTATGGCGATTTCTCCGATAGCCCATATGGCATTATTACAAACACTGACATGATGTGGTTGAAGATTTTGTGTTAATAATGGTAGAAAGAAATTTAAATGTTTATGAACATGACGAAAACAGGCTTTGGTTAGATCACCTAAGAGAGCAAATGAACTTTGACGAACTTCAGCAACAGGATCTTGTGCGCAACGTTCGAGTAATACTAAGAGATTTGATCGTTCAACGAGAGCATCAATATTTGAACCTAAACCTTCAGTTAAACCTGAAAGTAAATCGAGTGCAACAATCATAAAATCTTTATCTAACGGTGCATCAGGCCCATTCGATTCTAATGTTTGTTGTACAAGTACAATGCATCGACCGAAAACGGGCTCACAATAAGGCAGAAATCCTGTTTGTAAAGCCGTGGCAATCGATGAAAGACATTCAAGTAGAGGAAATAAATCTTTATCATCATTTTTCAATAGATTCCATCGTTCGATTAATGGTGGCATTAATAATTGAATATATTCCGGACGGTTTAAATGTAAACCAACACTATCAGCCAATGTGCCAATAGCATCGTAGAGAATTAAGAGATTTTTAGCTTGATATTTTCGAAAAGCATGAACTAATGTTTCAATAATTTGTTTTAAATAAGGAACCATTTGAAAGCAAGCTTCTTCTTCTAATGTTGCAAATGCACTACATGCTGCTTCTTGAACTTTTTTATTTGCATCAAGAATACGTTTCAATAATTCGGACATCAATGGAAGAAAAAACCGATTATGTTGAATTTCATTATGAACAATCCATGACGAATATCTTGACAATGTCCAACATGTTATTGAACGAACTAAAGGTTTCTTATCATTTAAACATTTAATTAAATAATCAACGAGATCAGGTAGATGAGGTACTAAACCATACGTACAACCTTCGGCTATAGCGCCGAGTACGAGTATGCCACTTTCTTTTATTTGCCAATTAGCATGAAATAACATTTCACGAAGAATAGGCAATAAGATCGGAAGAATTGTCTCACGAAATACATTCGAAAGAACATCAAGAGCTGCTGCTGAACATTTACGTAGATTCCATTCAGTAGCTTGTTCAACTGTACCACCGCCATCGTCATCATCATCATCTTCTTCATCATCATCGGGTATCTGTTGATCGGATTGACTATTATGTGGTGTTGGTGCTGTCGAATTATTATTCGTATCAATACTATTGCCTTGTCCATTCGGATCGGAACCATCGACTAAATTTTGATTATGACGCGTTCGTGCTCGATGAAATCTCGGACGAATGTCTTCGATTCGATCGGGTATATGTTCATCTTCATCGACATCACCTTGTAAAATAATCACATCAATATCCGAATATTTCATATTTTTACAAAGTACAGGCAATAATTTTTCTAAATATGGTTGTAAAACATCTCGACAAATCGGTTGATCAGCGATCATTAACCAAAATTCACATGCTTCTAATGCAACTGTATCATCGGCATCTTGAGATGTTAATAACATGTATTCGATAATTTGTTGCATATGAGGAATTAAACGTTCGATACGAACTTCAATTAACATGACTAATGCTCGACAAACATGTTTACGAACATCAGAATCCGTATCATTGGCTAATTTAAATAGATTTTCAAGAAATAAATCAATATTTGACATTAATGCTGTTGCACGTGGTGTTATAAATTCATTTACACAACTATAAACAATCGAATCGATTCATTCAGAAATAAAAACTAGTCAATCGACTTACGCAATAGCATGTGAACGAATTTTTGAATGTGAATGAAGAAAAAATTGAATAAATTTCGGTATAAGAACATTCAATGGTTGTGATGATGCATTTTCAAGTTGATCAGCACTATCTTCACAAATTTTTTGCAGTGCTCCGAACGCACCTTCAGCTAAATTTAAATCAGCTGAATCCAAACATGCATAGAGTTGTTCTAATAATGATGGCCACTGTTCTAATGAACCTTTCGAAACAATTGTTGTGATTAAAATACCAGCTGTTGCACGTATTAATGGTGAACGATCGCCTAATGCTGATAAACATTCTTGTTTTATATAGGATCGAACATCATCAGGAAATTTTTCATAATGAGATTTGGCGTTATTTTTAAGAATTAAACCTGCTAATGAACGTGTTGCTTCTTGTTCATCGAGTAATTTTGTTAGAATATAAACGAGATATTTATTAAAATCTGGATACTGATTTAATGATTCTAAATGTGCTTGAACTTGTCGTTGAATTTGTGTATCAGGCGATTGTGATTGACGTAATAATGTCAAGATTTGTTCAAGACCATCGGGTTGTACAGGTTGCCAACTCATTATAGAACTATGTTCGATAAAGGTTTGCTTTTATTTTCTGTTGCTATTTATTTATTTATTTATTTATTTACAAAATCAAACAAGAAAGACACAATCCAATTTCTTTTGACTAGATGAGATCAAAATAAGCAAAAGAACAAACAGAAAGATTTGTTGTTGTTGTTGTTGTTTTTTATCTAGAATAGTCGAATAATTTCGAATCGAATTTCGAGAAGAAGAAAAAAATAAACATTCACATATACATAACAGATGATGATGATTCTTTCCAAATATAATCATCAGCTTTGATTTCCATTGATTAGAGATGTCGCTCGATTTTATGGCGAGAAAAAAATCAAGAATTTTATTAATTCGAAAAATTTTTGCAATCGAAAATTATTTTCGATGTTTATTTATTTACTCACGGGATTTATCGATCAGTTTTCATGACCATCATGAAATGAGCGCTACAAGCGGAGAATTTCACATGCATCATCTCTCAACATTGAAATTACGCGTATGAAGAATTCATAAATCACTTTATAAGATCTTTTTTGTTCAATAATAGCAACTAGAGAAATAGAAAACTACTTGCAAAAATTGAGTTTAAAGGTGGTAAATCGTTTGCTCCTGCTGCTACTTCGGTTTGAGATGGGAGAGATGAACGTGAAATAATAATGATTAATAGCTAACGAACAACTGAATGATCATTCCAGTATAATCAAAATTCAAAATAAAACGAAAAATCTGAACGGTAGTATTCACACATCTTTTTTCCGCTCGGTTGATGATCTTTCGTGATATGATAGATGTCACTTGTTTGTATTTTAACTCGAAAAAAAACGAATTAATTGATTTTCGAAGAAATTAAAACTTTATTCATTTGGAAAATTTCCCATTCTAAAAATATTTCGATTCATCATTGGATTAACCATAATATCACTTCGGCCATCTTGATTGAAAGTTAACTGGTTCTTTCTTTCGTTTTTCTTTTTCTATATGTATAAAACGATGTAATGAGACAATAAAATGATCGAATTATGACTTTGAATAATAATAATACTAATAATAATAATCGAATAATGATTCCATCGTCTCAATTACAAATCGCCAATTCAAGTTTTATTAAATCAGAAATCGAACGTTTCGAAGGTGTTCATCCGTCGATCTATTCGGTCTATGAACTTATCGAAGATCTCAAAGATCAACCAAATATTCAAGCACAAATACGTGATCATGTTATGACCATCGAAGATTCATTTGTTAATAGTCAAGAATGGACATTAAGTCGAAGTGTATTAGATATTCGTATCGGTCTATTAGGCAGTTTATCAAGTGGCAAATCAGCATTAGTTCATCGTTTTCTAACGGGAACTTACATGCAAGAAGAATCACCTGAAGGAGGACGATTTAAAAAAGAAATTAATCTGGATAATCAAAGTTATTTATTATTAATTCGAGATGAAGCCAATACGCCAGATACACAAGTAGACATTTCGAAAATCAATTAAACTTTCTCTTTATTTGCAATTGAATTTAGTTTACTCATTGGATTGATGCGGTGATTCTTGTATTCAGCTTAGAAAATGAGGAAAGTTTCAAAACTGTCTATCAGTATTATACAAAAATGAATCAATATCGAAATCTTGCCGATATGCCTCTGATTTTAATCGGCACTCAAGGTTTGCTAGTTCGTTCTTCTCTTGAATTTCAATTCGAAATACTTTTTCAGACGCAATCAGCGAAAGTAATCCACGTGTTATACACGAAGATCGTGCGAGAAAACTAGCAAATGAATTAAAACGTTGTACTTATTTTGAAACATGTGCTACATATGGTCTCAATGTTGAACGTGTCTTTCACGATAGTAAGCAGAGAACAACAGACAGATGGTTCTAATGAAATTGTTTTATGTTTGTCTTCGATTTTAAGTTTGTCAAAAAGTTGTTCAACAACGATATCATTTCTCGAGTTTAACACTTTCATCAACGCGTTCTCTCACTCCTCAACAACAATCGCCTGTTTCGAATCAAGTTCGATTAATATCCAATTCGCATACTGCTCCATCATCGGTCTATGTCGCCGGAAATATTCATCTAGCTCAAACAGCTCCAGCATCCGTCTTTTCATCTTATCACGATTCACAACAACAACAACAACAACCGATACTTACACCGCCGAGTAACGGCGTTCTCAAAGATCGGAATAATCAACAAACAAATCAACGTGCACGTTCATTTAAAGAATCATCAGGAAATAAATTATCGACGTTAAATGAAATGCAAACGCTACCTGCTCAAGAAGGACAAGTATAAAAGAAGGAGAAAAACTGACATAGATTGTTTTCTTTTTTTTGTTCGTGTTCTTCTAGACAAATGAACAATTAACACCATCATCAACGCCAACACAAAAAAGAAAAGAAACAAAAAGAAAATCCAATATTTTTACAGTAAATTAATTTCTCTTTTCTTCTTCTTTGCCGTTCTTCGGTTTTTGTAATGTTTCTGAATGTGTAAGAAATAAATATAATTTGAGAGCAACTACTTCGTTTGCGTACATCGGACTAAACGTTTTAAAGCTTTCTGATGTTCATAAGAATTCAGTCGAATAGATTTTTCCCTCGAAAGGTACTTCGGATTCCCATTTCGAACAAATAATCTTCGTTTTTTGTTGTTTTTCTTTTAGCCCGGACGAAAAGATGAAGACAAAACGAAATCCGATCGACTGGGTCACGGACGAGCCATACCAATAAAACAAGGCTTTCTGTACAAAAAAGCAACGAACAGTATTAATCGAGAGTGGAAAAAGAAATATGTCGTCTTGTTAGACGACGGAAGATTGATCTATCATTCATCGTTACATGTAAATCGAACGGTTTTGATTCTTTGTCTCGTCAAAATGAAATTGTAATTTAGGATTATGAAAATGATTCGCATGGTAAAGAGATTGTTCTACAGCGAACGACAATTAAAATCCCAGGTTCGAATAAACCGAGAATTGCTCTACGAAGTACGAGTAATGATAATAAATTGAATGACATTGCTACGACAACAGATGGAGCAATTATTATTTCGAATTCATCGGTGACGCCAAGTAAAACAAAACTTTTTTTTTGTTTTTGTTAGTCAAACAAATTCGAATTGAATCTGTTTTAGATATAATCGATCAATTAGTTCTTTCATCTCCATTGAGTAAAATCGAAACACCGAATTCGAAAAAACGTCATCGTCGCGCCCAACCATCGAATGTTTTGAATTCCTTGAATAACAATCTAACGCCGAAATCTCTTTCGAATCCATCGGGTGGCGATGATGATGGCGATGAAAATGTTTTCATCATCGTTTCTCTGGATAAACAATGGTTCTTCGAAGCACAAACCAACGAAGAACGTGACGAATGG
>ERZ781398.2001-NODE-2001-length-17981-cov-5.208078_pt1 | contig 17981 bp, 12 predicted proteins | sample MGYA00433077_ERZ781398 | MGnify/ENA primary metagenome ERZ781398 (study PRJEB29847, sample SAMN06458254) | wastewater metagenome | isolation source: Wastewater bioreactor | place: South Africa: Cape Town | study: EMG produced TPA metagenomics assembly of the... | reverse complement strand
GGCTGTGCCCCCGGCTGCGCCACCGACTACACCTCCGGCCGCGCCCGAACTCCTCCATCTCACGCCACCGCGGTGGATTCCAGGACCCCACAGCCCGTCCGGCCGAAAACTGGAGGAGTTCGGGCTGCAACGCGGCACGGCACCCCGCCAGCGCGGGCACGGCACCACGCCAGCGCGGGCACGGCACCACGGGCACGGGCACGGCGGCGCCACCGTGGCACTAGTACCGCCGGCTGTCGGCAGCCGGCGAGCCTCCCCGGCGCGCCCGGACTCCTCCAATTCACGGTGCCGGGGTGGGTGTGAAGGCCTCCGTGGCCTGCCCGGCCGGAAACTGGAGGAGTTCGGGCTGCAACACTGATGCGGCGCGCCGGCACGGCGGCACCGTGGCGCGACGGCACGGGGACGCGACGGCATCCTGCCAGTGCGGGCAGATCGCCGCCCCCGCGACACCGAAACCGGCCGGGTGTGGTGGGCCGGCGTCGTCCGGCGCGCCCGAACTCCTCCATCTCGCGCCGCCGCAGAGGGTTTCGGGGCCACCGCGGCCCCTCCGGCCGAGAATTGGAGGAGTTCGGGCCGCAACAGGGCCACGGCATGGCACGGCCGCCGCACGGCGCCGGCTCAGCACGGCGCCGGTAGCGGCACGGCGCCGGGGTCAGCCGCGGCGCCGGCCGCGGCGCACCACGGGAACCAGCGCGGCGCCGGTGGCGGCGCCGCCGGCGCCGGTCAGCCGGCGGCCTCCTCCGGTCGCTCGCTGAGACGGATCGCCTCGGTATCGGGGGTGTATCCGACGACGTGCCGCTCGTCGGGGCCGTCGTAGGCCGACAGCGGGCGGATGAGCGCATTCGAGCCCTGCTGCTCGATGATGTGCGCCGTCCACCCGACAATCCGCGCCGCGACGAACAGCGGCGTGAAGGTCAGCGTGTCGAAGCCGATCAGGTTGTACGCCGGCCCCGACGGGTAGTCGAGGTTCGGGTAGATGCCCTTGCGGCTCACGAACTCGCTCTCGAGCGTGAGGTACAGGTCCGCGACATCGGGACGGTCGTAGAACTCCACGAGGGTGTCGAGCGCCGCCTTCATCGTCGGTACGCGCGAGTCACCGCGCTTGTACACACGGTGGCCGAAGCCCATGATCTTGCGCTTGTTCGCGAGGGCGTCGTCGAGCCAGGGCACGACGTTCGAGGCATCCCCGATCTCATCGAAGATGTGCAGGACCGCCTCGTTCGCCCCGCCGTGCAGCGGGCCCTTGAGCGCTCCGATCGCCCCGACGACGGCGGAGTACAGATCGCTCAGGGTCGACGTGATCACCCGCGCGGTGAACGTCGACGCGTTGAAGGAGTGCTCGGCGTAGAGGATCATCGAGCGGTTGAAGGCATCCACGACGATCGGATCGGGGTCCTCTCCGAACGTCATCCAGAGGAAGTTCTCCGCATAGGTGAGCTCCTCGCGCGGCTCGATCGGGTCGAGTCCGCGCCGGCGGCGCTGCCCGTACGCGACGATCGCGGGGAGCGCTGCGAACAGGTGGAGGCTGCGGGCGATGTTCTCGTCGGCGGTGCCGGTCGCCTCGAGCACGTCCTCGCCCGCCGTTGCGAGCGCGCCGATGACGCTCACGGCCGTGCGCAGTTCGTCCATGGGGTGCGCGTCGAGCGGCAGTTGGTCGATCGCCGCCTTCACCTCCGGGGCGAGGGCCCGGTACTGCCGCCCGTCCGCACGCTGCGCGGCGAGCTGCTCATCGGTCGGCAGCTCGCCGTGCCACAGCAGATAGGCGACCGCGTCGAACGGCTGCGTCGCGGCGAGCTCCTGCACGGGATACCCCCGGTACAGCAGCGAGTTCGTCTCGGGGTTGACCTTGCTGATGGCGGTGACGTCGGCGACGACGCCGACGAGACCCTTCCTGATGTCCTGGTCGGTCATCATCACTCCTTCGTTCTAACGCTCGATCTGGAAGTTGAAGACGTTCTGGTCGAAGTGGTTGTACGACTCGTAGTCGAGAAGGTCGTACAGGTCCGCACGGTGCTGCATCTCGCCGAGCCGGCCCGTGAGGTGGCCGTCCTCGTTCAGGGTATCGAGCGCGCGGCCGGCCGCACCCATCGCCATCCGCAGGAGCGACACCGGCCAGATGACGATCTGCACACCGGCATCCCGCAGCTGATCGACCGTGAACAGGTCGCTCTTGCCGAACTCGGTCATGTTGGCGAGAACGGGCACGCCGACGGCGGATGCCACGGCCTCGAACTCCGCGAGGCCCGTCATCGCCTCGGGGAAGATCGCGTCGGCTCCCGCGTCGACGAGCGCCTTGGCGCGGTCGATCGCGGCATCCAGCCCCTCGACGGCGCGGATGTCGGTGCGCGCCATGATGAGGAAGTTCGGGTCGCGGCGGGCGTCGACGGCGGCGCGGATGCGCTTGAGCGCGGTGTCGTCGTCGACGACCTGCTTGCCGTCGAGGTGGCCGCAGCGCTTGGGGTTCACCTGGTCTTCGACGTGCGTGCCGGCGAGGCCCGCGTCTTCGAGGGTCTGGATCGTGCGGGCGACGTTCATCGGCTCGCCGAACCCGGTGTCGGCGTCGATGATCGCCGGCAGCTCCGTCATGCGCGCGATCTGCTGCCCGCGCCCGGCGACTTCGGTGAGGGTCGTGAGCCCGATGTCGGGCAGCCCCAGGTCGGCGGAGATCACGGCGCCGGAGATGTACACGCCGTCGAAGCCCTTGCGCTCGATGAGCCGGGCCGACAGCGGGTTGAAGGCGCCCGGCATCCGCACGAGCTCACCGGATGCCAGCTTCTCGCGCAGCGCGCGACGCTTCTGCGCCGGGGTGGTCTGGGCGTACAGCATCAGTTCTCCTCCGACCCGCGTGCCGCGCTCCGGAGAATCTCGCCAGATCCACCTGCGCGGCGCTCCGAGCGCGCGCCGAACTGCCGGATCTCCGGAGCCCGGAACGACGTGCCGCCGAGCCACCGCATCAGAACAGGCCCTTCGGCGCGGGGGCGAGGGCCAGCACGCCCGGCTTGGCGACGATCGTGAGCTGCAGCACCTCTTCGGCGGTGAGCTCGGGCAGACGCTGGGCGAGATCGAGGAAGCGTTCGATCTCTTCGGCGGCGAGCACGGGCTCCGCGAGCAGCCGGAACTTGCGCACGTAGTCCTCGCGGGCGAACGGGCGCGCGCCGAGCGGGTGGGCGTCGGCGACGGCGATCTCGTCCTCGACGACCGATCCGTCGGTCAGCGTGAGGACCACGCGACCGCCGAACGCCTTCTCGTTCGGGTCCTCGGAGTGGTAGCGGCGCGTCCACTCGGCATCCTCGGCCGTGGTGATCTTGTGCCACAGCTCGACCGTGTCGGCGCGGCCCGCCCGCTCGGGCGTGTACGAGTCGACGTGGTGCCATGCGCCGTCCTGCAGGGCCACCGCGAAGATGTACGGGATCGAGTGGTCCAGCGTCTCGCGCGACGCGGTCGGGTCGTACTTCTGCGGGTCGCCCGAGCCCGAGCCGATCACGTAGTGCGTGTGGTGGCTGGTGTGCATGACCACGGATGCCACGTTCGCGGGGTCGCGCAGCTCGGGACGCTCGGTGCCGAGGCGCCGGGCGAGGTCGATCCACGCCTGCGCCTGGTACTCGGCCGAGTGCTCCTTCGTGTACGAGTCGAGGATCGCCCGCTTCGGCTCGCCCGCCGCGGGAAGGGGCACGTCGTACGAGGCATCCGGGCCGTCGAGCAGCCACGCGATGACGCCGTCTTCCCCTTCGTAGATCGGCGACGGCGAGGTCTGGCCGCGCATGGCCCGGTCGACGGCTTCGACGGCCATCTTCCCGGCGAACGCGGGGGCGTGCGCCTTCCACGTCGAGATCTCGCCCTTGCGTGACTGGCGCGTCGCGGTCGTCGTGTGCAGCGCCTGCGCGACGGCCTGGTAGATCGTCTCGACATCGAGCCCGAGCAGGGTGCCGATGCCGGCGGCGGCCGACGGGCCGAGGTGGGCGACGTGGTCGATCTTGTGCTTGTGCAGGCTGATCGCGCGCACGAGGTCCATCTGGATCTCGTACCCCGTCGCGATGCCGCGCACGAGGTCCGCGCCGTCGGCGCCTGAGTGCTGTGCGACGGCGAGGATCGGCGGGATGTTGTCGCCCGGGTGCGAGTACTCCGCCGCGAGGAACGTGTCGTGGTAGTCGAGTTCACGCACGGCGACGCCGTTCGCCCACGCCGCCCACTCGGGGCTCGTCAGCACGTCGTTCGGCTCGCCGAACACGGTCGATCCGTGTCCGCCGCGCGAGACCGGGTGGTCGAGCGCCTGCGCGCGGGCGGCGGTGACCGGCCCACGGGTGAGGGATGCCGCGGCGACCGACGCATTGTCGATGACGCGGTTGATGATCATGTCGACGACCTCGGGCTCGACCGCGACGGGGTCGGCGGCGACCTCGGCGATCGCGAAGGCGAGTTGGTCCTCGCGCGCGAGGTTCTCTTCGCTGCGGTGGACGCGGACGTGGTGGCTGACGGTCATGGGGTTGCCTCCAGGGATTCGAGGATCGAGGTCAGGGCGTTGTGCAGGTGGACGTGGGTCGCGTGGGCGGCGAGGTCTTCGTCGCCCACGGCGATGGCGGCGGCGATCAGTCGGTGCTCGGCGACGGATGCCGCGAGGCGGTCGGGGTTGTCGCGGGCGAGCCGGCGCACGCGCACGAGGTGCGTGCGCACGGTCTTCAATGCCGCGGTCAGGTAGTCGTTGTGCACGGCGGCATCCAGCGCCGCGTCGAACCGCGCGATGAGGGCGTAGTAGGAGTCGGGGGCGGCGGAGGCATCCGTCGCCCGGAACTCGTCGGCGAGCGACGCGAACACCGCGCGGTCACCGCGGGCGGCGGCGAGGCGGGCCGCGGTCTCTTCGAGCGCCCGGCGCACCTCGAACAGCTCGTGGATGTCTCCCGTGTCGATGGGGCTGACGACGGTGACGCGCGGGGATGCCTGCACGACGAGCCCGTCGGAGGCGAGGCGTGACAGCGCTTCGCGCAGCGGTGTACGGCTGACTCCGAGGCGGCCGGACTGCTCGACTTCGCCGAGGACCGTGCCGGGGGCGAGCACGCCCGACTGGATCTCCTCCAGCAGCGTTGCATAGGCTCGGTCGCTCGCGCGCATGACCTCATTGTATACATAAACGCCGCCCAGTCCACCCTTACTGCGGACTGAGCATCCACACGTATACACAACGACTACTCTTCACAAATTCATGAAATAAGCGTAGGGTCACGCGCATGAACGCCGTGATCAGTACCACCGCTCTGCGCAAGAAGTACGGCCGCACCCTCGCCCTCGACGGACTCGACCTCGATGTCGAGCCGGGCGAAGTGCACGGCTTCCTCGGTCCGAACGGCGCCGGGAAGTCCACCGCCATCCGCATCCTGCTGGGTCTCGCCCGCGCCTCGGGCGGGCAGGCGCGCGTCTTCGGCGACGATCCGTGGCGGCTGGCCGCGGCCCTGCACCGGCGGATCGCGTACGTTCCAGGCGACGTCAGCCTGTGGCCGAACATCTCCGGCGGGGAGGCGATCGATCTGCTCGGGCGACTGCGCGGCGGCGGGCGCGGCCCCGCCTACCAGGCGACCAAGGCGCGCCTCGCGGAAGCCTTCCAGTTCGACCCGCGCAAGAAGGCCCGCGGCTATTCGAAGGGCAACCGGCAGAAGGTCCCACTCATCGCCGCGTTCGCCGTCCCGGCGCGGCTCGTGATCCTCGACGAGCCGACGAGCGGACTCGACCCGCTGATGGAGGTCGTCTTCCGCGCAGAGGTGCAGCGTGTGCGCGCCGCGGGCGCGACGGTGCTGCTGTCGAGCCACATCCTCTCCGAGGTCGAGGTGCTGTGCGACCGCGTGTCGATCATCCGCGCCGGCCGCATCGTCGATGCCGGCACGCTCGCCGACATGCGCCACCTCACGCGCACCGAGGTCTCCTTCGCCTCCTCCCCCACGGCGACGGTCGCCGCGGCCGCGCGCATCCCGGGCGCGGAAGACGTGCGCCAGGATGCCGACCGCGTGAGCCTCACCCTGGCGAGCGACGCCGTCGCGGCATCCCTCCCGACTCTCGGCGCACTCGGCGTGGCGGGGCTGCGGATCGCGCCGCCCTCGCTCGAGGAGCTGTTCCTGCGCCACTACGGCGACGACATCCGCGACGCCGAGGGACGCGCCGAGGTGTCGGCATGACCGAGGCATCCGTCGTTCCGCGCGCGGATGCCACGCGCGCGGCCACCGCGACACCGCGCACTCTCGGCCCGCTGCTGCGGCAGCGCCTGCGGCGCGACCGGACGCAGCTCATCCTCTGGATCGGCGGAACGGCGGCGCTCGCGGTGGCCGGGTACCCCGGCGTGCAGCAGTCGTACGGCGACGAGCAGGAGCGCGCGGCGCTCCTCGCGACCGTCATGGCGAACCCCGTCATCCTGCTCTTCCGCGGCCTGCCGTCGGGGGCGAGCGACGACCAGATGGTCGTGTTCCTGCTGCTGCCGTGGCTCCTCATCCTCGCCGCCATGATGAGCACGTTCCTCGCCGTGCGGCACACGCGCGGCGACGAGGAGGACGGCCGCCTCGAGCTGTTGTCGGCGACCCCGGCCGGCCGCTGGACTCCGACGATCGCGACCGTGATCCACGGCGCGGTCGCGAACGTGGTGCTCGGCATCCTCGTCGCCATCGCCTTCCTCGCGAACGGCGCCGCCATCGCGGGCGCGGTGCTCGTCGGGGCATCCTGCACGCTCGTCGGACTGGTGTTCCTCGGCGTCGGCCTCACCGCGGCCCAGCTCATGGCGACCGCGCGCGGCGCGAACTCGCTGTCGATGTGGCTGCTGCTCGGCACCTTCGTCCTCGCCGGCATCGGCAACGCGCTCGGCACGCCGAGCGACGACCTGACGCACCTCGAGAGCTCGTGGCTCACGTGGCTCTCGCCGTTCGGCTGGGCGGAGAACACGCGCGCGTTCGACGCGGATGCCTGGGGACCGGCACTGCTCCTGGCGGTCGTCGCCGCCGTGCTCATCGCGAGCGCCCTGGTGCTGCAGTCCCGCCGTGACCTGGGCGGGTCCTTCGTGCCCGAGCGGCCCGGCCGCGCCACGGCACCGGTGACCCTTGCCTCGAATCTCGGACTCGTCGTGCGCCTCGCCCGCGGGTCGATCGTCGGGTGGGTCATCGGCGGGCTGATCGTCGGGCTCATCACCACCGCGCTCGGCTCCGCCGTCAACGAGATCGGCAGCGCCAATCCCGCGGTCGCCGCGGTGCTCGAGAAGCTCGGCGGCGGGAGTGATCTGCAGGTCGGCGTGATCGTCGTCTTCTTCATCCTGCTCGGCATCCTCGCCGCGTGCGCGGGGGTGCAGACCATCGCGCGAGCCCGCCAGGACGAGGCCCACGGCACCGCCGAGATCGTGCGGGGCGCGTCGGTCCCGCGCGTGCGGTGGCTCGGCGGCTACCTGGTCGTCGCCCTCATCGCCGTCGCACTGACGATGGCGGCCGGGGTCGCAGGTGCCGCGCTCGGCTCGGCATCGACCGGGAACGGCGCTTCGCTCGTGCGTGAAGCGGCGATCGCGGGCGCAGGTCAACTGCTGCCCGCCGTGCTGTTCGTCGGGCTCACCGCCCTCGTCTTCGTCCTCATGCCCCGCCTCACCATCCCGCTAGGCTGGACCCTCGTGATGCTCGCTGCGTCCATCGCCCTGTTCGGCCCGCTCTTCGGGATGGATGCGAACGCGACCAAGGTGTCGCCCTTCGCGTCGGCGATGGCACCGACCGCGGGCGGCGTCGAACTCGGCGGATTCTGGTGGATCGCGCTCGCCGCGATCGCCGCGATCACGGCCACGCTCGCCCTCATGCGGGGGCGCGAGTCGGCGGGGGACGGGTGAGCGCGGTGCCGTCGGACTCTTCCGGTTCCGACCCCGCCGAGCAGGCCGCGGCGCTCATGACCGCCGCGGGCATGGCTCGCATGCCCGCGCGCGTGATGATGGCCCTCGCGGGCTCGCCCGACGACGGCTACACGGCGGCGGAACTCGCCGAGCGGCTCGGCGTCTCGGCGGCGGCCGTATCGGGGGCCGTCCGCTACCTGCAGTCGATACATCTGATCGATCGGATCTCCCGCCCCGGTCACAGGCGCGATCGGTACGAGCTCGCCGAAGACGCGTGGCACGGGGTGGTCTCGGGCAACGCGCCGACCTATATCCGGTTGGCGGACCTCATGGAGGCGATCGCCGACCAGAATGCGGATGCCGAGGCATCCGCTCGCAGAGCACGCGACACCGCCTCGTTCCTGCGCTTCCTCGCGGAGCGACTGCCGCGGCTCGCCGACGAGTGGCGGGAGTATCGACTACCGTCGAGGGGTGACCGACGCGCGCTACACCGTGGCCACCGACGGCGCCTGCAAGGGCAATCCGGGGCCGACGGGGTGGGCATGGGTGGGCGAGGACGGGCAGTGGGCCGCGGGGGCGATCCCCGTCGGCACCAACAACATCGGCGAGCTGATGGGGCTGCTCAAGGCGATCGAAGATCACGCCGGTGTCGCGGAACTCGTCGTGCAGGCCGACTCGAAGTACGCGATCGACACGTACCAATCGTGGATGGACGCCCACCGTCGCCGCGGCTGGAAGACGTCGACCGGCGCCCCGACGAAGAACCGTGACCTGCTCGAACAGCTGATCGAGGCCCGCGACGCGCGGCGCGCGGCGGGGCTCCCCGATGTCGTGCTCGAGCATGTCCGGGGCCATCGTGGGCACGTGCTGAACGAGTGGGCAGACGAGCGCGCGGTGCGCGGCGCCGAGCACGCCGCGAAGGGCACGACGAGCGCCTGGTCGAGCCTCGGCGGTCTGCACGAGAAGCTCGACGTCTCCGCCGCCCCCGCGAAAAAGCGCTGACCCGGCTCGGCTCGGCGCGGCGGCCGCGCGTCCACGTGTTCCGAAAGCAGGGCCGATCGGGCTGTTCGACGCCCACGGCGGGCCGCAGAGCCAGTTCGCCCTGCTCTCGGAACCGCCGGACGCTGGAGAGGGCCGCGGGGTGCTCCAGGACGGCGGCACACCCGCGGTGGCAACCGGTGTGAGGGTCCGGCCGCTGATCGACCGGCGGGCGCGCTGCGCACGCGACCGGCGTGAGGCTGCCGCACGCCGGGCGGGGTGGACCGACGGTGTCGCAGCCGCCTCGCGCGTTCCAGAAGCAGGCCCGATAGGGCCGTCGGGGCGACGGGCGCGGGTCGCGGGCCGCTTCACCCTGCTTTCGCAGCGCCGGGCGCCGGAAAGTGCCGGGGCGCGGCCTCTGGAAGTGACGGCAGCCGGCATCGAGCGCCGGCCGCGGCCCGGCCGGGCGGGCGCGCGGCCGGGCGAGGCCCCATGCGTGGTCGGGCCGGCTCAGCGCGCGGGCGCCGAGTGCTGCCAGGCCGGGCCGCGACGTGGGCACCGTCAGTTCTTCGCACGGCCGAGTGGGGTCGCAGTTGTCTCGCGCGTTCCGGGAGCAGGCCGGATCGACCTGAGGCGCGTCGCGGCATGTCGCGGGGCGCGGTTGGCCCTGCTTTCGGAACGGCGGCGGTGCGAGACCGGGGCCGGGTGGCGCGTCTATTCGGAGGTCGTGCCCTCGAACAGGCCGATGTGGTTGCCATCGGGGTCGACGATGACGGCCCACCAGCTCTTGGCGGTGATGTTCTCCTTCGGCATCGCGACCGAGCCTCCGGATGCCTCGGCCTTGGCGATCACGTCGTCGATCGAGTCGACCTCGACGTACGACCGTGGCTCGGTGAACCCGTCGCTGCGCGGCGCGAGCCCGCCGCCGGAGATCCCGTTCGGGGCCGCCCACATGGGATAGTCCGCGAACCCCTCGACCTCGGCGATCTGCCAGCCGAACAGACCGGAGTAGAACTCAGCTCCTTTGGCGAGGTCTGACACCGGAATGTCGATGTGGGTGATATCTCCGTGCGCCATGATGGCTCCTTCCGACGCGCACAGTCTCCGCCCCGCCTCGCCCCCGCGCAAGGGGGCCGGCGCGTCAGGGGGCGCCGGTGCGGCGGCGCCGCAATTCTGCGCGTGTGAGCGGGTGTGACGCATCCGCAGCGGTCGCGGGGATGGGCTCGGCCGCGGATGCCGCCGCAGCCTCGACCTCGGGTTCGGAGTCGAGGTCGGATGCCGGTGACCCGCCACTCGCGCCCACCGCCCGCGTCGCCCGCGGCCCCCCACCCGGGCCCCCGCCCAGGGTCAGGCGTCCGTTGTGCAGCTCCGCGATGCGGTCGGCTCGGGCGACGAGGAGCGGGTCGTGGGTCGACACGATCGCGGCGAGGCCCTGCTCGTGCGCGAGCGTGCCGAGGAGGTCCATGATCGTCGCGGCCGTGCGCGAGTCGAGCTGCCCGGTCGGCTCGTCGGCGATGAGGATCCGCGGCCGCGCCACGACGGCGCGCGCGATCCCGACGCGCTGCTGCTGCCCACCGGAGAGCTCCGCGGGCCGCTGGTCGGCCTGCCCGGAGAGCCCGACGAGTGCGAGCGCCTCATCGACGCGCTCGGTCCGCTCGGCGGCAGACACACCGGCGATCCGCAGCGGCAGTTCGACGTTCTCACGCGCCGACAGCACGGGCACGAGCCCGAATGACTGGAAGACGAACCCGAGCATGTCGCGCCGGATGTCGGCGAGCGCCGACTCGGACAGTCCCGTCGTGTCGCGATCGCCGATCACGACCCGCCCTTCGGTCGGGCGATCGAGCACGCCGAGGAGGTTCAGGAGGGTCGTCTTGCCGGCGCCCGATGCTCCGCGCACGACCAGCAGCTCACCGGCGACGAGCTCGAGGTCGACGCCGTCGACGGCTCGAACCTCCCCCGCACCCGACGAGAACACCCGCACGAGCCCCTCGGCCCGCAGCGCCGCGCTCATCGCCCACCGCCTTCGTCGTCGGCGGAGACATCGGATGCCTCGACCGCCTGACCAGACGACGACGCCGCCGCCACCCCCGGCCACACGCCCACGTGATCGGCCTCGAGCGCGAGGCGCACCCGCTGGCGCAGATCGAGCGCCGTGACGAACTCGTCGGGCAGCTGCAGGCGCCCGACCCGGTCGAGCACCGCGTACTCCTCGGCCACGTGGTGCTCGGCGCCCGACTCGTCGCGCCGCGTCGAGCGCAGCACTTCGGTCGCGGTGCGCCCGTCGCGGATCTGCACGGTGCGGGCGACGTGCTCCGACACGGCGGGGTCGTGCGTCACGATCAGGGTCGTGACGCCGAGCTCGCGGTTGACGTCGCGCATCGCCTCGAGCACGTGGGCGCTCGTCTCGTCGTCGAGTTCGCCGGTCGGCTCGTCGGCGAGCAGCACGCGCGGCTCGTTCGCGATGCCGACGGCGATCGCGACCCGCTGCTGCTCGCCGCCGGACATCTCACCCGGGCGGCGGTCGGCGCAGTAGCCGACGCCGAGGAGGTCGAGCAGTTCGCCCGCCCGCTCCCCGCGCGCGGCGCCCTTCACCTTCCCCGCGATCGCGAGCACGGCCGCGACGTTCTGCGCGGCGGTCAGGTACGGCAGGAGGTTCCGCGACGTCTGCTGCCACACGAACCCGACCGACTCGCGCCGGAAGCGCACCCGTTCGCGCCCGCTCAGTGTCAAGAGGTCGCGCCCCGCGACGCGCGCGACGCCGGCCGTGGGGGTGTCGAGCCCCGAGAGGATCGCGAGGAGGGTGGACTTCCCCGACCCGGATGCCCCGACGACGGCGACCAGTTCGCCGCGCTCGACCGTGAGGGTGAGCCCCTGCAGCGCCTGCACCTCGACGGAGGCGGCCGTGAAGATCCGCACGAGGTCGGTGCACAGGATGTCGGGCTCGGTCGAGGCGTCCGTCGGCTCGTCGCCGACCCGACGGGGCGCGGCGGCCGCCTGAGACCCGTGCGGTGTCGGGCGGGGCGAGGTGAGAGCGTTCATGTCTCCTCCACGGTACGAAGAACGGCGGCGGCGCGCGTACGGCGCGTGAGGGCGAGGGCCGCGGCGGCCACTCCGATGGATGCCACGAGGAACCCGCCGACGGAGAGCGCGAGGATCCCCGGGTCGACCGTGTACGCGGGGGCGATCGGCCCGCCGGTGAACGGCCGGAGGTCCACGACGGCGATGACGAGGAACGGCAGCGCGGCGCCGAACGCCGTCCCGATGAGGAGCGCGGCCACGCCGGCGGGGGCCAGTTCCCACGCGACGAGCCGACCGGCGGCGCGCGGAGGCGCGCCGAGGGTCTGGAGCAGCGCGAGCAGGCGCCGCCGGGCGGGCGCCCCGAGCACGAGCGTCATGACCACGGCGACGGCGCCGAGCGCGGCCGACAGGACGACGCCGACGGTCAGCGCGAGGCGCAGGCCCGGCCAGATGGGATCGGTCCGCAGGTCGGCGAGGCGTTCGCCCACGGTGGTGGCACGCATCCCCGGGCCGAGTTCGTCGCGCAGCACCTGCACGACCTGGTCCGCCGAGGCATCCGCGTCGAGGCGCACGAGGATCGTCGTCGTCGGGGCGTACTCATCGGCGAAGCGGTCGGCGTACGCCGCGTCGGCGAGCACCCATGCGCTCGTCGGGGCGAACGGCGCCGGCATCACCGAGGAGCCCGCGAAGCGGGCGGGCACCCCCAGGACGGAGAGGTCATCGCCCTGCGCGGCGCGCGTGCGCGTGGCCGTGAGCGCCGAGAAGAGGAGCCGCGGGTCGCCCGAACCGTCGCCGAGGTCGACGCCGTCCAGTACCGACGGATACCCCTCCTGCACGCGGGCGAGTGCCGTCGTGTCGACGATGGTCAGATCGACGCGGTTCTGCGACGTGCCGACCATCAGCAGCGCGGAGTTGTAGGTCGAGAACGAGGCCACGTCCGCGACGCCCGGTACGGCCTCCACCCGCTCGGCCGCCCCGTCGTCGAAGCGTGCCGACGACAGGGCGATGTCCGCCCCGACCGAGGCGCGCGCCGCATCGTCGGCGCCGTGCTGCAGGACGGAGAGCAGGATGCCGCTCGCGACCGCGAACGACACTCCGACGAGCAGGGCGAACACGGGCGCGAACCCCGCGACCGGGTCGCGCAGCGCGCGGGCCGCGCCGAGAAGCCCGACGTATCCCGTGCCCGTGCGCCGCCGGGCGAGGATGCCCCGGAGCGCCGGCGGCACGAGACGCAGGGCGACGAGCCCCGCGACGATCGCGAGAAGCGCGGGTGCCGCCGCGGCGAGCGGCTCGAGTCCGCCGTCGTCGCTCTGCGCACCGCGCACGATGAGGAGCGTCGTCGCGAGCGCCGCGATGACGAGGAGCACCCCTTCCGCGACGAGGCGCCACCGCGAGGGCTTCGCCTCGTCGGCGCGTTCCCGCCGCCGCGGCCCCGACAGGGCGAGGACGGCAGCCGGGAGGAGGCCGATGACGAGCGGCACGACGAACTGCCCGACAGACGGTTCGCCGGAGGTTCCCGGCCAGAGCACCCGGCCGAGGAGCCACCCCGCGCCGGCACCGACGGCCGCCGGCAGCAGCCCCGCCAACAGCCCCTCGATCGCAAGGAGCAGACCGCGCTGCCACCGTGATGCACCACGCGCGGTGAGAAGCGACAGCGCGGTCCGGCGACGCTCGGCGATCATCCGGCAGCCGAGGAGAAGAGCCGCGAGTGCGGCGCCGACGGGGCCGGCGGCAAGGAGAGCCAGCACGGCGGTGAGCCCGTGGTTCTGCGCCACCGCACGCTCGAGGGTCGGCACCACCCCGCTCTGGAAGCGCAGGGAGATCGGGGACGACGACGCCCCGACCGACACCGTGGAACTCGTGAAGGCCGACAGCGCGGCGAGCAGGTGCGGCGCGGACGAGGCATCCACCGTCTCCGCGCGCAGCGGGAACCACGCCGTCGTCAGGGCGGCGGTCACCTGCGGCAGCGTGTCGAGCTGCACCGGTGAGGCGTAGGCGGCGGTGCGGATGTACTCGCCGCCGTCGGGGTTGTAGGCGACCGTCGCACGGAGGACGTCCGCGGCGCGCGCCCAGTACGGGTCGTCCGGGTCGACCGCCTCGAACACGCCGACGAGTGTGAGCGGGGCGGTGTGCGCACCGTCCCCGAACCGGGCCCACCCGGCGCCCTGACCGATCTCGCGGGTCTCGCCCACGGCCCAGCCCACGGTCTTCGCGGCATCCGCGGACAGCACGATCTCGGTCGTGGGGATCGCACTCGGCTGCGCGAGTGCCTGTCCCGTCGCGGGATCGAAGCCCATCGCGCGCATCCAGTCGACCTGGTCGGCGGTCGATTCCGGGAGGCGCCCCTCGGTGAGGCGGATGCGCGACGCGTACGCCGGGTCGAGCAGCACCCAGGTCATCGCGGAGTACTGCGCCGGGGCGCCCAGCCGCACGAAGTAGTCGGCCGAATCGTAGAAGTCCCCGAGGGATCCGGAGGCGGCGGCCATCGCACTCGCGAGGCCGGCATCCCAGGAGCCCCAGTCATCGACGAACTCCGGCGGCACGGCACCCGACACCGACCCCGACGGGGGCGCCGCGCCGGGGAACGGTGCGGTGCTCGTCGACGCCGTGAGGTCGCGCACCGGCGCGCTCAGTTGCCCGACCCGGTAGCGGGTGGAGTCGTCGAGAAGGGATGCCACCGCGCGCGGCGTCATGACCGCGATCGCGGCGAGCAGCGCCACGACGAGCGCGATCACGACGGCCGCGCCGCTGCCGGCGCGCAGGTGCCGCGCGATGAGCGCACCGGTGCGCGCGCTCACGGCGCCGCCTCCTCGATCGCGGTGGATGCCCCCTGCGCCCGCACCACGCGAGCGGTGATCGCCGCGGCGACGACGACCGCGCCCGCAAGGATGGCTGAGGTCAGGAGGACCGGCACAGGGTCCACCCCGAGACGCGGGGTGACCACGAGGCCGGGGATGGATCTCGTCGCGAGTGGGGGGATGAGCAGCGCGGAAAGGGCGAGACCGGCGACAAGTCCGAGGAGCAGCGACAGCACCGCGACGACCCCAACCTCGACGGTGCGCAGCCGCGCTTGCGCGGCGGGGCCCACACCGACGGCGCGGAGCACCATGACCTCCCCCGCGCGCGCTGCCGTGAGCGCCGCGAACAGGGCGAGCAGCGCGACGCCGCTCAGTACCGCCGCGCCGACCGAGGCGACGCCCCACACGCCGGAGATGCTGGCGGCGACGCCGGATGCCGCCGTGCGCGGCGTCGTGACCGTGACACCCAGCGCGTCTTCGAGAGCGGCGCGCGAGCCCGTGGCCCAGATCTCGTTCGCGAGCGGTGGCGTCGCGGCGGGTTCGCCGGGGACGATGCGCGCGGGGAGCGACCGCGCGGTCAGCGTGTCGAGGTCGACGAGCGCTCCGACGCCCGTGCCGACACCGGGCAGCGCGGCGACGATGCCGGCGACCTCGATCGGGTAGGTGCGGCCCGATCCGTCGACGCGCAGGTCGACCGTCGACCCTTCGTCGAGGGCGAGTCGGGTGGCGAGGTCACGCGTCACGATCGCAGGCAGCGGCTCCGCGCGTTCACCGGCCGCGCTCCAGACGAGCGCCGACGAGACGCCGCTCTTGCCGGTGCCGGCGGGCAGAGAGACGCTCGTCGCGGGGGTGATCGGGATCGGCGTCTCCGCGCCGTCCGCCCCGGTGGTCGCGGCCGTCACGGAGGAGATGCGGGCGTCCAGGTACGCGTACGCCTGCCCGCGCGCGACCTCGATCCCGAGGAGCCGCCAGGGCGCCGTCCCCGCGGGGAGGTCGGCCGTGCCCGTCAGCGCGAAGCCGATCAGGGTCTCATAGTCCGGAGTGATCCCCGGTGGGGCGGATGCCTCGACGCGCAGCGGCACCGCGGTGGGGGTGCCGGAGGCATCCGCGAGCCAGGCCTGGATCGTCGTCGCGCGCGCAGCGTACTCGTCGATCGACGTCATCTTCGCGTGGACGGCGATCCCGACGGCGGTGGCCGGCAGTTCCACCCCGGGCGCGTCGTCCGAGATCGCCGCGAGATCCGCGCCGAGCGACACGGGGTCGACGAGACCGTCGACGGGCAGCACGACCTCGGCGATGCGCCCGGCGGGGAGGGCGAGGAAGGTGCCCGAGACCTCGCCCGCGATGACGGGCGCCGAGACGACGGGCGCCGCCGCCGTGACGCCCGTCACCGGCCGGAGATCGCCCGGCGTGACCGTCTGGACGGCGGCCCGCAGCGGCGCACCCGCGACGAGGGACTGAGATGCGGTCGCCGCAGCCGTCCAGGTCGCCCCGTACGATCCCGCGAGCACCGCGCCGGCGACGGCGATCACCACGAGGGCGACGGCCACGGAGTACGCGACCTGCCTGCGCGCCACCTGCCGGGCCGGGTAGGCGGGAGCGAGGCGTCGGCCGTTGCCGGCGAGGCGGGCGACGACCGCGGAGAGCGGGCCGAAGACGAGGACCGCGAGGACGGCCGCTGCGGCGATGCCGAGCGTGGGCGCGGCCGTCGTGAGCAGCGCCGACCAGGCATCCTCGGTCGCCGAGCCGGACGCGACGAGCCAGCCGACCACACCGCCGATGATCACGAGAAGCGCGGCCGCCGCCGGCGACGCGGCCCGTGCGACGCGCCCGGCGAGCGCCGCGGCCCGCCCCGCATCGCGCGCGGCGCGGGCCTGTCCGATGGCGAGCGTCGCCCACGAGAGGATCGTCGCGGCGACGGCGAAGGGCCACGTCGCGAGCACGGCGGAGACGCCACCCGACACGAGGAGTCCCGCCGCGACCACGGCCGCGAAACCGATGCCGCCACCCACGACCGCGATGATCGCGGACTCGCCCACGGCGAGGGCCGTGAGCTGTGCGGGCGAGAGGCCGCGCGTGCGCAGGAGCGCAGCCTCGCGGCCCCGCGACGAGCCGAGCAGCCGCGCGAGCTGCAGCACCGCGAACCAGGCGAGCACGGCGGCGAGGGCGACCGGAACCGGAGCGATGGCGCGCGCCGATCGGGCGCCCGCCGCGACGTCGTCCACCACTTCGGGAAGAGTCCCGGTGACGATGCTCCCCGCAACCGCGGCATCGCTCGAACGGAACGCCTCGGGAAGGGCGGAAAGGCCCGCGGAGACCAACGGCGCCGTCTCGATGTCGAGCGCCTGCCGGGCGGGGGCGAGCCGCCACGCACGGTCGCGGTCGCTCTCGGCCAGGGCATCCGACACCGTCATCGTGTCGCCGAACAGGCGCGTGAAGACGGCGGATGCCGCGGCATCCTGCGCCGCGGCATCCGAGCCCCTGCCCGTCGTGACGAGCACCCAGCCGCCCGGCTGGTCGGCCGCGGGGACGGCGTCGCGCACCGCGCCGCTCGACACGACGGCGGATGCCGCGGACAGCCCGCACACGAGTGCCACGCCCGCCGCGACCGCCAGCGCGATCAGCGCACCGAGGCCGAGGCGGGACCTCAGCCGGGCGGTGAACAGCGCGGCGGTGCGGTGGCTCACGTGTGGCGTGGGCGTCGGGTCAGGACACGCGCGTCTTCGGCGAGACGGTGTAGGTCTCCTCCGGGTCGGTCACGGCGACGGCGGCGAGCGCCGCGTTCACCGCGTCGTAGGTCGCATCGTCGAGCGTGATGTCGGATGCCTTGACGGTGTCCTCCAGCTGCTCGGGGCGCGACGCTCCGACGAGTGCGGCGGCGATGTTCGGGTTGTGCAGCACCCACGCGAGCGACAGCTGCGGCACCGTGATGCCCGCCTGCTCGGCGATCGGCACGAGCTTCTGCACGGCCTCGAGCACGTCGTCCTTCAGGAACCGCTTGATGAAGTTCGCGCCGCTCTTCTCGTCCGTCGCGCGCGAGCCCGCGGGCACGGGCTGACCGGGGAGGTACTTGCCGGTGAGCACGCCCTGCGCCATCGGCGACCACACGATCTGCGAGATGCCGAGCTCCTGGCTCGTCGGGATGACCTTCCCCTCGATGACGCGCCACAGCGCGGAGTACTGCGGCTGGTTCGAGACGAGCTGGAAGCCGAGCTCGGTCGCGAGGGCGTGGCCGTCGCGCAGCTGCTCGGCGGTCCACTCGCTCACACCGATGTACAGGGCCTTGCCCTGGCGGACGATGTCGGCGAAGGCCTGCATCGTCTCTTCGAGCGGGGTCTCGTAGTCGTAGC
>ERZ781398.1997-NODE-1997-length-18012-cov-4.121067_pt1 | contig 18012 bp, 12 predicted proteins | sample MGYA00433077_ERZ781398 | MGnify/ENA primary metagenome ERZ781398 (study PRJEB29847, sample SAMN06458254) | wastewater metagenome | isolation source: Wastewater bioreactor | place: South Africa: Cape Town | study: EMG produced TPA metagenomics assembly of the... | reverse complement strand
TTCAAATTTCAAATTAATATTTCATTCTACGTATAATGCATTTGACAGAATATTTGCTTTGTTATTTTATTATCCTGTCAAAAAAGTATGTTTTGTCATATGTCAATCATTCAAATAGAAATTTTATTTATTGATTTCTATCGTTTATTATCACCGATACCTTTGTAAGCATATTTCCCCTTATACGGATCAATGCTGATACAAAAATTACTTATTATTATTGCTATTATTATTACAATTACATTGGCAATTCTCATTCCCACAATTATAGTAAAGACAAGGCGAACTGTAATAGTAGTAGTAACAGCCAAACAACAAGCTAACACAAGTAAAACAACAATAACAACGACACAGCTATCTACAAAAATTGTCACAACAAAAGGAAAAGGTATTAAATCGAAAAGTCGATAGTAGTTCGAGAGATATAAATAAATTTATTTAATTATACTGATTTAGGTTGGTCAACAGTTGGCAAAATGTTCTATAGTCGATCTTGGCATGCAGCTGTTACATTGTTCAATGGAAGCATTTTGGTTTGTGGTGGAATAGCTAATACGGATTATAGAGCATCCACTGAATTATATGATCCAGTAAATCGTCGATGGCAATCAACTAGAGCTATGGTCCATGGACGAGCGCAACATACATTATCTATATTACCGAATGGACAAATACTAGCTGTTGGTGGACGTGCTGATGTAAATAGTGGTTATAAAAAGGTCCAGTTGTATAATCCGTTAACAGACACGTGGATGGTTACTCGTTCCATGCAAAATGCAAGAAGTGAACATGCAGCTTCCCTATTAAATAATGGACAATTGTTCGTTACTGGTGGAATTTATCGTAATGATTATTTGAATAGTACTGAATTATATAATTCTATATCGAATAGTTGGGAAACTACTGGTCAACTAAATTATGCACGAGCAAGTTTTACATCATCTGTATTGAAAGACGGAAATGTATTAATTACAGGTGGAAGAAATAATGATGGAGTTTTAAAGAGTACTGAGTTGTACGATCCGTCAACAGGACAATGGTCGATTATTGATGATTTGGAATTTGCTCGAGTTGATCATACAGCAACAGTATTAGAAAATGGAAAAGTTTTAGTTGTTGGTGGCAGTTCTAATGGTACTTTTATATCTTTAAAGAGTGCCGAGTTATATGATCCATTAACCAAAAGGTGGTTTGGCACTAGTAATATGTCTCATCCACGGTGTGGACATACAGCATCTTTATTACCTAATGGCAAAGTACTTGTCACTGGTGGATATTTATTCGTGTTTAGTCAAATTCAAGTTGTAAACACTGTTGAACTATATAATCCACGAACAGAAACGTGGGACTTCGTTGAGAGTTTTAGTGTTCCACGAGCTCATCATACAGCATCTGTACTACTTGATGGTAGAGTACTAATTGCTGGTGGATTGGGTCAAGGAGGTTCTTTGAACAGCGCAGAACTTTATTCTCCATATTAAATTAACAGCTATAATTCTGAACTATTGCAATAAAAAATAATCTTGAAACTCTTAAAATATTTAGTTTTTTTTTATTTCATTAAGAGAACAATGAGAAATAACAAGTTGCTCATTCGTGGTTTCTCATGATTTTTATAAATGAATATAATCAAAATTATTTCGATGATTGTGTTTCCAATTTTCATCAATTCTAGTTTTAATTGTGCCGGATAGTTTATTATTCGTCATACTGAAATGTTGCAGAGTATGGTTGACACTTAACGCATCTGCAATTGTTATTATGCCTTTGTCACTGATATTGGTACGGTCTAACATATTAGTCGACTCATTGTTAGATAAGCTTAAACGAATCAATATTTTGTTATGTTTCAAAACCTCTGCTAGTAGCTGAAAATGATTGTTCATCAGTCCACAACCTGATGGTATCAGTTCAGTAGCTGTTGTATTCAATTTTAGACTTTCGGATATGATATTGATATCGTATGAAGTCATATTTCTTTTATAACTCAAGTTAAGTTCGCGATAAGCAGTATTTGATTGTAATTCTTGTACTATCTGCTGAAATTCAGGAGACACGCCGGTTTCCGAAACCATATCGGCTGCTAAAGAAACAAATATAACATTTAATTCGTATCTCTATTTTTTTTCTTTTAATTCATCATGACGCATCAGATTGATTGAACTGATCAGAAGATTGAGGTCTGAGCCCTTGTTGACATAAAGTACATACCGAACATATCCATTGTTTTGCATCATCTAGTGAGGGTTTGTTCTGTACATGCGTATTTACTTGGCATTCTGCTGTGTTTCGTTGGGATTCACCCTTCCAGAAACATAGGCCACACAAAATATTGCTTGCCGGATCATTGTTATGACAACGAAAATCACTACATGATGGCTGATTTTTAAGTGAATCATTCGAATATAATGGGTGTTGATTGACATATTCTTTGCTCGCATAAACTACATGCATCAGTATTCGACGAGTTTAGATAAGGACAATTCCATTTATCATCATTAAGATTCTAAATTATCGAGTAAACAAGTAATTAATATTCACTTAGATCAAGATAAATTACATACGCCAGTTGCTATTGGTAGTGGATCAAAAGAACATTGAATTGGCCTATGAAATAGTGGACGGCGATTATTATTCGTCTTAGCATTCTTCATAATGCAGTCATAATGAAAGACATGCTGACAAACGGTTGTTAATAGAACTTTTCTGTTCGTTGTAGATTCTAGACATATTGCGCATATATTCGCTTCTGCCATTATAATCTATAAACGAGAAATTATATTCGAAGTCGAATCAGTCGTCTCATGTTTTAAACTGTGTTCTCCAAGTTGGAAACTCCAATTTTAAAGTGTCTTATCATTTCTTTTTCGTCGAAATTTGTCAAGATAAGGATATTTTTTTATGACTAATACAGATGTGTGGTTCATTTACTTTCCTGTTAAATTATACTAATCACAGTTTTATTACTTGCTTTTTGAAAAAGAATTCAAAACCAGTGCAATGTATCCTACGTACATTTTCGCCTGAAAATTAGCCGCAAATTTAATATGATGATCATTAGTTTCCATCTGATAAGTTCGTTTCTGTGGTCTCTTTGATTACGTAACAGTCAATATTTTTTATGTTTACAATAAACTGACTGTTTTTCTTTTTGACAGATTATTTACTTTGTTATTTTATTATTCTGTCAAAAAAAAACATGTTTTGTCACATGTCAATCATTCAAGCAGAAATTTGATTTATAAATTTCTATCATTCATTATCACCGATAACTTTGTAAGCATATCATTATTTTAATAATACGGTAATTCCCCATATATCGATCAATGCCAACACTAAAATCATGTATTATTAGTATTATTATTGTAACTGTACTGACAATTATCATTCCTATAACTATAGTAACGACAAGGCGAACTGTATTAATAACATCACAGCAACAATCTACAGCAAGTGAACCAACAACAACGGCAACAACACAGAAACAATCTACAACAAGTAAACAAACAGTAAGAACAAGTAAAACAACAATAACAACGACACAGCTATCTACAAAAATTGTAACAATAAAAGGAAAAGGTATTAAATCGAAAAGTCGATAGTAGTTCGAGAGATATAAATAAATTTATTTAATTATACTGATTTAGGTTGGTCAACAGTTGGCAAAATGTTCTATAGTCGATCTTGGCATGCAGCTGTTACATTGTTCAATGGAAGCATTTTGGTTTGTGGTGGAATAGCTAATACGGATTATAGAGCATCCACTGAATTATATGATCCAGTAAATCGTCGATGGCAATCAACTAGAGCTATGGTCCATGGACGAGCGCAACATACATTATCTATATTACCGAATGGACAAATACTAGCTGTTGGTGGACGTGCTGATGTAAATAGTGGTTATAAAAAGGTCCAGTTGTATAATCCGTTAACAGACACGTGGATGGTTACTCGTTCCATGCAAAATGCAAGAAGTGAACATGCAGCTTCCCTATTAAATAATGGACAATTGTTCGTTACTGGTGGAATTTATCGTAATGATTATTTGAATAGTACTGAATTATATAATTCTATATCGAATAGTTGGGAAACTACTGGTCAACTAAATTATGCACGAGCAAGTTTTACATCATCTGTATTGAAAGACGGAAATGTATTAATTACAGGTGGAAGAAATAATGATGGAGTTTTAAAGAGTACTGAGTTGTACGATCCGTCAACAGGACAATGGTCGATTATTGATGATTTGGAATTTGCTCGAGTTGATCATACAGCAACAGTATTAGAAAATGGAAAAGTTTTAGTTGTTGGTGGCAGTTCTAATGGTACTTTTATATCTTTAAAGAGTGCCGAGTTATATGATCCATTAACCAAAAGGTGGTTTGGCACTAGTAATATGTCTCATCCACGGTGTGGACATACAGCATCTTTATTACCTAATGGCAAAGTACTTGTCACTGGTGGATATTTATTCGTGTTTAGTCAAATTCAAGTTGTAAACACTGTTGAACTATATAATCCACGAACAGAAACGTGGGACTTCGTTGAGAGTTTTAGTGTTCCACGAGCTCATCATACAGCATCTGTACTACTTGATGGTAGAGTACTAATTGCTGGTGGATTGGGTCAAGGAGGTTCTTTGAACAGCGCAGAACTTTATTCTCCATATTAAATTAACAGCTATAATTAATCAATCAATTTCTCTAAAAGAACATTTATCGTATGTGTTTGCTTCTATAGTTTACTGATAAAAAAAGAGTAGAACGATTACATATAACTATAATTATAATTCTGAAAATCAAAGTCCTTCATAAATAATATATAAGTCCATGAAAAACCTGGCCAAATCGTTGTATTATTGCCTTTCGTATCTTGATACCATGCATGACAACCACCTTGTTGCCATACGGTTGTCTGTAGTTTTGCTTGAATTTTCTGATTAAATTCTTTGTATATATTTTCTTTAATATCGAGCGTTTGAATATTATTTTTCTGCATATATAATAGTGCTTCAACAACATACTTTATTTGTGCTTCAATCATTATTACAACTGAATTATGACCAAGAGCAGTATTTGGACCGAGAAAAATAAAGAAATTCGGAAAATTTGGCACAGTTACACCTCGATATGCCTTCATATGAAAATAAATAACATGATATATTCGTCTCAATAAAAAAACATAAATTCTTACTTGCATTGATTCAGAAAATTGTTCACCTAATGAGCAACCATTGACTCCATAAACAGTCAATGGAAATTGTTGAACTTGAAATCCAGTTGACCATACAATAATATCAACTGGATATTCATTATCATCATCATAAGTAACAATTGAATTTGTTGTAATTTCTCGAATGCGATTTGTAATTAATTTTACATTTGGTTGTTGTATTGTAGGATACCAATCGTTCGAAAATAACATTCGTTTACAGCCTACATCCCATGTTGGTGTTAATTTTTTTCTTAATTCTTCATCTTTGACTTGTCTTACAAGATTAAATTTAACAAGTTGTTCAATAACGAATCGAATAGGTAAACGATAAACAAATGAAAATACGAAAGATTCAAATATCCAATAGGTCAAACCGCGAAGAAATTTTTGAATAATTGGAACTTTTCTAAAAATCGTTTTCTCGCATTCAGTTATGTTTCGATCCAATCGAGGTAAAACCCAGCCTGGTGTACGTTGGAAAAGAAGTAATTCTTTAACGCCAGCCCTATGAATCTGAGGTACACATTGTGAAGCACTCGAACCAGTTCCAACTACTGCTACACGTTTATTTTTCAAATCAATCGTTTCATTCCATTCAGCTGTATGACACATTTGACCTTGAAATTTATCGATACCGGAAATATCCGTTGGATACGAAGCATTCGATAGAAGACCATAACCAGCCATTATAAATCGAGCATAGACTTGTTTTTCTTGAGCATTTGACGTAATTGTTACTTGCCAGATTTGTTTATCATCGAGCCATTTCAGTTGTGTAACTGTTGTATTGAATTGAATATGTCGATGAATATCATACTTAGTCGAACAATGTTCAAGATATTTGCCGATTTCCGGTTGTCTACTGTAAAAATGTGACCATTCGGGATTAGGTTCAAATGAAAATGAATAGAGATTCGATGGAATATCACATGCACAACCAGGATATTTATTTGCATACCATGTACCACCAACATGTTCATGTCGTTCGATGATAAGAAAATCGTTCGTATCTAGTTCTTTTAATTTAATAGCAATGCCTAAACCGGAGTATCCAGCACCAATGATTAATGCATAATATTCGTCATTGTTTTTCTCTTTTAGTAAATTAAGTTTAGGCTTGACTTGTCGATGATTTCGAATTAGAACATCAAATATAAGCCAATAGAAGAATTGTCCTGTAAATCCAACGATTACTGATAGAATCATGGCTAAAGATATCACCAAAAGTAGTGATATGATACGAAGTTTATACCATAAACGACCTTGCATTTTAGTATCTCACCTGAATGCAATGCACCTAACTATAACGAAACAAAAAAAAAATAACCTATTTATAACGAGAAAACATTTGATTATAATCATATAGCCAATCGAAAACGAATACGTATATAGCAAGAAAAAAACATGTTTGTTATTTATATTTCATTAACCTCTATCGCAATGATTACATTAATACTACTAATATATTTAAAATAAGAATCAGTCGATTGTGAGAGTGGAATACTCAGGTTAATCGAACCGCACCGTAAGCGGTCGTTTACGTACTGTTTTTTTTTGAGATTTCATAAATAATTGAAATTCATAGCTGAAATTTGAACTAAAATAATATTATACAATCACTATAAGTCAATCAAGACAGCAACAGTAGCGACATTTATAACGAGAAAAGAAATTACATGAATTCTTGGGGAAAATTCATCGAAATAATTTTTTTTCTATCAAAACTAAGATAACTAATAGCTAAGTTCCTACTTGAATTGCTATTACTCAATACCAAGAGGAAAGTAACTGGTTTAGATCATTATGAACTCATAAAAGGTTTGTTACAGACCCCAGAATCCATCTGTAGCGTTAAAAACAATCGTAGCAATACGTGATGTACTTTCACTATGATGTAATAATCTTACTAATCCTGATATATTATAAGTAAAAAGAAAAGACTTTTTCTTTGTTAAAAATATCACATAATGGAATATAAAATTTAAAAAAAAAGAACAACTATATAGTAGTTAGATATCTAATTAAACATTTAATTTAAAACCACTTTTTCTCTTAGAATATCCAATTTGCAATAATTTTGTTTTTCCTTGCAAAGAAAACATATTTCCACATAGATCAAATTTTTGTAATTTAAGATTCGTCGTATTGAACATGTGATCAATATTTGGTAAACATTGATCATCTAATTTATTTCCATTTAAACTAAAAATTTCGATTGTACTTTTATCATGAAAAGCATTAGCAAGAATGTCCATTCCTTGATTATCAATTCGATTATAACCAAGATACAATTCTTTTAAACGTTGATTTGAACGAATAATTTTTGCTAGTGAATGCATAGATGATGAATCGAAAATATTATTTGCTTCTAAGTCTAACATTTCAAGTGTATTATTGATTGATAATGCATTCGATAAGTATTCGACCCCTTTGCCATTGACTTGATTTCCTTTTAATGAAAGTCGTCTAAGTGAAAGATTTGTTCGTAAAGTGTTTGATAAAACTTCGATGCCAATTGTTCCAATTGAATTATTACTTAATATCAATGCTGAACATTGTTTGGAAATAACAGCTTGTTGTATAATAAATGAAATATCAAAATTATTTAAACGTAGATCAGTTAAAATAATTGATGAATATGAACGGTATGGAGATAGAATTTCATTAAGACGTGGATTATGATTTAAATTTGGATTTGATAAAATTTCTACAAGTTCCAATTTTTCTTTCAATTGATGTTGTTGGCTTTTGATGTCACGAATTGATTGATACTGTTGACGACAAATATGAATCAATGAACGATTTGCATGTTGCAATTGCTGATTTTCAGTTACAAGACTGTTTATACACTCTTCATTTCGCTGTACTCTATTCGAAAGAGATTGAATTGTATCTAATAAATTTCCGAGTAAAGGTCGCATGATTTCATAATGACATTGTTTCGAATGAATTTCAAATTCATCTTGTGGTCCTTGCCAAGGACATTTTAAATCAATAGCCGAACAATTTACAATTCGTTTTGGACAAGTTTGAGTTGCATGTTCACTGAAGCTACTTCGAGGTATATTTGACTGTCGACAGAGTCTGCATTGAACAAGTAATCGGTCGAGTAGATCATGTATGCTAGAATTTATGAATGGTTTTACACCTTGAATTGAGATCGATCGTTTACCACATGTTGGACATCGATCATGTTCTTCAATGGATTTTGTAATACATGATAAGCAAAATGTGTGATTACATAATGTCGAATAAGGATTTATAAATGGTTCAGAACATAGAATACATTTTAAGCTATTATCAATAGATGCTTCATTCATATATTCATAATTATCTGCCATTTTGTATATATTCTATCTGAAATATAAAGAAAAAATTAACTTTATTTTGTTTTCTTTTCTAACAATTCTGTCTTATGAAATTTATAAGAATATGATCACCGATACGTTCGATTTGGCAATGTTCTATTTCAATTATTTTTTTCAATTGATCAATTATTTTGTTATCCGCATTTGGAATTGTTAAGCATAGAAATTCTAAGTTGGTAGTACACATCGAAGAGATAAGTCTATTGAGATTGATATTTTCTGGAATATTTGTTTGAAGATATCGTGTAGACGGACAAAGCTGAAGAATAAAACGTATTTGTTCAATATCGATGATTTTCTCCAGACGAACATCTGTAATTTTATTTTTGAATGCGGGTATAAAACGAATTTCTTTATCATTTTCATTAAATAACCAATTTTCTTCAATAGGAGGTAACATTAATATTTGTAATGAACGAAGATTTGATAATGAATTAATAATTCTTATCAAAATTCCAATAGCTATATCCTTGCAATCGATAGTTAAATGAGTAAATAGAGTGTTAACAGTAGTAGTTTTAAATCGGTCAATAAATTCTTCAGAAGATTCATTACTTGAAATATCATTGATTCGAAGTTCAACAGGTGGAGCATCATTTTTCTGAATATTCCGATTGGAATAATGAGCTATTACTGTATGTTTATAACTATTAAGATAGATACGCAAATTTTTACATTGTCAATGAAGAATATATGTATATTATTTACCTGTTTGGACGAATTAAATAGTGAGTAGCTGTAGAATCCATGATATATTCAATGAACCATTGTCTTTCGGTCCAAAATGAGGACGTAAATTGATTTAGAAATACTGTATTTTCTAAATCTATGTCTGAACATCGATGAGTTAAATAGAATTTACGTAACTGAGGAAGTTGTTTAATGATTAGTTGTTGCCAGCGATCAGCATTCAAATATGTTATATCATCAAATAAATCAATTTTGAATATTTGTATCATGGTGAACAGTTTCATTAGCATTTCTTCAAATTCGAAGAACAACATTGAAGGATTTAAGATAGATAGATAAATTAAATTTGGCAAAAGAATTGGTTCTATCATATTACTATCACTGAATGATCCTACTAAATTTTGACAACTTAAATGACGAAGATGTGGCACGTGGCGAAGCATTGAAAGCAACTCGGGAACAGTACAACTATGATTAATAATTAAATATTCGATAGTACTGTATTGTTGATTGAATGCTACTGTCGCAAATGGATTCATAAATATAAAGTCAAACATCCAATCCGGTTCCTTCCAGAATGACAATTGATTGTATTTCAAACAGGGAAAAGAAAATATTATTTGATAGATATCATCAATATCACTGATATAGCCTGTTCTAAAGTTCATTGTTAATGATGATAGACATGGTAAAGTTTGTAAAGAGATAAGAATTGAGCTTGCTTGATTATAGAAAATTCCATTAAAAACAACTGACTTCAGACGAGTAAAGATTGAATCAATGGAACACCGTGTAAAAAAATCCTCGATGACTAAATTATTTTCGAAACTTAAAGAAAGAATACGATGTTTGTTGGATTTGATCACAGTATCACAATGATATGAAAGTTCTGTTTTCATTGCAGAATTCAATTTCATTTTCAATGGTATTGGTGACTTGTCAAGAAGATTATTAAAATGTGAATTGAGATTAAAAAAGGCTTGATAAACATCAATACCATCAAGATATTCAAATATTTCATAGAAAAGTTCATTGGATAAATATTCCAAACGAGTTGTCTTTTTTTTGTGAAATATTGCTTTAGAGAGAAAAAAACAACAACATAATACGTATGAGTCATATACGTAAATTAAAAACTTACTTCGGAATTTTTTTGTTGAGGATATTGAATATTCATCGAATTTTAATGGTCGTTTAATTTGATGCATGTTCTTTTGCTTATCAATAATCATGAAATGATTATAAATGTCTTTCTTTACGTTCTATTTCCTTTTTTTCGTCGGAGTATGATTCATTGTATACGCACGGAAAAAACCAACCTATTAGAATGTGCAGAAATAACAATTTTTTAACTATTGGTACACGTGACGAGAATGAGAAAAAAACCCAATGTCGGTTTATTTTAGATTGCAACAGAAAAAAACAACTAGCTCATCATCTTTTAACAAATTAATTCTTGTTTAATAAAAATTAATGAATATCTACTAAAGTTTAAGGATGTGTTTGTTCCAATTCCAAGTAAATTCTGTCTTTAATATTGGTAAACATAATGCAGCTGTGGAAACGGAAAAATATAGTCATGGGTACCAAAATAGCGTTTAGATATTCCCAGCGTTCTTTTGTGTAATAAGCTATTTGTATTTCATTAGTAACATAGTCTTTGGCACTAAATGTATCAAATAGCCAAAGTGCGAAATTAAATATTATCCATAGTTTATTCACTGTGGGAGGTAAAGATTTTCCTGTTAACCCATACCAAAGAATAACAAATACTTGTAAAGCTGTCTGAAGTATAGATAACAATGAAACAGCGATTGTCAATCGCTTGGTATCCGTTACTATAGTTTCAGATGTGTCTGGAGTTAGAATAGCGCCCCTGCATGCTAAAATACAATAGGCAGCCAAAAATAAAAACGAAATGACCAAGACAATAAAATCAATCCAAAATTCATACTCAATATGTTGCTTAGATTCATCACTTTGTTTACAGGAACAGCATTGTTTCTTACACAGTATCCATAATATTGAATATATAGAAAGTAAACAAATGATACCTACAAGAATGAGTTCACCAATCTCACTATAAAGATTGATCTTCTCATTGATGATATTACTCATTAGAGTAGCATGATGATGATCATCATTATTAACATTGGCTTCTTGAAAAAATATAAACACCATTGATCCACTAACCATTAAAATACCGATTGCCGGTATCACAATGATACAAACAAAATTCCAAAACTTTCTGCAACATTGACCGTATTGTATTCTATCCGTTGAGCATTTCCATGAAAATTTATGCCCATAACAGAATCTCTTTAGACACTTGAGTGATCGTAATACTTCGGTAAACTTAACGTGTGATAGAACTAATAGATGAATAACAATTGAAACTCGGAATTCTAAACCCAATGGATATAAGAATGGTTCGATTTTTTCAAATGAATATAGGGTATTACTGCTGTTGGAAGTACACGTATCATTCTTTCTTTCATCTTGATCTATTTCTTGAAATAGTAATAATAGCCACTGACAAAAAATAGAGCATGCTAAGCTAACAAGGAAACTTTTGCCTAGTCGAGAACTTAGTTTCACTTTTCCGATAATTTGTTCGATAATAAAGATTAATAAACATAATTGATAGAAAGATTTTAAGAAATTTTCTATTGCTGATATCAATATATAGTGGAAACAATTCGTGGAATTTGCGTTATAAGTCAATAAAAATTGATCGATCGTTCTCGTTAAATTAAATAATGAATCACCACATCCAAGGATAAATAACAATGCAACAGATATTGATGAATATTTCGTGTGACTCTCATCACGAACTCTATTTTCACCTTCTTTACGATGCAGCATAACACAAAGTCCAATCACTGATACTATATACGTAATTATCAATAATATGTCAGACCACAGTGCAAGTTCAGTGTATGCAGTAGTACTTGATCCATTTAATACGAGTTTAATCATAATTAACGATACCAATGGCAATACAAGCAGTAAAATTACGCCGATAAGACCTGGAATTTGAGAACATTTAAGGACAATATCTTGTCTATTGTTAATTTCTGAACCGATATGTTCTTGTTGTTGTATGAGCGATATCGAATCGGTCGTTGGTTTGTCGACATTGAACATCTATTATCAAACCTTTATGGATAAATCTCATGAATCTTTACTTCGTAAAGTTTTACCTTTGCAACTATATCGTAATGTTTTGTATCCCGAATAGGAACTTTCGAAAAAAACGTTTCTTGTTTGTTATAGATAATATACAATGGGAAACTAACCACGTAAATACTTGAAAGTACATCAGGTTATCGTAGAAAAGAAAAAGAACCAGTAGATGACGCACAAGACAAAAAGAAACGAATACTAACTTGAATATTTTGTTGACAATTCATTCATTTGATCTTTCATGATGAGTGTCCACCTATCAGATTTCGATCTGCTTCTCATTTAACCTCTCTCTCTCTCTCTTGACCAAGAAATCGACTGACGAAAGAAAAAAAATAATCTATTTATGATGAGAAAAAATTTAATTAATCATATAAAGCTAATCGAAAATTATATTTCGCTAAATTCGATTGCAACGAATAGACTAATACCACTAATATATTCAAAATAAGGATCAGTAGATTTTGATGGTGGAAGACGTTGTTTATGCCAGAAATAGAATAATTGAGAAGCATAGGAATGCTCTTGAAAATTAAGTTTAAAATAAATATCAGCTGTATGATAATAAATACAAGCAGCACGTCTATCAGCATCGAGTGGTCCAGCTGTCATACGCCATAGAGATAATGCTTGTGCTAAATGTTTCAAAGCGAAATTATAAGATTTTATGAATTTATAATAAATACCAAGAAGTGTATGAGAAGAAATTATCTCGAAATCTATAGTATCATGTCCGTAAAGATCAATAGAAATTTTTAAATATTTAATTGCATTTCGAAAATCACCTGTACTAGCATAAACAATTGCTAAATTCTTGTGTTGCATTGAAAATCGTACATTATTCTTTGATGAATATTTTAATGATTGATTTAAATATTCAATCGATCGTGAATATTCTTTCAGAGAATAGTAGATAAGTCCAAGATTTTCGTATATAAATACTAAATAATTTGTATACTGTTTTAAAATTTCTTTAGATTGTTCGAGATTTGTACAGCTCAATTTTATTAAATCCGAAGAATTATTTTCAGAATTTGATCGAAAGAGAAATAATTGAAAAGAACCAAGAATATAAAGTATGACACCAATTAATCGATGATTTTCAGGCAAATGTTTCCGATTAATTGAAAGAATATATTCTATAAAATTGATACATTGAAAAAACTCTTGCTGAGGAAATAAAACTGATGTAATCAAATCGAAATAAATACGAGTCAGTGTAAGATAATTATTTCGATCTCCATAGATTTGTGCAAGATTTTCAAATGTTCTTCTTGCCATATCATATTGTTTTGTTTGAAGATATAATCGAACAATACTACTATGTACGTTAATTATTAGATGATCATCAGTTCGTCGTGAACAACGAAATATATCCAATGCATGTTGATAATAATCAAGAGCTCGATCGATTTCATTTTGATTGCTATAAATATTGCCAAGACTAAAATATGTTATGCCTAGATGATAATGATTTTCTGGTAGAATCAATTTTTGAATATCAAATGCTCGTTCTAAATAACTCAATCCAACAGATAACGAACCTTTACTAATATAAGCTAAACCTAAATCATGATAGATTTCAGCAAGATACATTGTTTCACCTTCGACACATTCTAATTCACTTGCTTCATGATAATATCGAATAGCATTCGTATAATCATCTTTACCTAAATAAGCTAAACCAATATTATAATAGATTGTTGAACATTGATATATCGATGTAACATATCGAAGAGCAGAAAAATGATTTTCAAGTGCACGATCATAATCATTGAGTTCTTTGAATGTATTTCCAAGAATACTATGGTAACTCAATGGACGATCTGTATTTGTTAACATGAATTGACAATAATCACGAGCTGTTTCATATTCACCCATTTGATATAATATTTGACCAAAATGACTGTTCTTCAAATCAGTTGACATAAATGATAGGAGTGAATCTTCATTTGGATCGATTAAATTTAAATGAACTATCCATTTATCTATTGTGTCCTCGTAGGCAACACTTTGAATGCGAAAAACCATGCCTGGTGAAAGAAGAATTTCTTTTTCATAACTCATCGTACTAAATTGTGAAATATCAGCGAATACAGCCGATGAAATTCGACAATCTAATAATATATGAAACAGTACATTAATCGTTATTCCTCGTTGACCTTCACTAAATATCGATGCAATATCTTGATCCAATGTTGTCGATAGAAAATAATTCATCGATACTATACCACCGATATTATTTTTCAAAATATTTAAATCTTGACTAAGCATTAATTGACCACGATAGACATAGAATAACGTTGTTTGATTTGTTGTTGTTGAAATAAATTGTTCATGATGAAGTCTGTCAATTTCATTATATAATTTAACAATAAAATATTGATATTTAATAATTGAATTCCAATGACGAGAACGAAGTGCTGAATTAATCAAACGATAGATAAAACTATCTTGTGTCCACCATTGAATTGTCGACCATTTCGTTTCAGTAGAATCAAACTCGTCAATTCTGTTTAGCTCACGTTTATCGGTAGCATATCGACAACGACATTCATCGAGCATCATCTGTCGAATAGGATTCGATGAAGCATCGGTTGAACGCAAGAGACCATTGAAAATTAATTGAAAACGAAGACGTTCGTTTGGTTGTTTATCAAGATCATCGATTGTGTTTAATTGTTCGAATAGAAGATGAAATGTATGATTATTGTTATCTGTTGATATCATTTCATATTGTAATTGTCCGATTAATTTCGAAAGATTTTTAAATACTCCTCGAATAATCCAACAATTTTTAATGAAAGCATTATACTTTCTATATTGATCTGTCGAAAATGTATCCAAAATATAGACAAATTTCAATGATTCAAGTTGATGAACAAGTGAAAAGACTTGAATTCCTCGATTATCCGATAGAATCATAAAGACACTTTTCGATGGACAATTGGTAATATAATCGATACACTTGTTTGCATCATTAAATATTTGTAATTGGGGAAAATTATCGGGTAATTGTTGTTCATATTGAGTATCTTGTTCGATTCGTTTACAATCGTATTCAGTAACACTATGAAACCAAACGATAATCGTCGTCATGGTTGACTTACAAATAAATAAATATACGACTGAGTTTTGTGTTATAACTCGTGTGTAACGAATAGCTAACAGAAAGAAAAACAAACAAACATGAATATTATTTGGTTTCATGATGCAACTGAATATTGTTTACCAGAAGATATTCAAACGATTATTTTCCCATTGAATACAATAATTATTCATACGAATCTTGTTGATTTTTATCTTGCAATTGAACAAATGAAGAATAAAGAAAAAATGATGCTGATTGTATCTGGACCTTCAGCTCGTCAAATCATTTCATTCGTCATTGAAATAACGCCTATACATTGTATTTTTCTTATTGAATATCAACTAAACTCGAACAAATTAACAAAACAACGTGTACATCCTCCGTCGAATAATTTTCAAAATGAAAATTGTTTTTTTCTTCCTTCTATACGTCAATCAAAAAATGAAAGTATTCTTATTAATATATGGACTTCAAAAGATACCAAACCAAGTCAATTGGAGCTCATAACTGTGCTTATTTCTATCGGCGGTATATTGAAAATTTTCACTGAAATTTTAGCTTGTACCACTTGGTACATTCTTCTTGGACCAATAATCAAACAAATACATCAAAAATGTTTAATACAATCTGTTCGAAATAATAGTTTCAATTATTATCTAGATCTATTTGATAAAGTACTTGAATGTTTGCCAATTAAATGGTCTCTTACACAACGTGGATATAAAATTTTAGCAGAATTTCATGTACTTCGTTGTGAAGATCATCGTTTATTTCTTACTTATTCGAAATTAGTCGATGGATACATCGAACTAAATCAGATAAACGATCTCTACTATCGCACAAATTTAGCTTATAAATTTAGTAAACGACCGGAGAAGATTTTCAAATCATTAGCGCTTTATCTTTACAATGAAACTTTAAATCAAACCGATTATGTTAAGAACGGATGTATCTATGGTAGTATGGCGTTGATATCTTTAGAAAAAAAGCACTATGGAATGGGTATTCATTATTTGAATCAAATATTAAATCAATATATGAAATACAATCAACGTCCACCATTCGATGTCTATTTAGCTCGAATATGTACGCAAATTAGTTTGTGGATATTAACTAAATCTCGACGATATCTTCATGAGAGTTTAAATAATTTAAAAGAAATTGAAGAATTAGTCGATCATTATACATCGAAGGACAATTATTTATATGCGATGTTTCTTATTTATATGGAATTACGACGATTTGCTTATGCATTAAATTGTCTCGATAGAATTTTACAAGAAAATAATCTTGAATCAAATCGATTGATTGAAGTTTATTATGGACGAGGACATATTTTTCTTGAATTGAAAGATTTGAATGTTGCTTTGAATAATTATAAGAAAGCTTTGCAACTATGTGGCGCAACAACTGCAGCACAACAATTTGTTTCGATTCATATAGCAATAGGAATCATATATGAACGAAAGACAGACTGGAATGAAGCATTAGAACATTTTAAACAAGCTTTAGATATAATCGAAGAAAAATATCAGGAATCAATATCGTTTATAGGTGGTTATCCAGCATCAGAAATCATACATCGACATTTGTCATTCATTTATGAACAAATCGATAGCGTGGATCTAGCTGAAAATCATCAGAAGAAAGCAGTTATAGAAAAAATACGTTTATCTAATTTGGGTGCTAAAATGACATGGTCTAATGATATTTGTGGTTATAGACTGTGTGTTGATCTCGAACAAGCCATTGTTGCTAAAGACTATATCATTCCAGATGAACTTTTACTTTCAGAATGTGGGAATTGGAACAATATGATTGTTTCGATGGAAAAATAATAATCGATTTTTGATTGCTTGACGAAAACGACTTGATGAAAGAACAAACGTATAGCAACTACCCTAAAATTTAAAACGAAAACAATTTTTTTGAAGAAAAGAACTCGATCAACGTACGACATAATAAATATAACTTGACATAAGAAAAACTGTTAATGCGAATGATTCTTTCGCTATTCGATCAGTGTCTTTAATCATTTGAGATGTAAATAGATTGTAAGCTGTATCTATGCCATATGGAATTATAGATACAACAATAAATATCACTTGAATCAGCGTCATTCGTGTTAATTGACGATCAGCATACTGTCGAGTAAGACCTCTGGTTAAACGTATATTACGATATGTTAAACACGCAAATAGAATCATTATACTAACTGGAATAGTCGATGTCAAAATAAGCGGATATATAGCAACATAAAGACTGTATGCACTATTGTTAACTACACATGCATTTGTGATTGATGAGATGTCAAAATAGATAAAGCTAGGTATGCCTTGAATACAAGAAAGCATTAGAACAATAAATATAATTCGATAAGGCCATTTAGTATTACTACAACTGCAACGACGAAGATTAGCATTTTGTGATGTCATAAAAAGTTGATCAATGATTGCTAAACAT
>ERZ781398.1987-NODE-1987-length-18065-cov-4.129706_pt1 | contig 18065 bp, 26 predicted proteins | sample MGYA00433077_ERZ781398 | MGnify/ENA primary metagenome ERZ781398 (study PRJEB29847, sample SAMN06458254) | wastewater metagenome | isolation source: Wastewater bioreactor | place: South Africa: Cape Town | study: EMG produced TPA metagenomics assembly of the... | reverse complement strand
GTTTTCCAGTTCCATCTTCTTCTTCGACATAACCATCCATTGGTATGCATTTATCTGCATATTCATCGACAAGTTTCAAATCAGTGATTTGATCTTCAGTTAAACCTTGCATATTAACCGGTAGTGAAACACCATGTTTAGCTAACATTGACATTTCTAAGACAAAAAAATCAAATGAATATCGTCTTTTTCCTTTATATTTCGGTTGAAGTACCACTACAAATTCGATGAACTTTCAATCGTCCATTGTAAATGAGTACGACTTGTTTGATTAGATTATCAACGGGCGTCGTCGTTGTTGTTTCTAATAAGAATTGACTTTCATCACCACGTTTTAAGTGTAACTTAACCATGATTACAATATCGAATGAATGATTGTGAAAAAGCACTTTTCTTGACAACCGTTACTAACTCTCATCCTATCGAATGTTCTAGCCTATCAACATCATCATCGGTTAGACTCTTTCTTGAGCTGTCGATTATTCGAGACATCTATCGTACTGTGTTTTTTTATTTATACGTATGAAAAAAAACGAATTATCTTTCGGTTTGTTCGGATGGATAACAAGTTGTGTATCCTGCTGAAGTGATTATTTCGGGGTCGCAACCAATATCTCGAAGAACACGTCGAATGCTGTCGGTACGACGAAGTTCGGTGCCGAATTCAGCTCGATAAAGTTCAGGATCGACACGAAAACAACCGACATTTTGAATATCTTGTTCGATACGAACACGTGGTGATTCATATTGAAGGATAACATTGTGCTGAGCAGCTCGATTGGGCTCGGTTTGTTCGGCTCGTTCGTAAAGAACTTGTCGTTCAGGTGGCTTTTTGTAGGGTAACCATTTTTCGATGATAACTGGCCGAGGTTTGGCCGGTAGCGGAGGCATTCGTTTGATAATCACGCGACGTGCTGATGCAGGCGGACTCGGCAGAGTTTTTGTGATGATTTTTGTTGGCAGATGATCAGGAGGAGCCGGAGGCTCTTCTCGAATGATAATCGGCGATGGAGTTCGCGGTGGAATCGGTCTAAAATGTGCTCGTAGAAGTAGATTCTTTTGTTTTTATTTAAAAAATGAATTCAATTGTACGGTGTAGCTGAGATAATCAACGGTGGAGGCTCTTGAGGAGGTGTTGCATGTCGTTCTCGGATGATGATCGGCTCCGGTGGAGTCGGTGTCGGTGGTTTGAGATATCTAACACCGACTTTTTGAACGTAAACGACTTTGTTCGGATTATCACGATAGATTATTTCGGGATCGGGATCGTAATTCAACGGAATTTGAGTAATATTTCGAGAATTTAATGATTCGGATTTCGTACGAGTTGTAAAAGTTGTTGGATTTGATGAATAGGGATCGTTTAATTGATTTTCGAATTTGACACGACGAGATTTTCTCGATGTTTCATAATAATCATCGTCTGTCGATGGACATCGATCGAAATTATATCGTTGATCATCGATTCTTGTCGTTGATTTCGAACGTCTGCCTTCTTGTTGTTGATATCTATCCGGAAAAAGTCGAGCAAATGCTGATTTTGGCCCTGTAACGAAATTGACACGTCTCATTGGACTTTTTTCTAATTGTGTTGTTGTCAATTCATCTGTTTTCGTATTTGTTTCTTTATTAATTGTTGTTGTCGTTGTTGTTGTGACTGATTGTTCGTAGAGTGTTGGTTTCGATCGTTCGAGTGAAGTAAAACGATATCGTTGTCCATGAGTATAATCATCGTAGATCGAATCATTCTGAGAATTTCTATTTGTCATCATTTTTTGTCAATATCAACAACGAAGAGAGGGAAAAAACGAGCCTGTCGAAATGCCTTGTCGTTCTTTTTAATGGTAATTATGGAAGTGTAATGACTAAGAATGAAAAACGAAAATGTCCATGAGAAAATAATATGTCTGTTTCGCATGAATGATTATGATAAAATAGAAATCTTTTATTCAAACTAATTTTCTAACTAAAAAAACGAACGAAATCTCGTCTTATTAATAAACATTCAGCGGACTTGTTCGTCGAATTGACGATGTAACTGACCGAGCTTGTCGTTTCGTCCAAGGTGTTGTTTCGATCAAATGTTTCATCGATGAAACACTATCCAATGTATTCGATTTCGCGTATTCCGGTATGGCTTCCATGGCACTCATGCTCGTTGTTCGTCCGTGATGTGGCAATGTATACAATGGTAATTCATCGTTGGGTTCGGCAATATTCGTTGAACTATTGTGTAGAAAATCGGTTTCTGGACTAGCATCGATAGTAACACGTGAAAGACGACGTTGAACTGACGCTGATACGTGTGGATGATCGAGTTCACGATTGATTTCTTGCATGGATTTATCGATAAAAGAATGTCGACGAGCAGATTTCGGTGTTACACTGATAAAACGTTGTAATAATGTATGAGCATAGTTTTTCGCTTTGATATGATGAACAATTGCAATGAATACATGAAGAACAAATGCAAATGCAAGTAGTAATGGTGCTAAATAACCGGATGAACCTCCGTGATGTGCGCCAACAACTTTTTCACCGAGTGTAAATTCGTAACAAGCATATCGAGGCTTGAAGACGTTTTCATATTCATCGATAAATGAAAGACAAGCAACATAATCTCCTTCATGTAAACCGACGATTCGTAATGAATTATGTGTATCAAGAAGACGTTGTCGAGGAAGAAATTCACTTTCACTTGTATAAGTACCAAATGATCGAAAATCGTAATAATAATATCGATATTCTTTCAATGTTGTATTCGAAAGATCGAAATAGATGATAACTGTATTATCACGTTTGCTAAAACGATGGCCAAAAGTGAGACCCAGTGGATTTGTTGATGGATCTGGAGTGGGTGTAGTTGGACTGTGTCCACCGCCATTACTGCTACTCGTATCGATTAATGGAACAAGAAGAAGAAGATAGATGAAGAAAAAATACATTGTTTTCGATGAATGCAAAAGTTTTACAATGAATTGATTTGCTTTTCACGAAGAAAATGTCATTGCCATCGACTGCAATTACCTTTCGAAAGTTCATCGTTTTTAAAAGATAATTTCTTTTTCTTTTTTTCTATTTCTATTATTATTTAATGTAATCGAATACATTTACTAATACAGAACGAAAAAAAAATTGATAATCAATATTTGTTGATGATTAATTTAAATATGTGCACTACTATTCTATTTTCTTTTCCTATAATGAAACATGACGCCATCTACGTTCGTATGTTTTCTAAGAATCGAAGAAAACCAATCGAATACTTCATATCTGTCGCACACTCTTCAAAATCCTCCGAAAAGATAAATAGATCAGTACTTGAATAACCCCTCGATATTGCGAATCATTTGTCCTCATCGATCTATTCGAATAATTTCATATTAGTAGTTAAAATTGCATAGAAAAACAATCATGTCAAACAACGATACCGTTTCAACATTAGAACGACTTGCTAATTTGCTTCGTATTCATAGCATTGAATCGACACAAGCATCAAATTCAGGGTTTGTGTTCAATTGACAACTGTTCGATCACATTTATTTATTTTTAGTCATCCAACAAGCTGTGCATCAATGGCAGAGATCATATCGGTTTTGTTTTTTAATGTTATGCGTTATGATCCAAAGAATCCACGTGATCCAGCTAGTGATCGTTTTGTTCTTTCGAAAGGACATTGTGCACCTATTCTCTATGCTGCTTGGGCTGAAGCTGGTGCTTTTCCCGTATCGGATCTTTTGAATTTACGTAAAATCGATTCCGATCTCGAAGGTCATCCAACACCCGTTCGTATTCTTTCAATTTGTAATCATAGAAAACAAAAACTGATTAAATTCTCGAATTGTTTAGCGTTTAAATTTCATTGATGTTGCTACCGGTTCATTGGGTCAAGGTTTAGGTTTTGCTAGTGGTATGGCTTATGCTGGCAAATATTTCGATAAATCAGATTATCGAGTTTATTGTGTTCTCGGTGATGGTTCGTAGCAAAAGTCTCTTCTCTACCCGGAAAAAGTTTTTTTTTTGTCTTCATTCAGGTGAATGTTCGGAAGGTAGTGTTTGGGAATCATTTGCATTTGCATCGTTCTACGAATTGAACAATCTTTGTGCAATCATCGATGTCAATCGACTTGGACAAAGTGATCCCACTCCGTTACAACACGATACAGAAATCTATCGTAAACGTGTTGATGCTTTCGGGTAAACTAGTTGCTTCTGTTTTTGAAATAAAAGTTAATTTTTGTAGTTGGCATGCAATTGTCGTCGATGGTAAAGATGTGAATCAATTACTTGCTGCTTTTAAAGAAGCATCAGAAACGAAAACGAAACCAACATGTATCATCGCAAAAACATTCAAAGGTAGCGGATTGAAAGGCATCGAAAATGAATTAGATTGGCATGGTAAACCATTGGGTGATAAAGCTGCTGAACTCGTTGCTAATCTACGAAAATTAGTCAACGAACAAACATTAGTTCGACCTACACCAGCTAAAGTTACAGCTAAAGTACCGGAATACAAAAAAGAAAAAGAAATTAAATTAGCACCAACGAATTACGATGGTAAAAAAGAAATTGCCACACGTCTTGCACATGGTACCGCCTTGGAAAAACTCGGCAAAGCCTGCGAATACGCCATTGCCTTAGATGGTGACACGAAAAATTCGACATATTCAATTAAATTTCGTGATGCCTATCCAAACCGTTTCGTCGAATGTTATATTGCCGAACAGAATATGGTTCAAGTTGCAATTGGTATCGCAACACGTCAACGGTACATTTCATTTGTTCATACATTTGCTGCTTTTCTTTTACGTGCTGCCGATCAAATTCGTATGGGAGCTATTTCATTTACACAAGTGAAATATGTTGGTTCACATGCCGGTGTTTCCATTGGTGAAGATGGACCATCGCAAATGGCTTTAGAAGATTTTGCTTTCTTTCGAACAATTCCAAATATTGTTTGTTTCTATCCATCGGACGCTGTTTCAGCTGAACGAGCTGTCGAATTAGCTGCTAATTATAATGGAGCGGTTTATATTCGTACAAGTCGACCGAATTTCTCGATTTTATATAAAAATGATGAAGTTTTTCAAATTGGAAAAGCTAAAGTAAATAAAACAAAAGCTTTCACACCCCCAAAAACAAAAAGAAACTTCATTTTTCTTTCTAAAAGATTGTTGTTGAATCGTCAAACGATGTTTGTACAATCGTTGCTGGTGGTGTTACTCTACATGAAGCTATTAAAGCATCAGAAAAACTCAAAGGTCTCGGCAAAGCCGTTCGTGTCATTGATGCTTTTACAATAAAACCCATTGACCGAGAGACAATTCTCAAATCCGTCAATGCAACACACAATCGACTTCTCGTCGTCGAAGATCATTATCCCGAAGGTGGTCTTGGCGAAGCTGTTATGGCCGCACTTGCCGATCAAACCGGCATTAAAATCGCACATTTAGCTGTTCGAGAAGTTGCACGTAGTGGTAAACCAGCTGAATTATTAAGCAAATACGGCATTGATGCTCAGCATATTGCAAATGCCGTTGAAAAACTTCTTTAGATTGACATTACAAAGAAAAGAAATAGAATTTTTTAGCTTATAACCCCTGGTTTTATTTGAAAATAAAGAAAATTTTCGAGTTCATAACACGAATAGCACGTCGTCTAAATAATTGATATGAGACAATCATTGATTAGCTGAATCGATATTGAGGACTTGGTTTATTTGATCACACAATATGTCATTTTTGTTAGCCGAAAGTTTCAATCAATTATTGCAAGATGATATTCTAAATAAAAGAACTCGGGGTGAAGTCTTAGTTCCATTCGATTATTTTGTATCTTCGATGGCTTTGATGATTTTGTCCATCTTAGCTCCTGTATCAGGAAAACCATCGCCATCCTAAAGAACCCATCAAATCAAAGATTGATTTTTAGTTATAAATAATTGGTTTTTTTTTATACTTTTTTCGAATGAACTAATTTTCCATCGACAGTCACCTCAAAAAACCCAGTTGTTTCAGGTGTCGCTTCGCTAGTCTAAATAATTCGAATTGTTTATTAATTTGAAAATCTCATGAACTTACAATATCAAGTTGTGCATCGGAGCAAGATTTCTTCAGTTCATCACGGAACTTTCGAAACTTGCCCCCGTAACCTCACCCACCACAATAAACAACATGTATTTTAATTGTCATATTTATTCGAATAAACCTATATTGACCTCACCTTTTATACGGTACATTGTCGTCGCCATATGCTTTTCCCATGTTCCTTTTTCTTCTCGTCAGCAATTGAAAATGTTTATTTTGGATGTCGCTGACTCTCTGCGAAAAAGAAAAAAAACTTCCATTTCCTCGAGATAGTATTTCAAAATTTGTTTGTCATTTTCTCGTTTTGATTTATATAAATTTGATTTTATTTTAAAAAGAAAAAGGCCTATTTATCATTTCGAATACCATCAAGACGTGTTTGATACCAAGCACGTTCTTCTTCTAATTCGTATTCTTGACAAAGATTCATAAATTTCTCATAGAGATCTTCAACATTAAATTTGAACGTTGAATATAACTTTCGTAAACATACAGGACATAGATATAGTTTTTGTCGATCCATTTCTTTTTGATTATTTGCACCATTCATTAAACAAACATAGTAGATGCAATGTTTCAAGCCAAATAAATGACCGATTTCATGTAGAAGAATTTTTATGCATCGTCGAAGCATGAGAATACGTTGTGATTCAGTTAACGGAATGCCGACAAGTTTATCGGGTTTAGTTGGAAAATCAGGATCAAGTCGAGCGAATGAATAAACGCCGAGACCATCAGTCGATCGCGCTTGTCCATAGACAAAATTCCAACTTTCATCCGGATAGATATCTGTCATAGTCACGGCAACACATAATACTTCACGTCTTGTATTCCGTTTGGAACGTGTTCGATTTAAATAATCATAGAATCCATCAGTACGATATTGAATACCGTAATTCATTCGATTAGTCATATCATTCGTGAAATCAACTTTGCTTAAAATTTCAACTTCACATCCAGCAAAAAATGCTTCTACAAATTTTACGATGACATCGAGTGGTGGAGCTCTGTTGAATATCGAATAATCAAATTTTATTGTTTTTCTTTTTGTTGACAAAATTTTACCGTGGACTTTCGAAACTTCCGAATGGTTGAATGTAAATCGTTCGAAATCTAGATTCTTATCGATTTTACATTCAAGTAAATGTTGAAATCAATTTCTTACGTTGAATGTGGTATAGCTTTAGTGTGTAATCTTTCGAATGATTTCATTGTTTGACCTAATTCTTTCTGAGTACTTAACCAATCACTTGCACCAGGCGCAGGCATCGGTTGGAAACTTTCATTGATCTTTCCCTTTATTGCAAATTGCATTGCTTTGGGTAACTAGAAACTTATTTCAATGAAATCGAATTCAGTTTTCTAACCATCTAACTACCTCATGTATATCGCCAAGTGCGTCATTGATTTCTTTTTCTCCAACAACTTTAAAAGCCATTTCGAATAAAATATAATCTGAAGTTGCTTTCACAATTTATAATCTAACATGACTCAAGTTTTATCGTTGATAGCCAATCGAGCGAAAGCTCAGCGATCTCTATAGGATGTTGCGTAAGTTCAGCGATAACATTTATTTTGTATACATGTTCAGTAACAAAAAAGGAAGAAGAAGAAGAAAAAAAGAAAACTGTATAAACAATTTCAAAAAAAAAACAAATGAAGTTTTATAGATAATGTCCATGTATCATCTGACATCGAATTCAAGTATTGCGATGAGTTGGATCATCGTCACTTTCAACAACAATAACTTCGTTTCTCACTGAGTTCGTTGGTCGTTGTTGTACAGTTGTTGGACGATTGATAGGATTGTTTGTTCTTGGCATGAGACCTAATTCTTCTATATTACGTATAATTTGCGGCAATACACTTTGTTGTACATTGCCACTTTGAAGAACTTGTTGTAAATGTGCCATGGCTGCTCGTTGATGTTGCAGGGCAATATTTTGATTGAGCCGTTGTTGTTCTTGGATACGTTGCATCATCATAAGTTGATGATCGGGCTTACGTTTGAGTTCTTCGTATTCTTGAAGAGCTATTCGAATTGAAAAATGTGTGTTTTCAGAAAACTATGCAGAAAATGAAATCTCAAACCTCGTTGTCGTTCTTCGGCTGTGAGACTTTCGTCGATTTTATTTTCTAATAATGAATCATGCGAATGATACGAATGAATCCATCGATTATGTTCATATAAAATATCCAAAAGTAAATGATCTTTCGGTATCGGATAACTGAAATTCAATGGCGTCAATGTTGTTTGTGCATCAGGCAATTGTTCAAGTTGAAATTTATATAATTCTTTAATATCATTCTGTGTAAAATGTCGATCCAATTGATGATCATCAATAACACGTTGTGAAAGCGACTGTTTAACAACCTGTCGTTGATAGATTTTCTCTTCCATGGTTCCATGTGCTAAAAATCTGTAGATATACACCGGTTTCTTTTGTCCAAAACGATACGATCGAAAAATAGCTTGTGTATCGTGACTTGGATTCCAGCTTGCATCGAAAATAATCACACGATTGCCTCCAACAAGATTGATTCCAATGCCACCGGCTAATGTTGAAATAAGAAACAATCGTGCACGTGTATTCGATAGATCATTGAACCATTTAGCGTAACGTTTTCGTGACGTAACATCAGTTTGACCGTCCATACGAAAGTAATCTTTATCACGAGTCCATTGATGAATTGAATGAAGAAATGCTTCGATATGATTAAGTGTATAGATACTTCGAGAGAAAACAATGACCTTATCGCCGATTTCCGTGCATTTTTCAAGAATTGCATGAAGAAGAAGAAATTTGCCACTGATTTCAATGTCGAATTGACTTTCTTCGGGTAACATATCGAGAAAAGGATACCAGAACTGTCGACGCATATCATTCAACCATGGTTCATTGTTCGTCGTTGTTTCTTCGTGAATCGGTTCATTGGTTGTCACTCGACTTCGTGTTTCATAAGTTTTGATAATTTCAATGTCATCGTCGTCATCATCGGTTGTTTTCGACGTCGAATCGGATTCGGTTGTAGTCGTGGTTGTTGTCGATGATTCCGAAGTTACGAGTTCGAGAATTTCATCTTTGATATTATCAATTAAGAATCCAGCATAATTACTCGCTGGTATTGGCTAAAGAAAAATAAATCTCGTTTTGTTTTCTTCTGACAAATGAAAATTCGTTGATTTGCGTTTTACTTCATTCGTTTTCTTCTTAGCTAATTCATCATCATTAAGAAATAATCCTGAATCATTCTCATCGATTAAATCTAAATCATCTTTATTCTGACATTTTTTCCAATGATTAATATAATATGCATAGAGTAAAAACGGATGTCTTTAACAACAAAAAACAATATTCGAAAATCGTCAATAAACTTTGCCTTTTTCTTACGTCCAAATTTTTTGTAAATACTGATAATCCGCAAATAATTTCGCCGATTTAAAATCATTCTTTGTTTTCGATAGACGTTGTTGTTTATCGACAAGTTTCTCCAAATAGATATAATACAATCTCGATTGTAAATCACTCAAACGAACATTAATAATATATTCATATTTCGGCGGAAGATATTCTTTCAACAATGAATAATCTTTTCGATCGATAAAACCCGATAAAAGTTCGTGCAAAACACAAGCGCGTCGTTTCATTAAACGAACATCGCTTTCATTCGAATCACGATGTTGACCATTCTGAATTGGATTTACGAAACGATTGATATATTCCGATTGACTACCGAGAAGATTCGGTTTGATAAATGAAACCATACAATAGCTAATAAACAAAATCAACAGAAGATTTAGACGAGAGAGAAAAGGAGAAAGTTACTATTCGATTAGATTATTCTGTAGAGGAGTTCCGGTTAAAACAATTCGACGGCGTGTTTTGATTTTCGATAAACATTTAGCTAAGGCTGTTTGAGAATTTTTAAGAATATGTCCTTCATCAGCAACTAAAATCAATGATTAACTAAATCGTTTCATTTTGAATCTTTTTTCGTTTTGTTACCGATCAGATCTGGACCGGGATCTAGCAGACATTTGAATGCATCATCTTTGTTCTTTTTAATCTGAATTCCGGTTCCATTTGCTAGTTTTTTGTATAAATCATAGCTCATTATCGCAACACCACCGTGTTCAAACCAATAATTCAAAAGATTAATTCGTAAATTCGGTCGAACAGTTGTTAATTGATGACGATCAATCGACGGTTCGATACCGTTCAGCCAATGATCGAATTCATTCGACCAATTCAACACTAAAAAAACCATGAAAATAATAAAAATAATCGAAAGAATTTGTTTCTACCGGTGTTCAACGGACAAAGAACGAGACAGGTTTTGATTTTTGTTAGATCCGAATATTTGAAAATTGTGTGAACGAATGTAATAACTTGTAAAGTCTTGCCTAAGCCCATGCAATGTGCAAGAATACATCCATTTCCTGAGTTTTTCTTTCTTCGAATCGTTTCAATGGATTCGAAAACATTGTTCCAAAGAAATTTGACGCCTTCGCATTGATGTGGTTTGAGTTTTTTGACTAGTTTCGTTTCGACTTCGATCAATGGTTCGTTCGTATTCTTATCTAATTCGAGAATTAAACGTTGTTCCGATTGAGTCGATTGAGTATTCGAACTTGTTGATAATTGAGACGATTGTTCGAGAAGTGAATTATTGTATTTCTCTTGATTTTCTGCCAAACGTCGTCGACGTTCACGTTCAGCTTCGATTGCTTTCTTCGTTTCGTCATCCAATCGATTATCATCGAGAATTTTTCGAATATTTTTCCGGCCTTTTGTTGGCGAACAATCTTCTTCATTTTCATCCTCTTTCGATTGAGATTTATCGCTTTCATCGGATGTAGTCATCATTGGTTTTACACTTCGTTTGGCTTTACTCGACTTTTTCGGTTGTTCGAAATCATCGTCCGATGATGATAAATCCAGAACTTGTAATCGACTGGATGTTAATGTCGAATTATTTTCATCACTTGACGATGAAAGTACAAAAGGAGCTGCACGTTTTTTCGGTGTCATTTTCTTCGATTTTTTCTTTCGTAAAATTTCTTCGGAATTAGACGGTGATGCTAATAGACGTTTTCTTTTAATAACTTCGGATTCAGATGATGATGATGATGCATCCTTGTTCTTTTCTAATAAATGAGCATAAGAAATTACTTCGGATGGCAATCTTAGATTAAAAATAATAAGAAAAATAAAAAAGAAAACAAATCGATTTTCGTTCTCTACTGTTCTTCGGACGAGATTTCGTTGGATGATTCGTTATTTTCTTCATTCGAAACGGTTTCAACAGGATCATCAGGAGCCGTATCCATAGGTGTGTCAGATGTGAGATTCAATGATTCGAATATTGAACTATTATTTTTACTATTATTCGGTTTTTTGCTGGCTTCATTTTGAATTTGTTCATCATCAATTGGATGACGATCCTCGTCTGAATTCGTCGATTGGTTTGATTCAAGTGGTTGATTATAACTAATAACTACTTCAGCAGTTTTCTTAAATGATTTTTTGATGGGTGTCGATGATTTCTTCGGAGAATTGGTCGTATTTTTCGATGTAATCTTTCTTGTACGATATTTTAAATAATAATCTTCATCTTCTGATGTTCCTGATAGTGATGATGATGACGATGGAAAGGTGTCATCGATCATTTCGTTTTCTTTTTCAGTCCGATAAGCTAATGGTTTGTATCGTTCAGCATCGATTTCTGATATACGTTTCAATCGAATTGTTGGCCGAAGAGTACTCATGTCCTGTTCTTGTTCACTGTCATCACTTTGTTCCAATAAAATTCCACGTGCATGAAGTTCTTCGTTATCATCATCATCGATTGGCATATGATTGTTCGAGTCAATCGGTGTTTCATACGTTGATGTTGACGCAAGAGCGTTCTGCTCATCGTCACTGTTACTCGAACTAAGTTCGTTTAATAATCGAGCACGATGATATTCTTCATCATCATCATCATTATTATTATTTTCAATGATAAGTTGTTCGAATTCTTGAAGTTTAGTTTGAATTGATTCGAGTAAATTTATATTATTCGGAATGTTTTCGGGTAACCATTCGGTTTGAAATGTTTTCAACCAATTCAATAGTGGATTGACTTGACTTGTCATAGTTTTCTACTCATGGATGGATAAATATGTACCGTAGTTGGGTTTTTCTTTCAACGATCTAGAAGTTAAACCAATCTTAATGATGGCATGTAGAGGGCAGTAGAAAATATCGGACAAAATTCAATTCATTTATTTATTTGATAAATAGAATTCGTTGTTTTTTCTCGAAATAAAAAAAACAAAATGAACGTTAAGATTTATTTGAATTTGTGATTTACAAAACACATTCGTTTTTTTTTGGTAAAATGTTATTTTAAATAAAAAGAAAGAGATTATTATTATTAACCAGTGACGGGTGGTTGAGCGCAAATGAGAAAAGTAGTATTCCAATTTGTCCCAGATGGGCATGTACAAGTACCACCCGTGCAATTCGTCCCGGCAGGATCACAATTCGTAGCATTTGAACATGTTAACCCTACGCCAGCTGCAGATAGACAAGTACTTGTATTTACTGGATAATGCGGCCAAGATGTGCATGGTTGCCCAACTGTCGCGCGATCTAGACATGTCAAGCCGTTCTATAGAAAACAAAAACAATGTTTCCTGAGAAATACGACTATATCTAGTCCTACCCAATACTTCGTTGTTGCACATTCACATGTAGAACTTGGCAATGGATAACTACCACTCAGCGGACACGAAACCAGATTATAGTCTGCACATTGATATGTGTCATTGCATATAGCACTTCCATTTAATCCCCATGCAGGCGTACCTTTGTCTCGACAATATGTTCCATTCCACCATTGTAAACTCGTGCAATTACTAAATAAATATACAGCCTATATTGATCAATTACAATCTCAAAGATAGATAAAACATACCACCAACCAAAACCAACTGCCGATGAATTCGATGAAATATGAGTATCGTTCATACATTGTAAATTAGCTGAAACATCACATTCTGTACTCGTGCAATTACCACCAGGAAGTGTACATAATTCATGACGCTAAAAATTCGTTTCATTCAAGTTCATTTCTTTTTCATTACTAAAATCTTACTTTCTTCGCAACAACACATCGTTGATTACATAACTCCCAATATGAAGTCGTATTGCAAAGACATTGATAAGCTGGTGGAACGGTGTCTCCCAATCGACAAATTAAATTAACAGGTGAAAAATCTCGACATTCGTATGTTGTTGAACTTCCTGTACATGGATCAGTATAATTTCTTTTCGGTTGACATCGATTTCCATCCCAATAATCTGTATAAGCACATTTACATGTACCATTAACACATGATAAATAATTATAATCTTCACATTCAAGATCACCATAGCATGTCGTTTGATTCATACTTAATTTCGGTATGCATTTATGATTTCGATTGGTATACAATGAATCCCATATATAACTCGTATTATAACAATCACATTTTAAAAACATAGATCCACCTAAACCTTGACATTGTAAACCTCGATTATCATCACAAACATATGTACTTGAACATGTTGTATTATATTCTTGTTTGAGTATGCATGTTTCATTCCAATAATGATTTTTATCACAATCACATTGATTCCGTGTTAAAGTATAATTACTACAGAATAAACCTTTTGCTGATATGCAATGCGTATTATTACTGCATTCGCCACCAAGAGTTAATTTACTTGAACAAATTAAACCATCCCAATATGACCATGAATCATTACATAAACATATGCCAACTGTACTGACACCATAAAATGTGTAATCACAATAAAGACTTTGCGAAGTACTGCATGTTAAAACAGCCGTACAATTTTCACGGTAACCTGATGCATCAACACAATAACCTGCGCTACCATCCACACTCAATGAACTATCGAAGTTTTTGCCCGATGCACATGTACAAAGACTATTCGTACATACCATATTAACTCGATAGTCACATTCAGATACAGTTGAACATAGACCACCGAACTGACGCATAGCAACACAATAACCATCGGCTAAAGATGGTGTACCATTATAAAATTGAAGAATTGGACATTGGCAAATACCTTGTTATTAGAAAATAAAAACAAAAATCGAGATTAAAACATCATTTGTATTTACTTACCATATTCGCTACCATAAGGATTCGTGTAGTTAGCACAAATAAGACCTTGACCAACAGGATCAGAAGAGTCACACCAACTATCGTAATATGGTTTGCAATATTGATTAATTGTTCGTTTATATTCGCAAGTACCCGAGACAGTATTACCGTTCCAAAACATTGATGAGTTACATCGACAAGTATGATATTGTGGCGAAGCTGAATTTGAAACACAATATAGATATCGTGAACTATCGCAGTTGCCATCGAATTCACACGTTAAACTTTCTAATCGTGTCGTATCACACTATGCACAAATAATTTTCTTTCATTTTCATTACCGAAAACAAAAAATCTCTTACTATGTTAATGATCCAACTCAAACCAGTTTTACATTGGCATTGACTTTGCACTGAACCACCACTAGATGACAAAAATTTATTCATTTTTCATTCTTAAAAATCCACGTTTTCTTACGCTAGTGTTACATTCAAACATTGTAGATTTGCCAAAGCATCACATTCCGAATCATTGACACATGTTCGATTGACCATACGTCGTCGTTCACAAATCGAATAGGATTCACTCCAGAAATGCGAATATCCACAACCACAACGGTAGTTATTACACATTAAACCCAAATCTTGTCGACAATCGCTACTCGATTTACAGGGCCCATCGAGAGTTTCCTTTTTCAACGTTACTACCGATGCAAATATGGCAAATGCCATAAATGCAACGATTGCTATTGATACTAACAGTGCTAGTAACCAATGAGGAATCGGTACATCACGCATCCAACATTGAATCGGCTTTTCTTTATGACCGACTTCGTATTCTTGAACGAGTGCATTATTGGCACCGAGATTTTTCACGAGATGTTCTTGTAAAGCTGTATTCGGATTCTGAAAATCGGAAACGATCCGATAGTATTTAATAATACGAAGAATTTCATCAAACCTGTTCACGTTTCTTTGTTACGGCGATTCGCTTGCTGCTTTGTCCGCGCATTTATTCGTCAATAAGTCTTTTTGTGACTGATGTGCAACAAAACCAAGCAAAATAGTAAATCAATTTTCAATGCAAACAGTCTACTTTTGTTCTTATATTCGATGATGTTTGAAGAAAAAAAAATTCACACTTTTTCTTTCTGTTGATTAGCAAAACAACTTCTTCTTCAATTGCAGCTTTGTAAATTCATTTTCAATGTTTTTCGCTACTTTGCTTGTTTTTAACGGGTTGAAAAATATGCGTAGTCGTATTCTCATACTTTTTTCTTTGCTTTCTTAATTATTTAATGCATAAAAGAAATCCGAACTTGCCCAGCCCTCTCTTGACAGACATTCGAAATTCACTTTCTGTTTTGATTTCAAACAGCAAAAGGAAAACAAATGTTTTCATTTCATTCTAACCTGTCAATTCATTTTTCTTTCGATTTTCTACGACTTCACGATCTGTTTTGCATATAGGTGCACAAAGCGTCTGTTTTTTTTCTCTACGTCACTTTTTTTATTTTTAAATAAATTGATAAATCTGTACAGCAAAAAATGAGCAACTCATTTGACTAGATGGCACTCGTTTTGAAGGCGGAATGTATAAATACACGAGATTATGATACACAAAAAAAGAAACTAATCACTGTTGATGAAGTTTTTTTAAACATATTTCACGTAATGTTGAACAGATTCGACAGGAATGTTGAAGAATCATCGTACTTTGAGCACTTGTTGATGATACAGCTGGATAAATCGGACATGTCTGCGGTATCGATTCGAACACAATGCCGTAATATCTATTATTGACATAATAGGCAAGTGTACAAGCATCACCATCGAACTCTAAACCAATTAGAACTGGTTGAAGTAAAGCAAGTGATTTATTTAAATATTGACGAGAAACACCGTTATGTAATAAATATCCTTGATGAGATAATGCCCAACCGTTCTGATCGATTCCGATTAGATCTTGAAAATTCGATGAGTTCAATGTCTGTTGATGAATCGATCGTTTTCGTTCATAATAGTGAACGTTCAAGACAAATCCGTTGTTCAGCATGATGATTTGTCCATGGACAAGTCAAACTTGTTGATGACCATGTTAAACATTCGAAATGATCGCTATTTATAGTGTGAGAAATCATTCCTCTCTCTCTTTCGTTCTCTTTCTCTCTCGAATTGAATAGCACGCGTCGCTCAATTAACAGAATAATGAGAGAATACTCACTTCTCTCTTTGTTCGACATCTGCTCAAGAAAGTAAACCATATGTTTTTATGTTTTACATATTTAATGAAAAAGATAATCGTAAAAGAAAACGAAAATTCTCCTCAGGCGATATTCCGGTGCGGTGTGTGTCAGGTTATTTCAGCCAATTAAAATCGACTTGATCCAATGACAGCTGGTGTCGTTTCTCTTGTTTTCGTTCAATTAATGATTGATGACACGCGACAAAGCGCCTTCTGAACTTTTTTCCAATGATCAATCAAACGAATCGCTTTAACAGGAAATCGATTTCGATCTTTTTTATCTTTAATGAACAGTAAAAACTGTATATGTATACACATGTGACCATCTGTCATTATCGAATGAAGCAAGTTAATCAAGTAGTTTCATTCTGATAACAAACATTCTATTGTATTCCACTCAGTTAGACGCCATTTGTATGGTTCAATAGTTTTTTTTTCTCTCTCATATTGTTTGCTGATCTCTATCTTAAATAACCTGCTGAGAAGTGCATGAGATTAAGAATGATGCGGCTCGAGTACTAATTACATAATGAACAGACTGTACATTCTCAAATTAAGTCGTGATGTAATTGGATATTCCGAGGGGGAGGATTAAAATTTTCCGAATCTTTAAATTTCATTTCCTGTTTAATCAGCTGAAAAGACGATTATTGATTCTATTTCAATTTCGAACACATGTGTTGTCCAAAGAAAATCACCTGCTCTCTTAGCAATCTAAACTCTAAGATCGAATTATTTCAAAAGTAAATAAGTTAATGATTTGAAGACAATTTTAATTGGATGAGTCAAGGAGTAACAACCTTTTGTGAGTTCCAATGACTCAAAATGGTACACAGAATATTGTTTGATAAGTTTGATCTATACTATGATCTTTGTTCAAAATACTGATTCTAATGAAAGAAAGATATGGTAAAGATTTCAATTAAAGAACAACAATATCGACTTGTTGTGAGCGGGTATTTTCAAAAATAAGTGTTCGAAGAGATGTTTTGTGTTGATAAAAGTGCAAACTCATCAAACATAACATAGTTTGCTATTCGAAGTATGAATTCGTTCCGTATTTGGTATAATCACATCTTGATATAAAGCTAGAGTACGCAAAAATCTTGTAAAAGAAAAATTATGAATACGACACAATCGAGAAAAAACTGTATCACTGTTTCTCTTCTTTTACATTGACTCATTCAAATAAGAGCAAAGATGAAGAAACGAAGTATTTTTCCGAGTTCATCTATAGCATTATCATAAAATTCTTGATCTTTTCTCTTCTTGTCTTTCTTTATCAGTCAATAGCTTCTGAACTTTTCGTACAGCAGTGCATTCATCTTCCACTTCGAACTTCTTTCTTTCTTCGAGAACAAGAATCATCGTTTACTCGTTCAGTGCTTTCATACTGTTCTAAATAACTTTAATTTTCTCGTATTCTAAAAAACGTTCACCAAATCGATCGGAATGCTTCATATTGTGTAGCTATAGCTAATTACACTATATGCATAACGACTTTGTCGATGATTTAGTCAAGAATTCAACTAAAAGTTCAATTATTATCAGTTCTTCATGGGAAATAATAA
>ERZ781398.1979-NODE-1979-length-18098-cov-4.925012_pt1 | contig 18098 bp, 15 predicted proteins | sample MGYA00433077_ERZ781398 | MGnify/ENA primary metagenome ERZ781398 (study PRJEB29847, sample SAMN06458254) | wastewater metagenome | isolation source: Wastewater bioreactor | place: South Africa: Cape Town | study: EMG produced TPA metagenomics assembly of the... | reverse complement strand
AAAATCATCTATTGAACATTTTAGCAAGCAAATCTTGACACAAATATAACTATTCTGGGTATTATATGTTGTATTATTTTCTTTCCACTTGGTCTTATTTGTTTATTTTTATTAACTGAACAACGATGTCCAGCGTGTGGATATACTACAACGTAATTGGTTGACATCAAATAAAAATACAATGATTTTATATACAGAACAAAAGAAATAGAGTTTGTTTTTATGTTCATCAGATTTTTATTTGTTTTCATTAATTCGTTTCGTAATCACGTCCTCAGTTAGTGTAATAATAATAATAATAATAATAAATCTCGTAAAACAGAAAACGAAATAGTTTCAATTCGTTTTGGTTCAGAAGAAGAAGAAGAAGAAATGAACACGAAAAAAGAGAAGTGGATAGATATTCATTACCTAAATCCTAACTAAATCAATTATACAAAAGAAAAGAAACAAACACGTATTAACATAAATTATTTCGAATCTAATTTGTAGCCTTTCAAATAAATATGAACACACACTCAAATAAAATACAAAAAAAAAACAAACGAAAGTTGAATTTACATGACGAAAAAAAAATTGTTTATAAATAATAACGATGATAATTATTCGTTGTTGTTGTTGTCGTTGTTGGTCGTGTTGGTGTTGATGAAAGTGATGAAAAACCAGACAAATGTTGTCGACGAGCTGTTGGTGGCGTGGAAAAACCCAATGATTGATAATTGACATTGACCGAACGTTGCGAACGTTCGTTTGAACTATTGGTTTTCCAATGAAAATTGTTTGTCGAATGTTCTTTTGTTGGATTTGATGTTTTCTGTTTTGGTTTAGCAAAATTAACAACTAATCGTCGTCCATCAACAATTTCTCTGTCCATTCGTCGTTTTGCTTCGAGACCATCTTTCTTTGCAAGAAATGTTACAAAACCAAAACCCTTTTCAAAATTTCACTTTCAATTTCAAAAAATAAAAAAAAAACGAGATTTTACTTTTGATCCACGTTCATTGTAAACAACTTCAACATCAAATGTTGTTCCATATTTCTATTCGAAACACAAAGATTAACATCATTTGTTTGTTTTTCTTTTTTATTCGACAAACCCCAAAAACTTCAGCTAATTTTTCTTTGGACCAGGTAAATGGAATATTTGAAACATGTAAACGTAACGTTCCATCATCATCATCTTCATCATCATGATCAAACATATGTATTGAAGATGATGGTGTACTCTTCAAACAAACAAAATCAATATTTTCAATGGATTGTTTTTTGTTATCCTACAGTTCGAGCAGGCGATGGTCGTTGAATGGGTGGTAACGTCTGTTTATCTTCTTTATTCAAACGAGAATGAATTCGATGTTGTAATTTCTCTTTTTTATTTGTACAACGACAACAATTCTAAAATAAAATAAAGAAAAAATTGAATCGAATCAAAAAAGAGAAAACAAAGTTTCTGTACGCATGGTTGATGTTGAGATGAAATCGTTGTCGACCAAACTGATGGAAGATTGAGATCAATATTAGCAAACGATGACGAGAGAGACCAATCAACAGGTGGAAGTGGTAATGATGGTAAAATCGGTGAATCAGAATCTGTTGAACGAGTTCCTGTTGGAGAAAACAATCTTTGCACTGGCGATCGAGAACATGATGATTGAGATGATGACCAAATATCACCATCCTACAAATTACAAAAACAAAAAAAAAAACGTTTTATCAATGGAAAAAGAAGCCGAACGAGTTTTACTGCAATGCTCGAACAGTAGCGCGAAATATCAATCAGCGTAGTTGATGATATATTTTCTTCCATTTTTCAATTAGAATTTGCTCAGACACAAGTTTTTTTGTTTTCTTCTTCTTGATTATTGTAATGTCGTCGTTTCGTGTTAATACAACTTCGACGATGATGGTTAATGATTTTGTCGGTTGGAATTTAGTCCGACGAATATTTTGATTTTTCTCTTAGAGAAACGAAAGAATCGAGGCATTCCATAGTTATTTAGTCGTAGACACACAACACAACGAACGGAAAAAGTATATTTAGCGACATTTTCGATACGTTATTTACATGAACTAATCGTTTTTCTTTTCGAAGAAGAAGAAAAAGAAAAAGTTTTGTTCTTAACCAAAGTCAACAGATAAGATTCTTGTGGTACATCATTGATAAGTAGTACACGTATATATAAAATGAAACGAAAAAATATTTTGAAAAAACGAAGAAACTATTGTTGAGAAGATGAATACATACTTTGCATTCGTTTTGCTATTAACTTTGAATGTGTTGTTGAGTCAATCGAATGGAAATCAACAGTTTGTCCGTCGAACATGGGACGAAGCCATAGCCATGGCTAAATCTTTCGCAAATCAAATGACATTAGAAGAGAAATGTAATATGACTGGAGGTGTTGGCGGTCATTGCGCAGGATTTGTGTCTCCAGTGCCACATTTAAGTTTTGGTGGTCTGTGTTTTTTGGATTCTCCATCGGGTCCAGGCGATAGTGTTGCATTTGCAACGGCATTTACTGCTGGAATACAAACAGCAGCAACATGGGATCGAGATTTATTCTATCGACGAGCAGCAGCTATTGGCGAGGAATTTCGAGGCAAAGGCGTTCATTTTGCTTTAGGTCCAATGATGAATATCGATCGAAATGCTCTTCATGGTCGAAATTGGGAAGGATTTGGTGCAGATCCGTATCTTTCAGGTGAAAATTCTTATTATTATGTTCAAGGTGTTCAAGATCAAGGCGTTGTTGCAACAGCTAAACATTATATTTGCAATGAACAAGAATCGAATCGAACATACCATCCAGCTACAGGACCAAGTCAAGGTTATTCAGCAAATTTAGATGATAAAACAATGCATGAAATCTATTTATGGCCATTTGCTGATAGTGTTGCAGCAGGTACAGGTTCAGTTATGTGTTCATATAATCAAGTTAATGGAACACAAGCTTGTCAAAATGATAAAACATTAAATGGACTTTTGAAAGGTGAATTAGCTTTTCAAGGCAATGTTATGTCCGATTGGGGAGCTACGAAAACTGGTCTTCCATCGGCATTAAATGGTTTAGATATTGATATGCCAGGTCATGATAATTTAATGGGTCTTGCTTTACTTCCCGGTGTTCAAAATGGATCAATATCAGAAGCACGAATAACTGATATGGTTGTTCGAATTCTAGCTCCGTATTTTCTACTTGGTCAAGATCAAAATTTTCCTCCGTTAAACTTAAGTTTCGATGCAACATCTGATCATTATATTGTCAATCGAGAAGTTGGTCGTGCAGGATTTATTCTATTGAAAAATGTTCGAAATACATTACCATTGAATAGTAATTCGGATAAGTTTTTTTCAATTTACGGATCAGCAGCAGGTCGTCAACAAGACGGCACACATCCTCGTGGTGTTCTTGGAATCGATGGAGCACTTTATCAAGGTGGTGGCTCGGGATTCGTAAATCCAACCTATTTTCTCGATCCATTAACATCATTTCTCGAAAAAGCTCGAGATGCTCATTTAGATGTTCAATATGTTCTCGATCAAGATGATTACAATGCAATCAATCAATCACTACAAACAGCGACATTTATCGGTGGACATTGTTTAGTTTTTATCAATGCTTGGTCATCCGAAGGCCGAGATCGACAAAATCTCTCGGCGTATCACGATGGTGATCGATTAGTGAATACAGTTGCTGGTCGATGTTCATCAACTATTGTCATCGTAAATAGTGTTGCTCAATTGAATTTAGAATCGTGGATTGATCATCCAAATGTAACGAGTGTTCTTTGGTCGGGTTTCGCGGGAATTGAATATGGACCAGCTTTAATTGATATTCTCTTTGGAAATTATAATCCAGGTGGAAAATTAGTTTTTACTTTAGCTAAAAATGATGCAGATTATGGAACGAATATTACAACAGATTCGTATAATTCAAATTATACCGAAGGTGTTTTCTTGGATTATCGACATTTCGATAAATTTAATATAAAACCACGATTTTATTTTGGATTTGGATTGTCTTATACGACATTTTCTTTTTCGTCGTTATTTATTTCCAAAGCATCGGAAAACAATGAAATTGTTGCAAAATCTTTCCGTCGACAACGCCCAATTTCATCGTATAATAACAAAGATTTGTTACATTTCTATGAACCGATTTATACAATAACATTTACAATTACCAATACGGGAACTGTTCAAGGTTCAGAAGTTGCACAATTATACGTCAATTTTCCTGACGAAGCTCAACAACCACCGAAAATTCTTCGTGATTTTGAAAGAATTTATCTCGATGCTGGTCAATCGAAAACAGTCACTCTAACTTTATCACAACGAGAGATTTCCTATTGGAATGTTGTTCAACAAAAATGGATTGTTGCTCAAGGAAAATATACCGTTTTCGTTTCGACTTCAGCTGATAGCAATGATGTCAAATTACAAGGATCATTTAACGTTTAGTTTTTAATAAATATTTGCTCTACATATAATCAGAAAAAGAATCTTATGTAACGATTAAGAATTGCTAATTGTATCAGTGGGGGAGACTCACTCATTTTGATCGATCATTACTGTTCAACAATAGTCAAAGACAAAAAAAAGAGCGTTTTTATTCGAAATCACGTTAATCAAATTTATCAAGATTTTATGACGACACATTTACTACGAATTTGATAAATAGACAAGTAAATTCAAATATCTGACGATTTCTTTTTCTGTTTTTTGTGTGTGTGTGTTCTGTTTGAAATGAATATCTTCTTATGTAATCAATAAAAAGTCTTAAGAATTGATGATGATTGTCTCAGTAGGAGATTAAAATCTACGTATATATACGTACGTACGTCTATTCATTTCGTTTCTTTATTTGTAAGAATCTAATCAAAAGTTAAACTAATGTTCGATCTTATTCCAAGTAAATCATTGATTTTGACTGCATAGAAATTAATTTCGTTTGAATTTAAGTTCGAATGAAACGAGTCCATGTTGTGAAAAGTGCACGACGTCGTTTATCATTCAAACAGAATCGTTGGCGAAAATATGAAAGTTTGTAGATTTGAAAAAGATTTCTTTTGAATGAAAAGTGAATTGAAATAGAAATTCGTCGTTGGATTATTTTATTAAAATTAATTTATAGTTTATTATTTGTTTGCTTGACAATTTTAACGTATCTAAACGAATCAGTTCATCATTCGAATGATCAATATTCATTTTCAATATCGAAAATTTGGTTTTCATTTATCGTTTTAATTCTTCTCGCGTCGTTACTTTGCGATCGTTTAAATCGAGAACATTTTCTTAGTTTAAAAATATTCGAAATAATCGAATACGTATTATTTATCTTTTTAATACTTTTGATTATTTTCGGTAAAGAAGATTGATTTTCATTTAAAAAATCTAAAAATTTACTTTTTCAAAGGACATATTCAAATCTACAGTCAATTGTATTCATCATCATTAGAACATTTTCCAGGTACAACATATATTTCAATAATTCTTATTGATATTTGTCCAATATCTATTTCAATATATCTTCTCATCAATTCAATGAAAAAGGGTTTCTGTCATCGTATTTCTCCTGAACAAATCATTTCAAGTGTTTAAATTTCTTGTCAACCTGTGTGTGTTTTGTTTTGTTTTATTGAAATTAAGATTTAGATAAATAATTGATAGATAAATGTTCGATATCTTCTTGAATTAAAATGTTCATTCCCATGTAGACATGTGAACCAATATGACAATGTAATAACCATAAACCAGGATTATCGGCAATGAAACGTAATTTCGTCCAACCACAAGGTTTTAAATAATTTGTTGTCGATCGATCGGGTGCTAAATCAGAAAAAGATGTTGCATAAAGTGTTAATGTATCACGTAGAATAGGTCGTTTTACAGGTTGTGTTGGGTTATATAAACCTTCACCTTGTGAATGTATCCAAAATTTATGTCCATGTAAATGAAATGGATGTGATTCACAAATACCACTGACAGCAACTGTATTCTGTAAAATAATATCAATTAATTGATTTTTTGCAAGAGAATACGTTGAATGAATTGGTATTGTTCGATTATTTCCATGATAAAGATCAATTAATAAATAATTTGTTAAAGTTGATAAATAAAGTTCATCTAACGATGCATTATTCATTAACCATCTCATACCTAAACCATCCGATGTACGAGCTTGATGACCAAGCAAATAAATTTCTTTATCAGCTGATCGTATTGGCATTTGTTCGGAATCGAATAATGTTTCAAATGAATTATTCATCGCGAATGAAAGTAAATCTGTTTCACTGGATAATAATGGATGAGGAAAAGATGTTAGATTTTTTGGAATTTCAGATATTGTACTATATTTTAATATACCGGTACAGCTAAAACACGAGTTTTGTTTTCTCTCTGTTAGTTGAAATTGATTTACTTCGAACCGTTAACAATTGTTCGCCAACGGATTGATATTTGCATAAGATAAATTCTGTTAACTTGTGGTTTTGTATGAAGTAAAACAGCGTATCTTTGACCCGATGATAATTCAATCGAAGTGACATTGATTGGTCGAATTAGTGTTCCATCAACTTCAACTACTGTCATGAGATGATCATCAATACCAAAAACAATTGTTGATAATGTTGTTGCACCGATTAATCGCAGTAAATATGTTTTATTTGGATCAACGCTTAAAACAAAATCTCGCTGACCATTTATTAATAAATGATGTGGTTCACCTTGCCAAATAAATGGTGATGCTAATAGATTATGTTCTTGTGCATGACGATCAGGTTTAACCTACAAATCCGAGAAAAATAAGGGTCCTGTTGAAATTTCCGATGCATTCCATGGTCGTTTTCTATGATTATGCACAATAATTCCACCAAATGCAGTTACCGATTGTAAACCAGAATGTGAATGATAAAAATGTGAACCAGCAGGATAAGCTCGAAATGTATAAGTAAATTCATGTTGACTTTCAATGGGCATTTGTGTTACATAAGCAACTCCATCCATTTGAGGTGTTTGACGAAAATGTAAACCATGAAAATGTATAACAAATCGTTCATTTGCAGGTAAATTATTACGAACATGAATGACTAATATATCATTCAGTTCAGCTTCAATTAATGGACCTGGCATTTGATTATTTATTAAAACAATTGATGATGAATTTTGAGCATAGGATACATTCAAATGATAGACTAAACGACGATCACCATTAACAAACAAACAATTGAATACTAACAATATTTGGAAACAAAGCAATGTCTCGACGAGTTTCATCGATAAACTTTGTTGAAAATTTCACTTTCACAAAAGTGATCTGAACTCATATCTTTAAACCAGATGAGTGCTCCCATGTCTATGACGTAGTAATAAATTAACAGAAATTTCATTGTCAATATACGATTTGACGAAAAACAAAAGCTGAATTAAATTAACGTACGAATGTTCTCAATTTGAAATAGATAGAACAAATGTTTTATTAATACAAGTACGGAAAGAAAATATTGACAATGCGGTTCGACATAGAACACTTCTTCTTCCGTCATATTTCGTTTTTCGCCGAAAACGGACTGATTCAAATGACTTAAAGAGAGAGGAGATGTCTTTGCCTCTTAAGTGTTGAAATAATTCAATCACTGATCACACTGCTTTAGATACTAACAATTCGAACACAAATCAACAACCTGTGCAAATGAACCGTGATGCTACAAATGCGATGAAATCTGTAAATGACGAGCTCCGAGAAGTTTTCAATAGAATTATTTCACTAAAAATCCGTCATGACTGAAAACTGAATTTATCATCTGATCTATTGAAAAATCCTTATTCAATCCTTAAAGATCATTCTCCAGCGATAATCAGTAGAAAGAAAATCGTTCTCTCCCGTTCTTAGCTCTAATCTTGCCAATCAATCCATTACTTTTCCACAAGTGGGGCAACGATGTAGTGAATGTTTCCATACAGACGAAAAAAGAGATCGAAATTGATGAGATATATGGAGAAAATGAGGAATGGAATAAATATCCATAGTCAACGAATGAATCAAATTCAAAACACTAATACAACATAATCGGTTATAATTTGCTCGTCGTCTGAATAGGCCGCGTCAGCAAATGATTCGTCTTTCTATGAAATGTTATTTGAGAAAAATGCTTGATCGAATTGCCTCTGTGTATTATCATTTCATGTGATATTTCCAAGTCGAATGCTTCGTTTTAATATTCAATAAAAAAAAGAACACAAAATACAACACATGAAGATTTTTTTGTAGAATTAATCTTCCATTGACACATTTATTTCATCTGATTGATTAGGAATTTTTCGTTCACGTTTGAAATTCTAAAAGATAAACATGCAGATCTCCACGAATGAACAAAATCAATACTTTATTTGACTTGATTTCTTCTGAATGTTCATGTTCACTTTCTTCATTACAACGATGGCATGTCCAACCATAATCTCGTCGTTTTGGAAACGATGTTAACGGTGGAACACAACAAGAAAAATGATAAAAATCTTTACATTTATCACAACTATTCAATAGAAAAACGTTTCAAATAAATAAATAAATGATTTCCTGTTGAAATTACTCAGTCATAGTTTGTGATGTTCCTTGTTTGGAACATTCTTTGCATAAAGCATCTTCAGGAACTTCATTTTGAACTTTGACTGTTGATCGTCGATTTGTTTTCTTCGGTTTTTCTTGTTGATCCTGATTGATTGTTGAACGGAGTTGAATTGTTTCGCTTGAAGTTAATTGATCGTCATCAGAAAAATCGAAAATCGATAAATCCTCGTTTTTGATTGTTTGACGTTTTTTCTTTTCAATTTTGTCCGTTGGTTTTGTTGTTGGAACTGATAGAGCTTTTTGTTTGAATATTTTCGGTGTTTGTCGATCGGTGGTCAACGATTTTGATCGAACTGGCGTTTGAAACGAATTCTCACTCGATTGTTGATCACTCGAACTAAATGATTTGCAATTCAAATTCAAAGACAAATTCTCCAAAAACGATGAAACCTTTTTATCGTTGACGAATCCGTAAAATCTGTTGTTGTTCTTGAAAATAATTGTTGAATAACATCTGTTCGACTTACATTACTTATCGATGTTTGTTCACTTAATGAACTTTGTCTTTGTTTCTTTGATTTTTTATTTTCCGTTGTCTTTTCACTTTTTCGTTTTCTCGACGAACCAAACTAAAAATAAGATTTGTTCTTTGAAAATCGAAATGACAAAGTTAGTTTACTTTATTAAGCGATTCTCGTAGAACAAGTTCGTTTGTTTTTCTCGGTCGAATTTGTCTCGGCTGGTCGACATCAATATTACATTGATCAAGTTCCTCTTGTTGAGCATTAACACAAGCGGCACATTGCCTTTTCAAAACGAAATCTTTCGTATTTTCAGAAGTTAAATTTGAAAATAAAATTTACCATTGATATTTTTTCGTTTCTGTTAACATTAAATTCAATGTTTTCGAAGGCATCGGTGGTTTTAAACAATCACCATGAAACGATAATTGACAATTGTAACATTTTATCATCGGATTTGAACGATTAGTTTCATTACAAACTGAACAACTAATTTTATTGAAAAAGACAAGGAAAAAGAAATCTTAAATTTTGAATTGAATGAACTATCGAACCATTGAAATTCTGTTGTTGTTGTTGTCGCTGTTGTTGGAGGTGGAGTTGATGTTGTAGAAATTTGTTGTGGTTTATTATTTGCAAATTGATTTAATGTTTCATCTTTTAATTGACAATTAAATAATTGAAAAATTTCAATGAATTGATTATATTTTTCTGTTAATATTGCTAAAGTGTCATATTCTTTTTTAAGTTCAATTTCAAGCTAAAAAACAAACCAATTAAAAACAAAAGACGATAAGAATAATAGTAAAAACTTTGTTATGTTGTTCTTGTAATTGTTTTTCAGTATTCGATGATTCGAGTTGTTGAAGTTTGTTTTGTACATCGTGAATCTTTTGTTTGATACTACTTAATTCTTCTTCATTTGCTGTAAATGCTAAAAGTGCATTGGTATCTGGCGATGTTAAATCAAGATTTGTTGGGACAAGATTCGATTGATTCGGACGAAGTCGTTGTGCTTTATCAAAGAATTTTTTCAATGCAATTGTATCGACTATCAATGATCTTTAAGAAAATTTAGTTCTACGAAAAGAAATACTTTTTATTTGTTGAATTAACCTCGCTTGATGAGTTTTAGTTGGACATGGTAAACGTGGAAATGTTTCGATACGTTTTTGATAAACTTTATAATGATCATCTAAACTCTGACGAATTTCTTCCTGGAAAAAAGAAAACAAATTTGATTTTGATTTAACAAAAAAACCAAGAGAAAACACAAACATTTAATTTCTCTCGTTGATCTAATTCTTTTTGTTGAACTTCACAAATCGAATAATTTCGTTGAATATTTTTATAAGTATTCGTTGCTGATTGATGTGTGACACAATATAATTCACATTCAATTTTCGACTAGAAACAAACAATCAAAGATAAAAACTCGATGAATTCTAGATTTGACTATCTAATGGTTGTTGATAACATCTGTTTTCACTTATTGAAAGAAATGTCATGTTGCCAGACATTCTGTTTTTTTTTCTGTGCAAATAACAGATTATTGTTTATGCGTAGAAAATCTCAACACCCCTACAACGTACCAATTCTCCTCGAATCTGTAGTAAACCATTTTTATTTGCACATGACAAATGAAATGCATTGGGACATAAACCAGCATCACATGATACAGTTACGCCTGACCGAGATTCACATAAATGACAAATCTATTTCAAACACAAAATCGAAGAAAATCGAAAAGAAAAGGAGACGAACTTTATTTCCGAATTTAAGCGGAGAAATATTTGATAGATCAACAGGTGTATAAAAAAGTTCATCGTAGAATAAAGCTCCAGGTACAGCCAAAGCACAAACAACATGAACCCAACTGGATTCTAATGTTGGCCAAAATGGACTACAACGATCTCGTGTCGGACATACCGCACAAATCTATCCACAAAATTCAATAAAATTCGTTTGTTTTTCAGTGTGTTTTGTTTTACTGGATCATCGACATGTGCTAAACAAGGCGTACAAAACCAATATTCCGATGGAGATGATGAGTCTGATGATTTATCATCTAATGTATCTGCATTGTAACAACCTTTCATAAATAATTCAAATCGAATTTCGATTTTAAATCAATAAAAAAATCGTTTTTCTCTACTTTCATGAACGATAACTCCACATCGATCACAGTAAACTATTGGATCATTATCATCAGTACTAAAGTTATTTCAAATCAAATAAATCGATAAAATCATTTGTCCATTTACCTTCCACTAACGAGACAAATCGAACAGATTTTTGTTTCTGCAAATAACTAAACACGAAAATAACAAAATTGAAAACGATAGCAAACAAAAAGCTCGTACCGGTTTTGATTCCGATTGATCATTTGTCGAATTCTCTTCATGAATCATATCTTCTCGAGTTATGTATTTTCTTTAGATTTTTAGTTTTTAGATTTAGTTTCTATGTTTTTTCTTCTGAATCTTTTTCACCAAAATCAATTCTGGAAAAAGACAAATTTAGCTTTTTTTTGATTGAAAAAAGAAATTGATAAATATGTGTGCGTGTCTTGTATTTGTTTTTTTTTGATTTGATTGCAAAAAAAAGAAACAAAGCGAAATATAAAATACATGAGAAGAAAGAGAGAAGAGAGAGAAAAATCGTGAGAAAGACAGACACACACACACACGTTTGAATTTGTGTCTAAGGCATAGAACGATATCAAAGAGAAAATCCACGAGCAATTTAATGAGAAACGAAAGAAACAAAAAAAAAAGAAAGAAAAATTACATTCTGTTTGGTTTCAAAATGTAGAAGAATAAGAAGATTCATAATCTATGAAAATCTCATCGTATTTTTCGTTTCGAATAAAGATTATTCTTATCATTATTATTATTATTATTATTATTATTATTCAAATGAGAGGAAGAAAGAGAAAGAAAGAAAAATGTTCATTTTATTTTGTTTTTTCACACAAATCGAATCGAGATTTGTTGAAGCAAAACTATGGTGTATGAAATGAAGTTTGGTTGGTTTCACTGTTTTGCTAATCTGTCTCGATCTTTTCAGTAGCACCAAGTGACTTAATTTCTTTCGAATAATACAAAAAAAGAGAAGAAAAAGAGAGAGAGAGAGAGAGAGAAAACAAAGAAAGGCTCTATTGCACAACAAGACGAGAAAAGAAAAGAAGCACTCTAGAGCACACACACGCAGACACACACAAATGATTTGTTTGTTCTGAAGGTTTTCTTTTTCTGTTTTTCATTTCGAAAGTTTACTGATGACACGAATCAATGCAGCATTTTCTTCTTTTAAACGTGTATTATCTGCTTTGATTGAGTCCATTTTCTACAAAGTTTCATTTCGATTTTCAAATAGAAAAAACAAATTTCGTCTTTACTTTTAATTCTTCTTCTAATTCAGATATTTTTCGTTCATAAGCTCGTTTTTCCTTGAAAAAAAAGACAACGTTTCAATTTGAAAATTCAGTTTTTTCGAACAAACTCGTTTATCTAATGATGATTCGATGTACTGCGAAGTTTTCTAGACAAAAAAAATGACAATTTAAAACAAAAGACAAAGTTCGAAAATAAAATAACACGTACAAGTTTTTCAATTAATTGATCACGTTCAGCAATTTCTCGTTCTAATCGTTCGACTTTTTGTTTGGCTTCATCGTACAACTAATTCAAATTTCAAATTCAATCGAAAATAGAAAGAAAAAGAAAAGAAAGTTTACTCGTTTAATCGCAATCGAATCGTTGGTATTCGTTTGGGATAAAATCGAATTTTCTTTGGAATCTTTTTTCACGGCAAAAGGTGTCGAAGTCGCCATTCCATTAATTAGATTATTACTACTCGTAATCGGCAATGAACTCGTCGCTGTAACTGGTTTTTTCGTTGGATCTTGACTTAATGATCGGTTATTTCTTTGTGCAATATTGAGATTCGGATTGTTATCTTTAGTAATCGAATTCGAATTGTTTTCGAAACGTGAAATAAGATTTCTCGATGGGTTCGTTGTTTGTTGAGCGTTGTCTTGCAATTTCTGATCGTCAGATCGATGTGAATCTTCGTTCGAATTTGTTTTCGGAACTAAATCCGTTGAATCATCACGAATTTCGACTTCTTTGGTTTCCTTTTCGTTCGAAAAAATGCAAATGAAAGAACAATATTTTTATTCGATTGACAAAAGGAGAAAAACAAATTTACGTCGTTCCAAATAATTCTTCCTGTGTTTTTCCTTTGATTATGTACACGATTGGTTCTTCTTCGTGGTTGTTGTTGTTGTTGTTGAGAATCGAGATTAAGTGAATCGTTAGCTGTGATTGATGGGACAGAATCTAATCGTGAAAATCGAATTTTGTTCTTTTTTTTTGTGTGTTTTGTTTATTTTACTGTCAGTGTCAGCGGATGTAAATCTTGATCTTAGACGGCGTGAGCCAACAGTTGAAGACGAACCATCAACGAGCGTCTCAGTTGTATCCTATGAAGATAGATTTGCTTTTTGAAGAGAAAGAAAATAACTGTGTCCTAGGAGGATACACGCAAAGAACGAGAGAGAACAAACGCTCGACGAGATATACGCATATAAAGAGACTCAATTATCTAATACATACGATGGATTTCGTATGTATGTCTTTGATCAAAAAAGGAAGAAGAAGAAAAAGAAACGCGCATAATCGACAAGAAGAGAGATAATGTTGCATGAAGAAAAGAAAAAGAAAAAGGAAAAGAACGAAAAAAAAAAGAGGAAATCATTCGAATAATCGAAGGATTTTTTTGGTATTCGTCAACTAATGATAAACGTATGTGGATTGTTTATTTGAAGTAAATGATTGTCAATCAAGAGACGTACCTCGTTTGTTCTTCTCGATTGATCTTTTTTCTCTTCGATGAGTTTTTGTAATCGTTCAGTTTCGACATCGTGTTCATTGTGCGCTGAACTCGTTGGCGAACCGATTTTATTATTTTCAATGAGATTATTCATCGGCTGAGGAATTTGAAGAGTTGTATCTTTGATTTGCTGTTCAGCAGCTTTGATATCATCGACAGTCACACTTTGTGTCGAACGTCGTTCTCGTCTCGCCTGTGCCGAACGATGTTTTCGTTGTGCTTCGGCTTCTTCATCTCGGTTCGGCGGAATATTCGAACGTCTTCGTCCGTTCAATGAATCATCTGATGTAACGGTGACATTGGCTGTTGCCGATGGAACTGAACTCGTTACACTGACAACAGTCGACGGACTCGATGATGATGAAGATTCTTGAACATTGCCATTCGACCGTCGACGAACATACGGACCGGTGTTATTCGCAACTGGCAACGACGCATCGCCTGTCGATCGGTCCGATGATGTTCCCCATCTAAATTCAATTGACAATTATGTTGATTTACTTTTCGATTTCACTTTTGGGATTTTCTAGTGAAACTAAGTGAGGAAAGAAATCGAGTGATCTGGTTAGAACAAGTCGGATGTAGTTATTGGTTAGTCAAAGGTTAAATAAAAATAAAAACGAATGAAGATACCTTCGTGGTGGTACTTCGGGCTGAATCTCAGTTGAACTATAAAGTTTCTTGCTTTGTCTTTTGGAATTTGAGTTTTATTTTCTTACCTTCGATTGATTTTCGCATCCAAACTTTGATTTGTTGAGGGCGTTGTTGGTGTTGTTGTCGTCGTTGAATTCTCCTGAAACAATAAATCGAATTGATTTCATTTGAACAAAAAAATTTTAAAAAAAAATGAAATCGAAGCAAAACACGAAGAAAATCTTACGAATTTGTTAAAATCCTGATTAGTCGTTAGAGATTGAAGTGGATTTGTAAATATTCGTTGAGAGGATTTTGTTGTCGAAACAATCGTCGTCGGTCGAGTTACCGATGATGAATTCAAATTCGTTGTCGATTTCTCAACATTTACTTTCGATTTTTGTTGTTGTTGTTGTTCAAATGAATTTTCATTTGATTGATTATTCGTTGAATTTATCGACTAACATTAACAAAAACAAACAAATCAACATTCAACATGCAAAAGCAACAAAACATTCAGTCACGAATAAACAAAGCAGAGATTTGTCATCAGTTTTTGCTTTGATTTACCTCGTCTGTACTTGTTTTCAAATATCGATTACTTAAATCGTGTAAAGATCGTTGAAGATTATTTAATTTTTCCTTTAAAAAAACAAAAAAAAGAACAAATTTTTGATTTCCAAAAGCAAAAAACAAATCGATTTCACCTTAATACTGGGGGAAGCATTGGTTAGATTTTCGTCTTGATCAGGCGATAATGGAAGTGAAGATGAGGTTAAAACAGGCTAATTCACATTCATAAGCACACGTGCACATTCATTTCGAATCAATTTTACCTGTGGAACTGGAGCAACAGCATTCGATGGTGGTGCAACAGTCACTGGACTTGGTGGTTTCGTTGTTTTATCTATATGAATAGGATTTAATAAAAAAAATAATTTATACTGAAATATGAAAAATGAACCTAAATTCTCATTGTGTGATTCAGATCGAAGAATTGATTTATGTTCGACATTAGGTCGAGATGGAACATTTCTAAAATAATAAATTTCATTGAAATATGCGATTGAAATATTTCGTCTTATCTCGACATACTTTCTTTTCCATGGTGCAAGAATATTATCTGGCGTTTCATTAACAGACGTCTATATACAAACATTTATACAAAATTTTCTCTTTCAAAAACAAAAACGAATTGTTCTACTTTAACAGGAGGTTGTTTCTCTCTAAGATCTTTTAACAATTCAAAAGTAATTCCATCGGACACATCCAACGGTGTTTGTCCCTAACAAAAATCAAAATTCAATTCATAAAAATCCAAAATGAAAATCATCAAATTACAGCGTAATTTTTCGCATATAAATCAGCATTATGTTCCAAAAGAAAATGAATAATATCATGTTTATCCCAATGTGCAGCTGCATGTAACGGTGTCCAACCATCGTTATCCACTGAATTGATATTTGCTCCTGCTCGTAGCAAAATACTGAAAACAAAAAAACATATTTTCTGTTGTTGAACACAAAAAGAAAGATAAATGAAACGAACTCGATAACATCTAAATAACCTTTGGCAGCTGCAACGTGCAACGCTGTCGCGCCCGTACGTTGATGAACAACTGTTTCTGAAGACGATGATTTCGAATTGATTTTTGGATTGATATTTAATAAATCTTGTGCATGTTTAAGCATTAAATGATGTTCAATATTTCTCGCTTGTTGATCGTCGATTCCTTTCTTTCTCATATCATTTTCTAACAGTGAAAGAATGTCTTCACCTTCAGCAATATCAATCGGTAATTCTCCTTCATTATTACAAACATCGACAATAGCACCACGAGATAATAAATATTCAACAATTTCAAAATTTCCACACGAAGCAGCCGCATGTAACGGCGTCCAACCTTCGTTATCTTGACAATTGATATCAGCTGATCGATTGAGTAGAAATTCGACCATCGATTGATTATTATCGATACAAGCTTGATGAAGAGCTGTTAAACCATCGATATTCGATGTATTTATATCGACACCACGTTGTAATAATCGTTCGACTTCATCTCGGTCCGACGATGAACACGCAGCGAGAAAAACATAAGCTTGCTGAAATTTGACACGTTGAGAAATTTTAATGTTCGCTGATTCTCGATTCGTTTCGGATTCATCCCATCGACGTAATTGTTCGCGACGTTTAGCTATTGCACTCGATTGACGATTAACTTCGTCGGATATGGATGGATTTAGTCCACTTAACATCAATCAATTCACATCGGATTCAATTGGAAAAAGAAAGTTTTTTTTAAATGTTAGTTATTCGATCGACATCAACACATATAGACAGATAGATATTCTTCTACAAACAACAATTATATTAAATAAACAACGTCAGAACAAAACAACAACTTGTTGCGGCCATATTACAAATATTATCAACAAGGTCAATTTATTTCGATTATTTCATTTCACTTACTTTTCAAAACATTTTCCATCAATAAAACATTTCTTTTTCACTTTTTTCTATTTTCTTTTTCACTTTACTTTTTTTCCTTTTTTCTTACACTTGATGTCGCTAGTTGACAACAGTGTGTTTCGATCAATACAGAACTCGATAAACAATTTTTTCTTTAAAATTGACTGCTGAATATAAACAAAAAGAAAATAAATTTATGTTCGACGTGTTTGCCTTTGATGTTTAGTCGAGAATAAAAACAACAAAACTTACTTTGAAAAAGAATATTTGCATAATAAACTAAACTAATCCCGTCGTATTTAAAATACTTTCGAGTAAAAATGATCAATCTGACCTTTTTCTATTGATGAATCATTCGAAAGTAATTCTCTTCTTCCTCCTTCAAAACCCACATTCATAGAGCTTAACTACACATAATACAATCTATTGCTGTTTCTTCAAATAGAAATAAATCATAGACAGATGTACAAACTTAATCGATTACTCAGCTATTCATACAACGACCTTATTTCTATTATTATTATTATTAGTCCAGAGCACATTTGACAATCATTCATGTTATTACATTCAAATTAGATTTTTGAATCTTTCGTAATTTCTATTCGATTCTCTAATTAGTTTGTTTGTCACATATCATTCCTAATAGACTTGTAGACACAACAACCAGAAAACGAGAAATATCATAAAAATATCGCTTTGTTTATATTTATTTTATTTTTCTTCGTTGATTATGATTCATAAAATTCTATTTATCGATATCTAACAAAACGAAAACGAGTAAAAATGTCTTAATAAAAAAAAATATTTAAGAATGTCGAAAGAAAAATGATTTTGAATGAGAAACAGAAGTGCGGACTAAATAAATAGAAAAAAAAAGAATGTTTGTAATGAAAATAATGATCAATATGACCTTTGTATTCAATTGATTATTATGACGATTTATTTGAAGATTAATCGTGTTTTTCTTGTCACACGTACAACAATAATAAATATTAACTTCAATACACATAAT
>ERZ781398.1959-NODE-1959-length-18217-cov-46.654058_pt1 | contig 18217 bp, 19 predicted proteins | sample MGYA00433077_ERZ781398 | MGnify/ENA primary metagenome ERZ781398 (study PRJEB29847, sample SAMN06458254) | wastewater metagenome | isolation source: Wastewater bioreactor | place: South Africa: Cape Town | study: EMG produced TPA metagenomics assembly of the... | reverse complement strand
CAACCGCCGCTGCCAGCAGATCGGCCTCGACGAAATGTTCCCCGGCGTCACCAACCCCTTCCCCTGGATGGCCGAGATGATCGACCTGAAGAAGGAGAAGAACTTCTTCGAGACGCGGGTGACGGAGTACCAGACGGGCGGGGCGTTGAGCTGGGATTGATGCCGGATGGCAAAGCTCAAGAAGCTGATCGAGCAAATCCTGCTCGGCCGCAGCGATGCCAATATCGGCTTCGACGAGTTGTGCCCTGTTCTGGCCAGCTTGGGCTTCTCGCAGCGAATCCGGGGCGGCCATCACATCTTCAGTCATCCCGACGTTCTGGAGTTGGTCAACCCCCAGCGGGATGGCAGCAAGGCTAAGCCCTACAGGTTCGCCAAGTCCGCGCCATAATTCTCCAATACAAGCTTGGAGCCGATGAATGAATCCGAAGTACGAAATTATTTTGTATTGGAGCGAGGATGATCAGGCCTTCGTCGCCGAGGTGCCCGAACTGCCCGGCTGCATGGCACATGGAGACTCGCAGGAATCCGCGCTCGCCAGCGTCAATGAGGCGATCGCCCTCTGGATTGCGACGGCGGAGGAGCTCGGACGGGCCGTGCCGACAACGAAGGGCAGGCGTCTTGCTTTCGCTTGACGTGGGCTCGGTCAAAGTCCGAGTCAGGTCTCAACATTGGAGGCCGGCCATCCCTGCGTGAGCGGGGAACACAACTCGGTGGTGGCGACGTCGCGGCCGGTGTACGGTTCATCCCCGCGTGTGCGGGGAACACTAGCGAATGTAGTGCCGGCAGCGCAGGCCATGCGGTTCATCCCCGCGTGTGCGGGGAACACACATGGTAGGGGTTAAGTTCGAAGCACGTCAACGGTTCATCCCCGCGTGTGCGGGGAACACCTCGTCCAGCGCGGCCAGCGACATCGCCCAGGCGGTTCATCCCCGCGTGTGCGGGGAACACCCCATTTGCTTGCTCACCCAGTCCCACGTTGTCGGTTCATCCCCGCGTGTGCGGGGAACACGGATCATGCTCGTTTTGTAGCTGGCGCGTGGCTGGTTCATCCCCGCGTGTGCGGGGAACACTTGCGCGCGAGATGGCACGGTTAACAACAGGGCGGTTCATCCCCGCGTGTGCGGGGAACACGTTCATGTTGGTTTCACCGGCGGCGAGGAATTCGGTTCATCCCCGCGTGTGCGGGGAACACATCAGCCAGCGTCCGGCATCGATCGACAAGGACGGTTCATCCCCGCGTGTGCGGGGAACACTCGACTCCGCTTGAATGCGAAATCCTCAGCCGCGGTTCATCCCCGCGTGTGCGGGGAACACCATCACGGGCGGCGTGTACGTTTCGGTTCTTTCGGTTCATCCCCGCGTGTGCGGGGAACACCAGCACGCTGGCCTTGCTCCAGACCGTCGCGTCCGGTTCATCCCCGCGTGTGCGGGGAACACTACGAGTGGCGTGGCGAAGAAGGCAAGCCGAACGGTTCATCCCCGCGTGTGCGGGGAACACGTCATGCGGGCTGCCGTCTTCCCACACCACGTCGGTTCATCCCCGCGTGTGCGGGGAACACACGGCCAGGACGTGCGGGTGCTGGCGGCGATTCGGTTCATCCCCGCGTGTGCGGGGAACACCTCCACGTCGACAGCGCGGGCCGGGAGCGGGCCGGTTCATCCCCGCGTGTGCGGGGAACACCACCCCGGATATCGCCTGGTCAAGTGCAACCGCGGTTCATCCCCGCGTGTGCGGGGAACACGTTGGGGCGCTTGGCGATCTGCGCGCGCACCGCGGTTCATCCCCGCGTGTGCGGGGAACACAGCTTTGTCGGCGGCCTGCCGGCGCGCGTGGACGGTTCATCCCCGCGTGTGCGGGGAACACATCACAACTCAGGTTACCGTGACTGACGCAGCCGGTTCATCCCCGCGTGTGCGGGGAACACGAGCGAATCGGTCGTCGTGTCGGAGACGCGGCCGGTTCATCCCCGCGTGTGCGGGGAACACGCCGCCCAAGTGCTCGGAAGCGCCATGAACGGCGGTTCATCCCCGCGTGTGCGGGGAACACGCTGCGAAGAGCGTTAAATTTGTAAACTCAACCGGTTCATCCCCGCGTGTGCGGGGAACACATTGGCTGCCACGGGGCTTGGTTGGCGGCGGTTCGGTTCATCCCCGCGTGTGCGGGGAACACACCAGATACCCATCGCCATCAGTCTGAAAATACGGTTCATCCCCGCGTGTGCGGGGAACACTCATAGACCTGGCTGCGGTAGCCCTCGAATTGCGGTTCATCCCCGCGTGTGCGGGGAACACCGCTCAAGAATCGACTTCGTGGCATAGATGGCCGGTTCATCCCCGCGTGTGCGGGGAACACGTAGATGCCGAGTTTGTCGTCAAGAATGTTGTTCGGTTCATCCCCGCGTGTGCGGGGAACACACCAGGCTGCCCTGGTGCACGGTGGTGCTGGCCGGTTCATCCCCGCGTGTGCGGGGAACACTTTCATGATTATTTCGCGAGGTGGAGCAGTGGCGGTTCATCCCCGCGTGTGCGGGGAACACTTGGCGATATGTGCCGGCTCGCCGGTCACGTCCGGTTCATCCCCGCGTGTGCGGGGAACACGGCATCGTCAGCTCAGCCCAATCGACAAAGCTGGGTTCATCCCCGCGTGTGCGGGGAACACCCCAATTGCCCACGTCCGCAGCGCTGCGGGCGCGGTTCATCCCCGCGTGTGCGGGGAACACACCCAGACGCCGTCGGCGTCCACCGCCTCGATCGGTTCATCCCCGCGTGTGCGGGGAACACGTGAGACCGTAGGGGCGCACGTCCTGCCTCGTCGGTTCATCCCCGCGTGTGCGGGGAACACGCGTGTGGGTGGGGGCGACGGTGGAGGTGAGCCGGTTCATCCCCGCGTGTGCGGGGAACACTCGTCGTGGCCGGTGCGATGCAGGCCGACCTGCGGTTCATCCCCGCGTGTGCGGGGAACACTACATCAAGGGCTATGAACCGGGCACGGGGTACGGTTCATCCCCGCGTGTGCGGGGAACACAACATGTCTGAAATCACTATTCGTCCCTCATCTGGTTCATCCCCGCGTGTGCGGGGAACACGGATCGGAATCAGGCAAAAGTGGAATGGATTGCGGTTCATCCCCGCGTGTGCGGGGAACACGAGTGCATCGCCTCCCTTGCCATCGCCGCCGCCGGTTCATCCCCGCGTGTGCGGGGAACACCCGCCCTTGAGGAATTTATACCCCTTTTTCAGCGGTTCATCCCCGCGTGTGCGGGGAACACGAACTGGCGAATTCCCCACGTTGACGCCCACGCGGTTCATCCCCGCGTGTGCGGGGAACACCAACCCATGGCAGACCCAATGCAGTCCCCCGGCGGTTCATCCCCGCGTGTGCGGGGAACACTCGGTGTCGTAATTGACAACGAAATACAGTTCCGGTTCATCCCCGCGTGTGCGGGGAACACTTCACCGGCTGCACGCTGCCCGCCTCAGATCGCCGGTTCATCCCCGCGTGTGCGGGGAACACGCGTCGCCGAGGAAATCGTTGCCAGGAATGAACGGTTCATCCCCGCGTGTGCGGGGAACACATGGCGCGACCGCTGAGCGACCCCGACAGCCGCGGTTCATCCCCGCGTGTGCGGGGAACACGCAGCACGTGGTACTGGCCCGTATTGAGCAGGCGGTTCATCCCCGCGTGTGCGGGGAACACAAAACTTGCCGGTGCGCGTGACGGTCACCCAGCGGTTCATCCCCGCGTGTGCGGGGAACACACTGGTGCCGTTGCCGACCAGCAAGACAATTACGGTTCATCCCCGCGTGTGCGGGGAACACCGTACTGCCCCTATGGCGATGCGGGCGACCGCCGGTTCATCCCCGCGTGTGCGGGGAACACACGATCCTGTTCCGCACCACCCGCGTGCCCTCCGGTTCATCCCCGCGTGTGCGGGGAACACCTCAGGCGGCCGTTTTCGTCCTCCTCAATCTGCGGTTCATCCCCGCGTGTGCGGGGAACACTCGTGAGCGGCCTTCAGCATGGCCTTGGTGGTCGGTTCATCCCCGCGTGTGCGGGGAACACCTGTCGCTGAGGCCGTCCAGTTCGAGGTATTCCGGTTCATCCCCGCGTGTGCGGGGAACACGTACGCGAGCACGATTGCGCACCCTTCCGCACCGGTTCATCCCCGCGTGTGCGGGGAACACACGTCGGGAATCGTGCGCTCGATGGCGACGCGCGGTTCATCCCCGCGTGTGCGGGGAACACTTTTTCGGGTTTTGAATCGATGCAAATCATGACGGTTCATCCCCGCGTGTGCGGGGAACACCTCAGACGAATCCGGTGGCAGGTAGCGGAATTCGGTTCATCCCCGCGTGTGCGGGGAACACTTTCCTTGCAACTCGGCGGCTGCATCCTGTTCCGGTTCATCCCCGCGTGTGCGGGGAACACTTGGCCCAATTGAGAACTACTGAGGTAGTCAGCGGTTCATCCCCGCGTGTGCGGGGAACACATAGTGCGGTCGTAGGCTGCATCGGCGGATTCCGGTTCATCCCCGCGTGTGCGGGGAACACCTCATGGTGCTGGGGTCAAGCTGGTAGGTACCCGGTTCATCCCCGCGTGTGCGGGGAACACTAGATGCGCAGCAGTTCGGCCGACTCTCCTGCCGGTTCATCCCCGCGTGTGCGGGGAACACGGAGTGGGACACCATGGGACGGGCGGAATGGACGGTTCATCCCCGCGTGTGCGGGGAACACGCGCTCCGTGCCCACCGCATATAGCCAGGTCGCGGTTCATCCCCGCGTGTGCGGGGAACACTACGCGACCCGCTGGGACGAATCGCCGTGGAACGGTTCATCCCCGCGTGTGCGGGGAACACGTCCTGGGCCTCCGCTGACACCGAGACCTTGGCGGTTCATCCCCGCGTGTGCGGGGAACACGATGGCGACAATCCCACCACGTACAGCCAAGTCGGTTCATCCCCGCGTGTGCGGGGAACACGGAAATTGATTATCTGGTGGCCTACGAAGAGGCGGTTCATCCCCGCGTGTGCGGGGAACACTCGGCCTGACTCATAGGTGCCGTCACGCACTTCGGTTCATCCCCGCGTGTGCGGGGAACACACTTCTTCCAACTCATTGATTTACCGACTTTAATCAACTGGTTGGAATTCTACCGATTTCTCGGTCTTAAATCGGCATGTATTTTCCAGTTTGTTAAAGAGCATTGTTATTGTCCAAGGGCAGGAAGCTGATTAACTTTGCCCCATCAATTTCAGTGGGGATTCTGCGGTTTTGGCCAAGGGTGACAAAGTCGAATCCCGCCTCGTTATTAACTCGCCAAGCCATGACGGCATTACCTTCGCCGAGGCCAGATTCGACCTGGCTCCAGATGTGGTCGCGCACTTTGGCGGAGTAGTTGCCTACATACACACCGGCGCGGAGTTCCAGCAGCCAGATGGCGAGCCGGCCGCGCAACCGGGGTGATGCATTTTCAAGAACGATGACCAGCATCGCCGATGGATTCCGGGTTGGGGATGGCGGGGCCGACTTGTTCGTCGAAGCGTTCGGGCGGCTCGATTTCGCCGGCGGCGAGCATGTCTTCAATGCCCGGGATGATGCGTTCCAGGAGACGCGATTCACGGAAGACGTCGCGGCAGGCCAGTCGAACTTGCTGCTCGGGGTTGGCTGGATGGCGTGCCGCAATTCGAAAGGCCAGTGGCACGACAGTATCGAATTTGTATACATCGGCCACGTCGTACACGAAGGACAGGGGCTTGCCCGTGTGGATGAAGCCGATGGCAGGGGCATAGCCCGCAGCGAGCACGGCGGCTTCGGTTACCCCATACAGACAGGCAGTGGCGGAGGATAGACAACGATTCGGCAGATCGCCCTTGTCCCAGTCGCTCGTGTCGTAATTACGCGCTTTCCATTCCACGCCGTACTTGGCGGCGATGCGTTTGTAGGTTTCGCGCACGCGCGCGCCCTCGATGCCGCGCAACTGCTCGACCGAACGGCGTTGCGGCGGCTCCTCGCCAAAGCGCAGCGCGTACATCTTGCGCACTACCTTCAGCCGCAGGCCGTCTTCCAGCGCCAGACGCGCCTGATACAGCAATTTGTCCGAACGCGCGCCGCCCGGCTGTCCCGCGGAGTACAGGCGCACGCCGGCTTCGCCGATCCACACCAGCAAAGTGCCGACCCGCGCGGCCAGCGCGCACGCGGCATGCGAAACGCGCGTGCCGGGCTCCAGCATCAGGCAGGCCACGCCGCCGACCGGAATGTGGGTGCGCACGCCGGTTTTATCGACAACAACGAACGCGCCGTCAAGCACGTCCAGATGGCCGTACTCGATATAGAGGATGGACAGGCGATCCTTGATGGGGATGGGTTTGAGGGGCGGTAGCAGATCGGCCATCAGGCCACCTGTGGTAAGGCTCGTCGCCGAATGGTCTTGCTGCCAAGCGTTATGAAATAGCCCGCTTGCAACGCTGGATCGGACAACAGGCTGGTCAGCCATTCCGCAGGGGCATCGGGCGGGACAGGCGCTTGCCGGATAAAAACAATCGCGGGCGGGGGCTGCAGTTCATGTAAAAACACCAGTTCGCCATAATCGCGGTCGAACGTAACCAACCAACGCCCAAGCTCGCGGGCACGTTCAAGCACCACCCGGTCTGACGCGCCGGGCATGTTTTCAGCCACGGCGACAACGTCGAAACCGGCAGCCCGCAAACGCTTGAGGGCGGGTGCGGGAAAGTTCTCGTTGACCAGCAACGGCGGTTTCACGCAACAGCCTTGTGGCGGGCGATGTACTGTTCTTCCTGCATCATCTCCGCCGCAAAAGCCAACGCGGCCAGAATGTCTTCGCGAGTGATATGTGGGTAGGACTCCAGCAGCTGTTCAAACGTCCATCCGTTTGCCAGCCAGCCGATGATCAGTTCGACGGATATGCGCGTGCCCTTGATGACTGGCTTGCCCACCAGGATTTCGGGGTCGGAAACGATGCGGTCTCGCCATTCCATGATTCGCTCCTTTTCAACAGTACGGCATCCGCAATTTAACCCAGGCGGCGGACGAGGAGCAAACCGCAGCCGAAGGCTTTTGCGGGGCCGACACCACCTTATTCACAAATCGGTACAACAGACAGCAAGCCCAAGCCCATCATCTTGCCGTGACCAATACCCTTCGTCAGCGCTTGCTTGAACAGCACGGCGTCCGTCACGCTCAATTGGCCTTCATAGAGTGCGGCGTAGACGCGGACAACCATGCCATCGTGCTTTCGCCCGGTCAGCATTTGTTCCTGCGTGATCCGGCAATTCGGATAGGCGTGTCCGGTCGGCTGCTCCATGAACTCGAAATAATCCGTGGATACGGGTTCGGGCAGCGTAAACCCGTGTTGTTCTGCCTTGCGTTCGAGCCAGCCTATTTGTTCATCTCGATTCATAATTCCCTGTCGCTTACCATTCACGGTTTTGCAGGGATTCGCACGCATCCTAAAGCGGAATCGCTGACCTGCGACGAGTGTATCAAGCGCAAGTTTTTGAGTCAGGTCGATGCCGGGATCCGTGTGCTCGAGCCAGCCGTGCGGTAGGCGCGACCAGTCGGGCACCGAACGGCATTGGGCGAGAATGCGTGGAAGGCCTGCAGAATCTGTTTCCGGTTCCTGTCGCCACAACAGCGAGCCCGGAAGGCATTTCGTCTCTTGGGGAAAGAAGGCCCGACACAAGGTTGCGTGTAACTGGTACGGGTCGCCCAGATCGCGACGTGCGTCCTTGCTGCGTGGGTTGAGATGGATTCTATGCAGCAGCATCGTTCGCCTCCGGCGTGAGTCTTATCCAGTCGGAACGCACATAACGCGCGCCAAAGCGGCGCTCGGCAAACGATGACAGCGGCTGATCCATCCTGAGCGCACCGGTTCCGTCTGGCGATTCCAGCGACACCAACAGCTTTTCGGGTGCGATTTCCCACATGCGCGGTGTGGCGATCCACGGCCAGGCGGCGAGCGCGTCGAGCAGAGGAGCATCGGCCACGCCGCTATCCAGCCAGACGGGTTCCGAAGGCACATAGGATTTACGCCCAAGCGCCAGCGGCCAGGTCGGGTTCTTTAAGGCGGTGTGCGCGCGTTCGAGCAAGGCGCGGTCCACGCCTTCCAGCCCGACCAGAAACACCGCGTCGGCCAAGTAGTGACGGTTGGATACTACGCCGCCGTCCTTAGCTTGGCTGCCATCAGCTTTGATGATGGTGTCGGCAGTAGCGCAGCCGGCAGTTTGGTAGTCGCGCTTGGGTACGCCGGGCCGATCATGGCGGACACCCATCGCCAGCGCGGCCAGCGGTTCGAGGTCAGTCCAGTTTTCCCGGTCTATCCCAAGCGCAGCGGCGAGCAAACCGATCACCCCGGATTTGCTTGGCTCCTTACCCGTGTCGCGCTGATCGAATCGGCTGGTCGTGCCCCAGGATTGCATCGGCCCCGCGAGCCTTAGCAGCAAGGTCGGCATAGCTTACTCCTGCACCGCAGCCAGGGTTTTATCCAGCATGACGCCCAGCGACTTCACCGCCTCGCCGCACCCGCCAAGCTCGGTCTTGGTTAGATCGAGCACGAAGGTTTGGCTGTCGCGTGGGTACGCCGTTTGCAAATCGTTGGCTTTTGCGCATAGTGCGTCTGCCGATTTTCGCGTCAGTGATTCGCCGGTTTTGGCGCGGATGGCCGTTTCGAACGCATTGGCGTAATTGCGCGGCGCGGCGTTGCGGCACACAGTAATCGCGACAAACTCGGGCGGGTTGTGAGCGGCAAAGGTGTTCTGCTTGCCGGTGGGTTCGGCCACGACGAAGCCTTGCAGGAAAGTGCGCAGACCGCGCATCGCAAGCTCGGTGTCGCCTTGCAGGTTTTTTACGAGCTGTTCCCAATCGACGACGGCGTAGCGGTAGTAGCAGGCGGAGTTGAATTCCACTGTGCCCATCATGTCGGCACCGGCGGTATCTTCAGGTTTGAGGTCGTCCACCGCCGTGTAGAAGTCGAACTCGCGTTCGACGGCGTGGGTGGAAATCGCGTGCGCAACCTGGCAGGCAGCGTTCTGGTTTTTCTCCGGCATGTCGGCCAGCATGCGTCCGAACAAGGCGACATCGACCGCCTTGCCGCCATTGAAAATGGATTCAATGTGTGCCTGGACTTCTTTTGGCGCGCTGCTGGCAGCCGCTTTCTTGGCTTTGCCCTTGGGCTTCTCAGCATCGGTTTCAGCCGCCGCGACGATGTCATCCCAACATTCGTGAATCGCATCAGCCAGCGCCGAGATTTCCCGCTGCCCGAGAAACAGCAGGTATTGCGTCTTGCCGCCCTCGGCGGCTTTCAGTTTGACGTAGGACAACGCGATTTCGGCTTTCACCAGTGTTTCGGCGGGGTCGCGTTTGCCCGTCAGTGCGTCGGCGATGGCCTGATACACGCGCTTGGTGCGCACCGCCAGTTCGTCCGCACCGAATACGCCTTCGCTCACCTTCTCGCTGAAAAACTGGCGGATCGCGCGCTTGTCGCATTGGCTGGAAACCCTGGCCCGGCGGGTGCCGCCAAAAACTGCGTCCTTAGGTGCGCCGGTGTCGTCCCGATTGAGGTTGGACGGGGCGAAGTTTTGCAGGGCGTGAATTTCGATCAGGGTTTTCATGCGACGGTCTCCGTGTCGGTGGCAGGTTCGTGCGTAGTCGGGATGAGGGTGCGGTAGAAATCACGTGCCCAAGCGTTCTGGACGCGCTTGTCGTCGCGGTTCCAGGCGAGCAGGTCGCGCAGCAGGGCATCGAAGTCGATGTTTTGTTCGCCTAGCAGGGCGACCATCTGGCGCAGGCGATGTGGTAGCTGCTCGTGGTCTGCGTCTAGCAGGCTGATGAAGCGGCGTTCGGTGCTTGCCGAGCCGCTCTTGAGTTGATGCGCCGCGCAGGCTTTGGCCAATGGCGACAGTGGCCCAGCACGTCCGTCGCGCCAGTGCGCAGCCCACAAACCAGCGACAAGGTAGTGCATTTCCCTGCGCCACCTGCCGTCGTCGTCTTTCACAAAGGGCTCAACGTAGGGGTAAGCTGGTACGTGCTGCCCCGGTTCGAACGTGAGGCTGCGACGCAGCACGGCTTTTGCCTTGCTGTCCGCCTCGTTCAGCTTTTCCAGCCAGGCGATGAATGCGCTCATGCCGTTTCCTCCTGTGGTTTGCAGTGTGTTTCGTATTTCTTGATTTCGGAATTCAAATTCCTGAGTTTTCTGTCTACCGGGTCTTCAGCCTTAACCAGCGCCCGGATCGCCCAGGCATCGCCGGTCGAGATAGTGGCTTTATGTTGATCCCATGCTTTGAGGGAAGCATCGTGCGTGGCTTTCAGCCACTGCCATCGGATTTCCTCTGGCGCACGTTCCTGGGTATAGCTTTGCAACATGTTGTGAAAGGCAGATTCTGAGAGTGACCAAAAGTGTTGCAGTGGGCCGGCGGCATTAACCATTTTGTTGATTGCCACCTTTTCTTCTTTTTTCAAGTCGTCTTCGCGCTTTCTCTCACTGCGAATTAAAAGATGTCTATAAAACTTCCAAAGTGACGACCTGAGTGATTCGCAGGTGTCTTCGGTAATGTCCAGAAGCTGTCTTATATCCTCGCGTATTAAACGATCAGCAGTCAGCGCTGTTGGAAAAACAAAACGTTCCATGCGCCAAAAATCCACATTGGCATTTGGCGGGGTATACCTCAGGCCTAACGTCAAAACAGACTTCGGCAAGAGCCTAGTTTTTCTACCGGCCAAATGGATTGCATGCTGGATTGACAGTGGTGCGTTCCCAGCCGCATCAGGAAGCAGTGAATCGAAATCGCGCCATGTACCGCGGTCTTCACGAAACCGCATAGGCTGCTTTCCATTTGCTTTAGTAATTTCATGTGGATGCATCGGATCCGTGTATTCCGATGTTGACTCGAATCCATATCCTGCAACGAATCGCATGAAAGCCACGTCTCCGGATTCCTGCTCTTCCAGAAGAATCATTCTGGCAGGCCATGTGTAGAGATTTGCAAGCCCGGCAACACTCTGCTTCGTGGATTCGAGAGGTAGCGTTGCGGGCCCCTTTTCCCACAAGGGTATATCTGCTTTAAGAATTTCCCGGTTTTGAGGGATCAGGTTGTAACAGAGCGTTTCGTGTAAGTTGCTTCCCACAGGAATGCACATCACTGAGTTGGCCGAGGGAGACGGAAAGTAGCCACGACCACCACTCAGTGAAAAATTCATAGTGGATAGCAACCAGCGTGCACATCCATTCGGTGGACGTGTACCAGGGCTCTTCGTATCTACATGATCAAAAAGCACCTTATTTGAATTTGCATTGTGCTCGGCTGTGAGCTTTGTCCAAGGCTCGATTTCGCTCTTTGCAACATTCGGGTTTTGCCCGAATGGATATTTCTCATCGAACAGCCAGAACCGTGACCGCCAGCGCTCCAGATAGGCATCGACTTGCTCGCCCGGGATCCCGCTTTTGAACCAGGCTTTGGCCTGATCGATATCCGCCGGGCCCTCGAGTGCGCGGTACAGCACGGCGAGCAGAAAGCGGTGCAGGCTGACAACGACCAGCGGCGAGGAGTCTTCGATGACGGCGATCTCGGTGGCACGCATGAGCGTGTCGCGTAGCCCCCATTCCACGCGCTTGCCGTCGAGGGTGCGCAGCGGTATCCACGGCTCGTCGATCAGGTTGAATCGGCTCATTCGCTCTCCTTCGGTTCGTAAACCAGCCCTAGTTCATTGTCCAGCCGCACGCTGGCATCGTGTATCCAGCGCGATTCTGCGTCCAGCCGCAGTGGATAAGCGTTGCGCAGCAGTGGGCTTTTTTTCCAGCCTTCCGGTACACCTCCGCTGTGCAGTCGCTTGACGATACCTTTGCGCGACAGGCTCATAGCGCGCAGGTACCAGGACTTGGCCTGTGCGAAATCGGGGGTTTTGATAGCATCGAACGCGTCGGTTTCCCGCAGCGGGATGGCGATGACGGAATCGTCGCCGAGTCGGGTTTGCGCCATGAGCGTGCGGTGGACGCCGGGTTCGTCTTCTTCGAACAGGTTGAAGCGCGCTGGATCGTTCCACGAGGCGTCGTCGGGGAAGCCGATGATCGCTTTGTTCGCTTCGATAGTGTGGGAATAGGTTTTGCCTTCGCCGTCTTCCAGTGATTTTTGTAGGCGAGCCAGCAAGGATTCGGGTATGGCGACCGCTTCCTCGTAAACCGCCTGCACCAGCGTGTCGATGGCTTCCGGCAGGGCGATTTCCGGCATGCCACGCAGTAGACACCAGGTGCGTAACAGCACATCTTCCCGGTACACCGCTCCCCACCACAGCGGCTTGTCAAAAGCCGGTGGCGAATCTTCGGCCAGCCCCGCCACGATCAACGTAGGCGCGGCAAGTGGGCGAGAGGTGCGCTTATGCCGCCACAGGCGACCCGCGCGCTGTAGCAAGAGATCGATGGGTGCGAGGTCGGTCGCGATCAGATCGAAATCCAGATCGAGGCTTTGCTCCGCGACCTGGGTGGCGATGAGGAGCTTGCGCCCGGTGCGCTCGATGGGCGTTTGCTTGTCGGGCGGGCCGAAAGTCTTCAGTACGGCGTCTTCGCGCTGCTGTCTCCGGTCGGCGGGAAAACGCGCGTGGAAGAGATAGACCTCGGTGCCGTCGGCCAACTGCTTGCCGATGGGCTGACCTTCAAACAGCACGGACTCGCCTTCAGGATAGAGACGGTAAAGTGCCTGCGCACGTTGTATCGTGTTGACCAGTGCGAGCGCGTAACCACCTTGGGCGAGACGGCTGTCGAGCGCTTCGCGTAGAGCTGGAAGTTCAGCGGAGATGGGCTGTATCGCGATTTTCAAGTGCCGCTCGGGGTCGGCTTCAAAAGTGAACTGGCGGACGCTCTGGCCTTCCGCGTATACGGAGAGGCGGGGGTAGCTGGCTTCCGCTTTCGGTGCTTTGGCACGCGTCAATTCCGCAAGCTTGCGCCGAATCTCCGGCGGCAGGGTTGCCGAGAGCAGCACTACGGACGAGCCCAGCGCCAGCAGCCAGCTCAGAAGATGCAGAAGCAGCGTGCCGGTATAGGCATCGTAAGCGTGGATTTCGTCGAATACGACAACGCGGTTCGCCAATCCCCACAGGCGCACGAACTGGTGGCGCACCGGAAGAATGGTCAGCAGCGCCTGGTCGATGGTGCCAACGCCGTATTCCGACAATAGCGCGCGTTTTTTGTGGGTGAACCACTCGCCCGCGCGCACCTCACCCCCTGCCTTCGGGTCGTGTATGCCACCGGGTTTGAGCTGCTGATAATCATCGTTCAGCAGCGCGCCGCCGTGCAGCAATTGCAAGTCGAGCGCGCGTTCGCAATCTTGGCTGCGCAGGAATTTAAGCGTGCGTCGGAACATGGCGTTGCCCGTGGCCTTGGTCGGCAGCGCGACGTACAGCCCGCGATGACCGAAGCGACGTTGCAGTTCCAGATGCGCATAGAATGCCGCTTCCGTCTTGCCCTCTCCCATCGGCGCCTCCACCAGCAGGATGGCAGGCTGTTGCAAAGCCGCGAGCGCGTCGGCGATTGCCTGCTGCAAGGGGCGGGGTGGAAAGCCGAAAGCCTCGTCGAAGGTTTTGGGTGAGGACACCAGAGGAAGTCGCGCCGCCCAGCCCATCGCGTCGAGCGCACGCTCCGCGTTGAGGTCCCGTCGGGTCTGGAACCAGGTGTGCAAATCCTCGCAATCGTCGGACGTGCCGAAGGGAAATTGGCCTTCGTTCGATCCCACCCAGTCGGCAAAACTCGTGAGACCAGCCAGTAGCATGAAATCGGGGCCGGATAACGCAGTTTTGTCAGGCGGTGCCACCGGTGCAAAAACCTCAAGTAGCGCTTTGAAAATCGCACGCCGGGCACTTTGCCACTCGCGTCTTCCTAGAGCGCGCCTGTTTCCTGATAAGTGCACATGGGTATTGGGCGAGGCGCGCTCGCCGTGATGGCATCCTATCGCGTCGGCGGCAAGCAAGGCCAATTCCTCAGGCCAACCTAGTTCGATTAACAGTTCGAGCAGCTCGATCTGACTGACAAAAGCGTGATTAATGTCAGTATCCGGGCTGACACCGCTATCTAGTCCTGAGAGATTTTTCCACTTGCATTGAAACCCGGGGCAGCCTTTGCCGAGATCGTGGCAGGCGATCAGCAGCAACAGCCAAGGGCGCGCGGCTGCCCAATCCAGCCCCAACACCGCAGCCAGCCTGTCGCGTGTTCTTTTGGGTTCGCGCACCAGAATCGCATCCGCACTGGCAGCGACATCGAGCAGATGCAGGATGAGGGGGTGCCAACGCTCGCCATCTTTCTGGCAACTCTTGGCCCATAAAAATGGCAGACTGTTTTTCAAGGGGGCTGTCATGTTGCCTTTATATCAGTCCCCATGCTCAAAAACTGAGCCCGTCGCATTCCCCCGCCGATACTGGCCTGACGCCGCATCAAGCTGATTTCTGACAGCCTCGCGCAACGTTTCAGGCGCGACAATTTCAACCTCCGCTCCATATTTGAGGATGTCCATCAGCAGTTCGCGGTCGTCCGAGTACGGCACGGCAAGTTCATAGCGGCCGTCTTCCAGCCAGCGGCTTTGCTGTTGTGGGTGCCAGATTTCGTCGGCCACCCAGCGGGCGCGTTTGGGGGTGAATCGCAGGACAGCGGTGGCGACTGGCAGGCCGGCGAAGATGCCATAGGCGCTGGCGAGTTCGCGGTTGAGGGTGGATTCGGTGACGGTTTTGGCGGCTTTGCCGAGTGGTGTGGCGGTACGGATGCATTCGACGGCAAAGATGCGCAGGCCTTTTTTGTCGTGACACCAGGCGTCCAGATACCAGTTGTCGCGGTAATGGGCGAGGCGCTGCGGGGAGATTTCGCGGGTACTGGTTTCGTCCCGTTCGCGGTTGTAGTAGTCGATCCTGATTCGGTGGCGTTGCAGGACGGCATGGGCGACGGTCTGGAAGTGGCGCGGATTCTTGCGCCGGGAGGCGATGCTCAGGAGCCGGATGCGCTGGGCGGCTTCGCCCGCGCCGAGGTGCTGGCTTTCGAGCAGCTTGTCGAGGCGGGCTTGCAGCGGGCGCAGGTGGTCGTCGAGCAGCCCGGGCGCGAGGTTGGCGAGCAGGTGCTTGAGCGTGAAGAGGGCGTGCAGTTCAGCAGGGGTGAACCACAGGCCGGGCAGGGCGTGGCTGCCGTCGGCGGTGTCGTAGCGGTAGCCGCCGCGTTCGCGGTCATGGATGAGCGGTGCGTCGAGGCGGTCGCGCAGGTCGGCGATCAGACGGGTGAGGGAGGAACGCGAAAAGCCGTGCTCATCGATGAGCACGCTGCGCGGCAGGCCGGTTCGCCGCCCGTCCAGCAAGCGGTGCAGGCGATAAAGTTCGTCGAGTTTGCTCAATGGTGCCGGTTCGCTTGCCGGTTTTCTCTCCGTGTAGCCGGTGCGGTTTTTTTGTTGTGTGTGACGTCAGTGTCGTGCAATGCGCCGATCATCGCAAGCGCGTGGTCCCGTTGCAGGTCATCGTCCGCTCGCCGCCGTATCGCCAGGGTCACGGCCACAGCGTATGACATCGCCTCCATCGCCACACAGGATGGCGCGCATGCCGCTGACCGGAATCGACCGGCGGAAGGCTGTGACAAGGCGACAGTCGTGCAGGCAGGAATCAGCTGAATCCCAGATCCTGCGCCAGTCCGGCATGGGTGATTCTCCCGCCGTGTACCTGCAGTCCCGTTTTCAGTCCGGGATCCGTATTCGTGGCGGCGATGCCCTGCGCGGCCAGCGCCTGGATATAGGGCAGGGTGGCATGGGTGAGCGCGTCGGTGGCGGTACGCGCCACCGCGCCGGGCATGTTGGTGACGCAATAATGGACGACGCCCTCGGCCACGAAGAAGGGCGCGCTGTGGGTGGTGGGGCGCGAGGTCTCGGCGATGCCGCCCTGATCGATGGCGACATCCACCAGCACGGATCCGCGTGGCATCAGTCTCAATAATTCGCGGCTGATCAGGCGCGGCGTATGGCGTCCCGGGATCTGTACGGCGCCGATGACGATGTCGGCCTGCGCAAGCGATGCCGCAATCGCTTCGGGCGAGGAAAAGCGTGAGGCCACACGCGTACCGAACAGGGTTTCGGCGTGCGCGAGCCGGTCGGCCTGGCGGTCGATCAGCGTGATGCGCGCGCCCAGGCCGGCGGCCAGACGCGCGGCGCTCATGCCGACCGCGCCGGCGCCGAGGATGACGACATGGGCAGGCGGGATGCCGGGCATGCCGCTGATCAGCCTGCCATTGCCGCCGTGGGAGGTCAGCAGCCCCAGCGCACCCATCTGCGGCGCGAGCCGTCCGGCAATATCCGACATCGGATGCAGCAGCGGCAGGCCGCCCGTCGGAGCGCTCACGGTTTCGTAGGCAATCGCCGTCACGCCGCGCGCCATGAGTTCGCGCGCGAGTGCCGGCGCAGCCGCCAGGTGCAGGTAACAGAACAGCAGCTGGCCTTCGCGCAGCAGGTTCATTTCATCCGCCTGCGGTTCCTTCACTTTCACCACCAGGTCGGCGGCGTAGATTTCGGCGGGCGTCGTGGCGACGCTGGCGCCGGCGGCACGGTAGGCGTCGTCGTCGAATCCCACGGCGGCGCCGGCATGACTTTCGACGCTGACCCGGTGTCCGGCCTGGGTCAGTATCCGGGCACCCTCGGGGGTGAGCGCCACCCGGTATTCATGGTCCTTGATTTCCTTGGCGATGCCGATATGCATGACGAGTCCCGAACAGGATGGATAGCCGCAGCATAACCAAAGTCACGGCACGCCAGAAGTGCCGGCGCTATCGTGCCGGTGCGGAATCGGCGCGGCGTTCGAAACGGTAGTAGGCGGGTGGGACGTGGTCGAGCCGGATCTGGCGTGTCCCCCAGGCGACGGGCAGGCGGCCGACATTGCGATAAGGGCCGATCATCGACGGCGCGGCCTGTATGTCGTAGAGCCCGGGCGCGAGCAGTCGGGCCGACAGGCTCAGAGCGCCATCGTGAGTATCCTGGTGGACGCCGGCAAACGGGCGCGCCAGCGGCTCGCCGATGAAGAGTCCCTGCCCCGGCATCTGTACGCTTTTCCAGTAGGCTTCGATCAGGGTTTCGCCTTGCAGGTAGTGCGCCATGACGATGCCGGGCACCGGGAATTTGGAGGGGAAATTGCAGGGTTCGACCACCGCGCCGTAGCTGCCGGTGGCGCCCGCTTCCAGCCAGCGCAAGCTGCTCATCTGGCTGCCGCCGAACAATTCGCCGCCGGCCGAGGTGAGGTGGTCGGCGATGGCGCCGGGCAGGAAGCGGTTGCTGTCGAGCGACGCCACCTGGGCGAGGCCGGTGAAGTAGAACATCACGTCGGGCCTGTTTGTGAGCGCGTTGGCCTCGACGATGTCGGTCGGCATGATGGGCTGCATCAGCGTACGTACGGAGGCGTATCCGGCGGCACGCACGTTGCGGTTCTTATCCGTGGTACTGACGAGATAGGCGGTGCCGTCCGGGTTGCTGCCGTCGGACGCCACGCCACGGTCGATGAGCTTTTCGGCTTCAGCCACGCTGGCGGCGGCGAGGCTCATGGCCGGACGAATGCGGTAGGCATCCCAGGGGCGCGCCACGCTGCTGTTGAAATAGGGACTCGGTTGCGTCGGTTTGCAGCTGCTGGCGCACCAGGCGGGATCGAAGCCGAAGGCGAAGGCGGACGTGATCGACATGCAGTCCACCCGCCAGGGTTGCGCCCAGGTCAGCGCATAGGCCTGCACATTCCTGGGTGCTTTGCGGTCGACGAGACGCTTGAGGGTGGCGAATTCCTCGCGTGCGAGCGTGCTGCGGCCGGGCTTGAAACGCACATGGATCAGGTTGGCCGCGGGAATGTCGCGCTTTTTCCGGTAGTACGCGGCGATCGCCACGCTGTCGGGATCGTCGTCGTTGACGATCACTCCCAGTTGGTCGGCGCCGAGGCCGGGCTGCGGAAAATGGGTCAGGACAGGCGCCGTCGGCGCGGCCTGCGCGCCGGCATGCAGCAGCCAGGCCGCAACGGTGGCCCGTACAAATTTCATGGCCGTCAGGCGAGGTGTTGCACGCATTCCCGCACCAGTGCCGGTCCGCGGTAGATCAGGCCGGAATACAACTGCACCAGCGATGCCCCCGCGTCGATTTTTTCACGTGCGTCGCCGCCGGAGAGGATGCCGCCGACGCCGATGATCGGCACTTCATTCTTCAGATGGCGCGCCAGTTCGCGTACC
>ERZ781398.1951-NODE-1951-length-18272-cov-3.979470_pt1 | contig 18272 bp, 19 predicted proteins | sample MGYA00433077_ERZ781398 | MGnify/ENA primary metagenome ERZ781398 (study PRJEB29847, sample SAMN06458254) | wastewater metagenome | isolation source: Wastewater bioreactor | place: South Africa: Cape Town | study: EMG produced TPA metagenomics assembly of the... | reverse complement strand
CGAATCTGGCAAATGTTGTTCCACGAAATGACAGTTCAATAGCTGCTTATGATTACATTTATGATAGTACCGATCATCAAACGAATTCGTCCGGTGGTTCTCAACATCTCGAAACAATTCTTCAGCAATTATTTTCGAAAATGTCAGATAATCAAACAACTTACAATATTCCATCGAAAAGTTTCTCATCATCAGTATCCTCCTCCTCCTCCTCCTCATCATCATCATCATCGTCATCATTATCAATTGTTTCATCATTGCCTTCGTTATCAAATGATAACAATAATAATTCATTTCGTTTACTATCAATTATTTCATTTTGGTTTGTTTTAATAGTCAATCCAATTGTGGTAAATCGAATAGAGAAAAATAAATGATTCAATTTTAATTGTTGTGTTGTGCTTTTATTTTCTCTTTGAGTAGATTTTATTTGGCGTGATCGGTAATCTTCTCACGACGTATATTTTAATTCATTTTAATATTATCAAATTACCTGTGTCGTTTTACACGATCATGCTCAATCTAGCCGATACATTCAATTTATTAATACCAGTTTTTATTTTTTGGTTAGACAATTGTTTTAATCGAACGCCTGATCGAGGCTATTTTCGGGATAAATCAAATTTCCTCTGGTAAGAACTCATATTGACTTTGTTTCTCTTTTTCCATTATTTACTGACAATAAGTGTATTATTGTTTTTTTTTGCCCTATTTTTCTAGTAAAGCATTAATGTGTCCTGATCAATTATTTGCTGCATTAAGTGCTTGGTACATGTGCGCTATTTCATTTAATCGATGGTATTCAGTTTGTCGACCCTCGTCCTATTATTTATGTCAATCAACACGATCCAATGTGCGAACATCTGCTTCATTAAATAACAGTCTTATCGACGCATCCAATGGAAACCTAAGAAAACTCTCATCGAGTTCAAGCAAATACTCGTCAAGTGTTTTCAAGTCGATTTGTGCTCTATTTGATTGCTGTTCATGTTTGACAAATAATATAAAATATCGTCAACATATGCAAGCTTTTCGAAGTATCGTCATCATAACCTTATTAGGAATTCTATTTTGTCTTTATCCAATATTTATGCATGAACTTCGACCTGTCATATCGACTAATCAACATATTTTTGACTTAACACAAAAAGTAACTCATACATATGCTGTCGTTTGGAAACGTTGTTATTACAGTGAGAAACATGAGTATGCTTATGATATTATCGGAATAATATTATCATCACTTTTACATATATTACCATTGACATTTGTTGCAGTTATTAATTTGATGATAATTGTTCGTTTAAAACAACGACAACGTCTTCTATCGATTTCAGCACATACATATCAAACAACAAAAGTCAATAAGAAAAAACATTTACATATTCCTGATTTGAAAAAACGTATTCCATATAAGATTCGTGCGGACAAAAAATCAACGAATTCACCACCAACAACACCGATGAATTTAAAAGCTACAATATTAACAACAACATCTACACTAACACCGATGACGACGACACATAAAGATCAATCAACATCAACCGATCTATCGGATTCGAAAACGAAAATTTCTCGAGCAACTTCATCGAATCGATCGCCGGCAATGACACAACGACGTCATCAAGCTCGAGATCGAAATATAACCATCATGCTCGTTAGTGTCGCATTATCATACATTATTTTAACAATTCCCTATCGATTATTTTGGTCATACAATGTCTATATCAAACGTATGTATCCCGAAAAATTAAATTCATCAGTTTATTTATTAAAAATGCATTATATCGATCATATACTTCGTACAATACGAAATATTCATTATGGTACAAATTTCATATTTTTTATTTTTCTTTCGAAAATTTTCCGTCGCAAATTTTATCATACATTTATTGGTAAATTTCTTTATAAATCGAATCGTTTTTTTCATTCAACCGGTACTAATCGTCGAACACGAACACGACAAGATCTTCCGACTAAATTAGAAGATTCAATTGATAATCATCCACATATACGAATCATCAATCGAAACGAACATTTCAGACGATCAATCCAATTACAAGAACCTCCTCAATGCTCAAATACTACAAATCTCGTTCAGGTCGATCATACTCTATCGAAGATACCAGTGTCAACTGCCGACGAACATTTTGTTAATGAATGAAAATCCTGTAAAAAGAAAAGCTTTTTTTGTTTAGCACATTATTTTGACATAAAATAAAAATAAATGTGTTCTTCTTCTTTCTTGTCTACAAATTATGTTAATGCATGTTTCGGATTAGCACTCATCCGTTAGTCTGTTCGCTTTAATAATAAAAATTAGATAGCCATGCCTTTCAAGATGATCTAGATACAAAAAGAGAAAAAAACAATTCAATTTGCTGAACTTCACAAGTTTATTACGATGATTCAATTAAAAAATCTATCTCCGGGTCATTTTATTTTGTATCAAGTAAACATTCAAATTAATAACGGTTTATCAAAATCTTTTTTCAAATAGTTCAATTAGTTTTTCTTTTAAAAACTCGAATGAACGAAAGAACTTTTAGAAAATAATAAACTATAGTCAGATTAAATATTCTCATGATAAAGTACCGAATTCAAATTGTCGGAAGACGAACAAAAGAATTTAAATTAGAACTGTCAAAATTAAATTGACGTTTGAACTCTTTTCTTTTTTTAAAAGTAACCGAAGATATATTGTTGAGGTTATTCATTAATTAATTCATTATTCATTCTATTGAGGACAAAACAACAGAATATTGATTGTTCTTCAAAAAATAACTTGAAGACACTTGTGAGAAATAATTAATTCTTGAACGATCGCGCTGAATATACTTACAACAGAACTTATTCATTTACAGAATGAGAAAATTATACAACCTCGATGTTGTAATTATGCCAAGTTCTCATATATAGGTCATAAGCAACTTAGATAATAGTTGTAATTGATTAAAAGACTGCATACCTACTTTATCAAGCACATCAGATCATAATTAATGTAGATATCGCGGTCGTCTTTGAAAGATTCTATTCAAAATATTAAATATTAAATCAATTAGCAAGTACAATGAAGTCTTTTCGCCTACAGACTTCTGTTTTATGCGGAATATCAATATCGCAATTACATTTTATATTTAATTGTCTGCAAAACGAGACATACGTCATCACTAGATTTTTATTGTACAAGATAATCTGCAAAACAAGTCACGCAGTGTGAACGGTCTAAAAATAGAACAAAAATTATTCATTTGTTTGAAACGTGCGTCTATTTAGCTTTATAATTTCGTGATATCACGCTAGAATTGTTAGAAGGAAGAAACAATTAAATAATTGGAAAACCCGCGCATTTGTAATAACAAAAAATTTTATTTGTTTTGAAAAACGCAATTTTTTCTTCTTCTTCTAAATCGATATGATAACAACTAAAGCGGATAAACTTCTCCGAAGCTTAATCGATGCCGGTCTCTCATTGACAGAATTCACGATTCTAGCAACGAAAATTCTTCGTATTCAACGTGAACTCAAACTCGATGATGAAAATCGAATTCAACGAAATCGTTTGCGAAAACAAGAAAAATTACGCGAAGAGAACGCGTTTCAGCAACAAATTCAAGACGAACTACAACGTCGAAAAGAAAGTCGCAAAAAACTTGAAGAATTAGGGCTGCTAAGCACCGATGACATGACATCGAATGCTAGTAATCAAAATCTCGATAATCAGAGTCGAGAGAATTATTCATTATCACCTTATTTAAAACAGATAAATGTCATGAAACAAAAACAACGTGACTGTTGTTTGACATTTAATATCGATTATGATCTTCGACGAAATCAACAAACACTTGAACGTGCTTGTCGACGAGCCAAACGAAATATCTATGAACTTCGTGCCGAACGTTTTCATCGGCCTGAACATCGAGCTATACTTTCCGTTGAAACAGTGACACTTTATAATAAATTAAAAGAATCGATTAAAGAAATTAATAACACGCTTAATGAATCGAAATCCGATGATGATAAACGATATTTTCAAGAGCTGCTCACCTATATCAATCAATTCGAAGGTGATATTGATTTACTCATGTGTCAAATGCAATATGAACCGAAAGTGAAAGAAACAATACTTTTTTCACCTGTAACAACTGATATTCTCGATCGAATGAATTTAATTCTTCATCATGTTCGAACAGTAGCACAACAGATATCTTCAGGAGAAGTTCTCAACGATAGCATGCAAAACGATGAAAATCTAGATGATTCATCGAATCTACCGGAAAAAGTGAATTATATAATTAAAATTAAAACAAATGATGAGCCAAGTTCGTCACTAAGCGATGAAACAAATGTAAATATACGATTGTATGGTACGCATAGTAAATCTCCGGATATTCGTCTTTTACAATCGATTAATAAAACGAAATGGCAATCGGGTCAAATCGATTTATTTAATATCGAATTGAATTATCTGGGAGATATTTATGCAGTTGAAATGGGTCATGACAGTGAATATTCATCGTGGAAAATCGATTGGATTGAAGTTATTGATGATGCAGCAAATGTCTACCGATTTCCAGTCGATCGTTTAATTGCTAAACAAGCCGATGAGAAGAAAAGTCAAGCTATTATTCAACGTGATGTCGGACCAGTCAATCGTCTACCGACAAAACCAGACAAACAAAGCAAACCTTATAAACAAATCGGTTTTTCAACGTATACAGTGAAAGTTAAAACGGGAAAACAACCGAATAAAGTCACGGATTCATCGGTTTTCATTCAAATGAAAGGAGAAAATGGAGAATTTTCTGGTAAAGTTTGTGTTTTTTTTGATTGATTTGATCATAATAAGCGAAAAAGATTTTCTTTTTCTCCTGAAAAGATCAATTGTATAGTGCAAATTCTGCATTTAAAAGTTCAGTGTTCGAACCCGATCAATTGGATACATTCTATCTCGTTTGGCCTCATCTCGGCGACTTAGAATCTCTTAGTTTATTAGTCAAACCGAACGGCAATCAACCAGCCTGGTTTTGTGAATATGTTCTCGTCGAAGATAGTCAAACAGGCGATAAATATAAGTAAAAAAAATACACATTTCTCGCAAAAGAAATTCAATTGAATTCCTCAAAAGATTTGTTGTAAATCAATTATTGAATGGATCAAATTCAGAAGATCAAAATTTAAAAAAACATATCACTGTTTATCCAGAAAATACAAGTAGATCAAAAAAAAACTAGAACTTTTCTTTTTTTTGGAAATTTTCCGATCTTTAGATCAACAACAATCGAAGAAAGAAGGTAAAGAAAACGATGAGCGAAAGATGAATAAAAGCAAAATCTCTTGAATTTCTATTAGAAAAGGATAAACCAGCCTATTTAATGAAGATTAAAACTGGTGAAAAAGGTTTATCGAATAATTCGACATCTCCATCGATCAAAGTTCTACTCAATGGTGATAAAAACAAAACCGAATCGTACATATTGAAACCATCGGATACAAAACGAAAACCATTTCAAGAAAATCAAACCGATGAATTCGTGATTCCATCGAAAAATTACGTTGGTCCAATAAAAAATCTACAATTATCATCCGATGATCAAACGGATCCATGGTTCATCGAAAATATCATCATGCGAGATATAGCTCAAGGAAAAGTACGTTTCGATTGAACTTCTAAAAGTAATAATCGATTCTGTTTGATTAGGATTATGTTTTTCCAGTATATAAATGGTTTAAAAAACAAGATGGAACTGAGAATGCATTGACTATTCAACCATTGAATGGTTTGTTTGTTTATTAACTTCTTTGTGTGTGTATATATGCGTCAAGAAATATTTTCAGAACGAAAACCAGATTATAAGATTTATACTCGAACTATTCAAAGTGAAATGAAAGGACCTGATCGTTCGATAAAAGTCTTATTACAAGGAACGAAAGGCAAACAAGAAGTCGAATTGAATAATCCTGTTTCGCTGAATAATACATTTCAACCGGGAAAAAAAGACGAATTCTATGTTGAAAATTTGAAATCATTAGGCGATTTACAATCGATTCAAGTCGATGTCACTCATCCAAATATAAAAAAACTTGGATTAGATTATATTGAAGTCAAAGATGTAGCTACGAACAATACTTACAAGTAAAACAAAATTAATTTAATAGAAAAACTAATTGAATCATCGATTAGATTTAATATTAATCGGATGTTGGACGCAAAGAATCCAAAAATGACTGCAAAAGCTGATCTAATTCTATCAAGTAGATTATTTTAATCGTATGATAATCAGTTCTTATTTTGTTTTGCATTTTAAAGCGATCTCTCAGCCATCTTCGGTGAAAATAAATCCATCATCAAATAAAACTAACTTCGGTACATAAATTCTATTTTAATAAGTAAAATGCGAACATTTGTCTCTTAGATAAATTAACAGTCAATGTACCGCAAGGATCGAAAAGATACGATCAAAAATCAGATCAATCGACTAAGCAAAAAGATTATTCAATGAAGCTAGAAGATAATTCACTCAAAGAAAAGATCGATGAGTTCGTTTCTTTGATTATTTTTATACTTCTGTAATAAAAAAAAAACTTGACCTATTCAGTCTTGATTATGACGAAGATCATGTCGAAATCAAGAAAACAATTAAATCTAAAACTAACAATGATAGTCGTGAAAACATTCGACCACAGGGAACTGCTCGATCAGCTGCTATTTCTACCAAATCAACTGTTTCACCTTATTCGAAACTAGTCAAAACTAATGATGATGATGATCATTCATTAAGTAGTCAAACAATAAATTCATCGATATCAGAAAATCTTTCGAAAGAAACAAGTCATTCGTCAGATACGTTTGTCAATCGAGTAGAAAGTAATCTGAAAGAAAAATTGATCGATGAGAAATCGCAAGCATCATTACATGAAGCTGATTGGTATCGTCGATCGATAGAAACTAATAAAGATCATCGAAATGATGTCAAACAAATACGATTAAATGAAAAACAATATGTTTCACAAACTCAATTCGATCATCGACAAGCAAATCTCATTGAAAATCATTGTCAGTGTTTTTATCAATTGATCTTTTATTTGTATAAACATTGTCGTATCATAATTTAGATGAAGATCATCGAAAAACTACTCGTCAAGAGACAAAAGACAAGAAAACATCATCACAATCATTGGAAAAACACGAAGAAAGTCGAAAATTACCATTAAATCATGAAGAATTACCAAATAATCATCAAACTAAAAAACATTTCATCAAAACTAAACGTGAGAAATTTCTCCATGCACAAACATCACCGATCATTCAAGAATCTGATTCAAATCACGTAATTCCAAAAAAGTGAATGACTGTCTTGCTTTTCTTTTGTTTTTCATTCTTTTTTTTTCAATTAGTTATGTTGAAACAGTCGATGATCGAATCGATACACGACTTGCCAGAGACAATCCCAATGCATTCAATGAACAATCATCTACTAAAACAAGTTCTTATACACACAGTGATATTCAACAGAAACATAGTCTCAGTTCGATATCATCGAAATTGTCAGTCAATTCCACGCATCCTGATCATCTTTCGAATCAATCGAGTCAAACGTCAAGAACGAACACGATTCCAATGAATTTATCCAAACAACAAGCTCAATTAACTGCTACAGATTCGAATTCAAACGAACATATTGTACTATCAAATCGTGAAAACATCAGCGCGTATGAACTATTTTTTTTTCAGTATTGTTTTTCCAAGAATGAATTGATTTAGTGTAACGATTCATACGACAACTACTAAATCCGATACTGATTTGCAGCTATTAAAAAAGATGAACAACGATCGAGAAAGTGAATATTCATCGGATAGTAGATCATTGCTATCGCCTGTTTCAACAAAAAAGTCAAGTAGTAAACAAAAACAATCCCAACGATCGATCAGCACTTCCGATAGTTCAATAAACAAACAAATTGATAATCTAACAATGTCACCTACGTCGAACTATCTTTCCAAAGAAACCAGGTTTTTCTAGTGTTCCTTATTCTCACCATTGATTTATACGCACATCGATTTGATAATAGTGAAATTCAATATGCATCACGGCCTATATCGAGTCAAATGCAAGTCGATGAGACTGTTCTTTCGATTGAACAAAAATCTTCATCTGTAATCAATGATCATCTACATGAAAGTCACGATTCGATATCAGAATCATTTCGTTCACATTCGGATGAACGATTAACATCGAAAGATCATCCTCAAAGTATATCGAGTGTCGGTTCGGATATATCGAAAAAACACTCGAGTAAACATTTCGATATGGATCATATGAGTACTGTCTACGAAGAATCAGAACCATCTTCAATAAGTGCTCACAATCGTGTCAAATCATCTGTGCCTATCTATGAATCACGTCCAATGAATATACAAAAATCGAAAATAATTTCATCTCAAACAAGTCCAATAAGAAATCAGAAATCAAAAGAAAAGTCGTTCTCGAATTTATTACCTCGATCGTCATTCGGATCGAATCATCATAAGAAAACGATCGATGCCAAATCGATTATCACAACGGTGAAATCTTCGACATCAGTTGATTATGAATTTCGTGTGCAAACTGGTAATGAATCACATTTAGATGGCACAAAAGAATCTGTTTCCATCGAACTAATTAATACCAAAGGACAAATATTAAGAATTCCATTGACAAATTCAATGAATAATTCAAAACCATTTCAAAAAGGACAATTAGACATATTTCATTTTAATACTCCAATGAATTTCCAACAAGTAATTAAACGAATTGAGAAAAGAAAATCGATTCTTTCGTTTTTTTTACAATTAGGTTAAAAAAATCAAATTATTTCTTCCAAATACTTCGAAAGATCCGTTACATATTCGTTATTGTGAACTTCAAGAACGACAATCAATGAATACATTCTATTTTCCAATTGAACAATGGTACGAATTTATCGTAACTTCCTTGTTTTTATTTCAATGAAATTGTTTTTCTTTTAGGTTGGGTCATAAAACTACACATCATATCGAAATGCATATAAATCATTCTTTAATTTAGTTACTCGCACTGTTTTTTTAAAATAAAATTTTTTCCTTTATAAATCGAAAGTTTTTGTCCAATGAATAAGGTTTACGACATCGAGCACCCTCTTTAGTTTGATCCGCGTGCGTCTGTGTGGATAAAATAGAAATGTATTTGACGATTTTTTTGCTCGTTTACTTTGTCACGTTGTCGTTTCATTTCAGATTAGTACCTTGAGAATAAAGAAAAGAAGAAAAAAAACTAGGCGAATATTACACTTGTTGTCGTAGTTACAAGGTTAGATTCTGCTTTTGTCTTGGTTAAAAACCTTGAAAAATAAAATAATCATATTTTTATGCAGTTATCAAAAACTAACGACAGCAAATAGAAATTCATATCATCAATTTTTTTATCGATGTACACGAGAAGAATTCTTTCGTCACGATTAGTTCGTCAACAAATTGGTAAAATAAAATGTTATTTTAATTTTTAATTTATTTATTCGTGTTTTCTATTCGAAATTAGATTTAATTGTCAATTATTCGAAACCAATAACAAGTCTTCTTGTACAAAAATGTGAACAAACTCGTTTATATTCTATATCGAATGTTTTATTAGCCAGATCGAGTAATAATAGTTCATTTACAACACGAGATCTAGGTCAAAATTCGAAAGGTATAACAACTTAAAATGAAAAAAAAAACATGAAAATCGATTTGTTTGCATTGGCAAGGCGGGAGCAATGGTGATGGTTCGGGAAAGACGCCATTTCTCTGTCCAAAATGTGGAGATGTTTGTACACATGTCGAAAGTCTTGTTTGTAAGTATTTCGATCGATTTCCGAGAAGATGTTCGATGAATTCAATTGAATTTAGCTTCGACAAGATTTGTGAAATGTGAAAAATGCAGTCATTTCTTCGTTGTTCTATCGGAAAATGAAGGAACAAAGAAAATCAAAGAAGAAAAAGTCAAAACACGTCAACCACCACCAGCACCAAAAAAAGTAACCAAATTCGAAAGCATCAACACCCTCAACGAAAGGGAATTTCCTATTCTAGATTTTTGAATATCTAAATAAATATATTATCGGTCAAGAACACGCGAAAAAGGTTATGTCAGTTGCTGTTTATAATCATTACAAACGTTTATATAATAATCTCTCAATAAATCCGAAATCGTCACCGGAAACCTCAATTCCTCAACAACAAAATCAAGGTAAAACATCGACGATCATCCGCTCTTTTGCTTGACCTTGTTCGTTGTTGTTTTTGTTTTCTGGTTTTATTCTTAATGTTGGCATTCCGTTCTATACAGTCCCAATGGATACACCGAATTCAAAATCGAATGCTATTGTCAAACAAGGAAGTGATATTCTTCACAATGATACTTCGAGTGTTAAACTAGAAAAAAGTAATATTCTCATGCTTGGTCCAACTGGTTCGGGTAAAACATTATTAGCACAAACAATTGCTAAATGTCTCGATGTACCATTTGCCATTTGTGATTGTACGAGTTTAACTCAAGCAGGTAGAAGAAAGCAAAAAAACATATTGAATTCGTAAATCTTGAGTTTTTCGAAAACAAAAGGTTATGTCGGTGAAGATGTCGAATCAGTTATAGCAAAATTATTACAAGATGCAAATTACAATGTCGAACGATGTCAACAAGGTTTGATAAGAACATGAAAGTTCAAAAACAAACGATTTGAATTTTTCTTTTAGGCATCGTATTTTTAGATGAAGTCGATAAAATCGGAAGTGTTCCAGGTGTTCATCAACTTCGTGATGTTGGCGGCGAAGGTGTTCAACAAGCATTATTGAAAATGCTCGAAGGCACAATTGTCAATGTTCCCGAGAAAAATTCTCGAAAAATGCGCGGTGAAACCGTTCAAGTCGATACAACGAATATTTTATTTGTTGCATCGGGCGCATTTACTGGCCTCGATAAAATCATAAGTCGACGAAAGAAAGAAAAATATTTAGGCTTCGGTTCAGTGTCAAGTGATGTCCCATCACGACGTCGAGCTGCCGAACTCGATTTACACGAACAAAACAATGAGAACAATCATGAAAAATATATTCAAGAAGAAAATCTCGAACGTGACAAATATTTACAAGCATGCGAAGCAAGAGATCTGATCGAATTCGGTATGATACCGGAATTTATCGGAAGGTTGTAGAAAATCAAACTTTGAACTTTTTATTTTCTTTTGTTTTTGGAATTTAGATTGCCTGTTATCGTCTCATTTCATAGTTTAAATGAAGATATGCTCGTTAGAATCTTAACTGAACCTCGAAATGCATATATTCCTCAATATCAAAAACTCTTTCAAATGGATAAAGCTCAATTAGATTTCACCGATGGTGCTCTACGGTCAATCGCACAGAAAGCTATTCAACATCGAACTGGAGCTCGTGGTCTTCGTTCGATCTTAGTACGAATTTGTTTGATTGAAATCAGATAATAGACAAATTCTTTTCTTCTACTAGGAACGGATTTTACTTGAGCCAATGTTTGATATACCTGGATCGGATATTGTTGGCGTTCGTATCGATGAAGAAACAATAAAAACGAATAAATGTCCTGAATACATCTATGCACGATCGGCTACATCCGTCGATAATGATCTTGAGAATTCAATTGATAGCAAAATTTCGATTCCAACTGGTTAATTCAGTGCAATAGTTTGATTTCCAACTGCTTTGCTTTCCTCTGTACCCTTTTTGTACATATATCTATGCATCCTATTACAACAGATCCATCGTTATTATTATTTATATATTCAATCCATGATTTTATTCTTCTTCAAGTCAAGTTCAACAAAAAAAGAGCGAGAGAGAGAGAGAAATTAAGGCAAACTTATTATTTGTAAATAAACATAGTTAAGCAATAAAAGTTTTATTATTTAAATAAAAAGAAAATTGAATTAAAAAAAAAACGAATTGTTTTCTTATGTTCTATAAAGCTGGACACGCAACATTAGCTGAATAATCGCAACGACCAAGGAAGAAGTTAAAACGAAGACCACGAGGACATGTACGAGAGATTAGAATGGCTAAAATAAAGGACAATGAGTTGATTCTTTTTTTTTTGAAAAAGACAAATCACGAACTTTGTTCAACACATTCGAAATATTTTCCTTGTGCACAACCATAAGCATCAGCATAAAAACCATTATTTGGACATCGAAAATATTCTATGAAGAATGAATCATCTACTTGTTTTTTTTTTGAAAAATCTTTATTCTTACCAAGTTCACATCGAATACCGGTAAAACCTGGTCTAAATTGATATTTATTGGTAGTAATGAGAGTTCAACAGAAAAAAGGAACATGATCTTACTTGCATAAACAATAACCAAAGATGGATGATGCAGGAGAATGTTCGTAACAAGTACCACCATTGTAACATCGAGCAGCAGCACATCGTGGAGCAACTGAAGGATATTTATATGAAACTTTTTTCTTTTTGAGAACGAACATTTGTCATACCTGTTCGTCGTTCACAGAAATCACCATGAAAACCCAATAAACTATTTCAATGAAAGAAAAACAAAATCGAAAACCTCATTTTCAATACGTATATTTCAACAACATACCACCAACATGTCGCATAGTTCGGTGTTACAACATTACAACTAAACAGAACAGTAAAAATTCGAATTCAATGAACAATATTTGATCCTAACTTACACGCCACCATTACGACAAGTAACATCTCGACAAAGATCAATGCCTGAATCATATCGAAAGAGTTAAATCGATTTTTTAAAAGATTAATATTTACTTATAGCAACTTCACATCGTGGACCCGTAAAACCACTTGGACATACGCACGTGCCAGCGATTGGATTGCAAACACCTTCGTTCAAACAACCAATAGCACAATATGAAACTATAAATTCATTTTTTTTTAGTATTCCTGATCAAATAAAAACTTTGGATATCTTCTCCTTACTTGGAACAGCAGGTTGATTGGCGGTATTTGCAGCACATTTTTCAGAAATTCCACCATCCGGACAAATACAACCAAATGTTGAATCGATGACAATACACACCCCATCATTTCCGCAATATGAATGTTCACAAACAGCAACTAAACGACGAGCTTTAAAAGAAAACAAAATCAAATTCATATATTTCTTCTCGTTTGAATTCAAACCATGAATATTAATCATTGTAATATTATTTGGTTCGACTTCTGGACATGTCGAATTCGTATAAGTTCCATCTGAACAGGCACAAATCTCGGGTAGGCCAGATATTTTTGTTTCCATACATGTGTTATCTTTTCCACATTTTAGTGAACATTCTAAATATGAAATCAATTAAAATAATATCTTCAATCAATCGAATTTTATCTACATACCTCCATGTACATATACACAGATTACTAAGATAATCAAATATTTCAACGACATTTTCATATTTAATCAAAAAGTTTTTTTTTCGAACTGCAATGACAAACGAAAAACCGGGCCGGAATTTAACGGATAAGAAGCATACGAGTCATCGTGTTTTTTATTATTGCTTTCCGCCTACATAAATCTGAGCTCGTTATTCAAGGTTGAACACATTTCTTTTCGTTTTTCTTTTAAATAAAAATACTCATAACACACAAATATCACCTTGAACAATCATGTGAAATTTCAGACTATCAAGGGCAAAATGAATAGAGATACTTTCAATGATCATAACGAAATATAAATCCTGTTTAGATCGATTTCGCCTTCAATCAATTTGCTTTTTTTATTTTTTAAAGATTAGGACACGAAACAGCACTTGCACGATCACAAGACATTTTATTCAAATTAAAACGTAAGCCTTTTGGACATTGACCACGAATGAGTTGATCTAAGAAAATAATCAATAGAAAAGTATCTTGTTATTGTTGTTGTTGTTGTTCTTACTCGAATAATCACAAAGAAAATATGAACCTTGAGCACAATTATGTGGATCAGCGAATGTACCGGCGTAAGGACATCGAAAATATTCTAAACATAGACAAGAAATTCGATAAGAACAAGTTGTGATTGTTGAAATCATTTTGAATGACCTGTTTCACATAATTGACCAGTAAAACCGGCTCGACAAGCACAATAAGCAAATACACTTACAGCAGGTGAGTGTTCATAACAAACTCCACCATTTTGACATTGTACTTGTGTACAACGTGATGCAGCTAAATTTCAATCAATACAAATTCATAGATTTACTCTTTCAATAATAATCGTTGATCAAACCTCGTTGTCTTTCACAATATTCGCCATGAAAACCTGAGAATTCAACGATTTAAATTCTTTTTATAAATACAAATGTTTTTTTTTATTACCTAACAAACACCAACAAGCCGATTCTGTTGGTGAAATAACATTGCACACGCCTGCATTCTTGCAAGTAATATCATTACATAAGGCAGGTGCTGAAAAAAAAACAAATTCAGATACAAAAAAAAATCAAAATACAATCATATCACATTCTAAACGTTCACATTGTTGACCCGAATAACCCGACGGGCAAATACATGAGCCTGTCGATGAATCACAAACACCTTGGTTCAAACAAGCACATGCTTTTGTTGATATAGAACGAATATTATTCACACTATTTCGAAACGTGAAATATAACATTGTTTACCTTGCGATGATACAAGACCGATGAATATGTTAGAAGAAAGAAATAGAATTCCTCTAAATACGTCATATCGTTCGACTGAACTTGAAAGAACTCAGTTTGTTGTTACTTACAAAAATAAAAGCATTTTCGTTTTCAAAATATTCGAGTCGACTTTTTTTTTCTATCATATTTTTATAGGCACATTTCTGTTTTTCTTTGCAATGGAATCTCAGTATCTTTCGAGATCGAATTTCATTCGAATGAAAAAACATAAAAACATGTTTTGCGTCAATATTTTTCGTTAATTAACTATTAATTTATTGAGGGCAAAACTAATGTTAAGCCAGTACTTATTATCTTTCTTTTTTTTTTGAATTCAATAACCTCGATACAATCTATTTTCTTCGAAGAAAAGAAGTTTCGATAGAATTTTCTTCTTTCTTTCATTTGTAAACATTTGAATTTCACATTCTTTGTATAAATCGAGGGCATATATATGGATAGAATCGTTGTTTTCTCTCTACATATATCTACATATATCATTCTCTGTGGATGTAACAAAGAAAGAAATTCCAGGTGCAATTATTTACTGCAGACCGATTCAAACAAAGAGAGAGAGTGAGTGAATGATATCATCATCTCTCGATCGGATCTAGAAAAGCCGCATTGCATCATGATTTATATTCACTTTGCACACGAACGCGATCTAAATCGGACGCAAACGCGCGCATCAGATAGAAAAAAAGGTGTAAGAAGAGGGACGATTTGTTTATCGTCAATTTTATGCGTTTTATCGACTTCAACGTCGCTTCATCAGTAAACCTCAATATGAAACGGGTATAACTGATTTCGTACATAGAAAAAAAAACATGATTTTTAATTATCTTCATTTAATATAGGTTCAATTGAAACTGTTATTATGTTTTCTATTGGCCACTTGTATCACTGGACAGTATGCAGGTAAATAGCTATTTAATTTTCATGTGTTATGATCGAAAAATGAATAAATTTTAGGCCAACAATTAGGTGCACAACAACTTGTCTTAGGACAGCCAAGTATTAGTGCTTGGGGAGGTCTTTCAGGCCCCGGTACATTTTTACCACATTTAGCATCCAAATCATTACTTGGTGCAGGATTATTAGGCGCAAAAACAGTCGCAGAACCAGTAGCTGATGCATCTGCCGGTTATGGTCAAACAGCTGCTCCACAAATTCCAGTTAGTGTTGCTCGACCAGCTGCAATTCTTGAAGCTCCAGCTGCTTATGGTCAACCAGCTCCAGAAGCTCCAGTTGCTTATGGTCAACCGGCTCCAGAAGCTCCAGTTGCTTATGGTCAACCGGCTCCAGAAGCTCCACGAACTGCTATCCATTGCCATACAGTACCTGATCTTCCAGAACCCCTAGCTCCAGTACAAACAACCATGTTAAAATCTGCTGAATCATCATCTTATGGAAGCAGTGCCAATGCCGCTGCACAATCACTTACTAACATTATCAGATCAACTGGTTCAGGATATGGAGGTAACGCCAACTTTGCTGTTCCAGCCATGAGTCACATCGTCAAATCAGCTGGATCATCCTATGGAAATGCTGCACCAGCAACAGCTACACTCATCCGAACAACTAGCTCAGGATATGGAGGCAATGCTAACTTCGCTGTTCCAGCTATGAGCCACATCGTCAGATCAGCTGGATCATCATACGGAAATGCTGCACCAGCAACAGCTACATTAATTCGATCAACCGGTTCAGGATATGGTGGCAACGCCAACTTCGCTGTTCCAGCTATGAGCCACATCATCAAATCTGCTGATTCATCATACGGAAATGCTGCAGCAACAGCTACACTTATCCGAACAGCTGGCTCAGCTTATGGAAACGCTGAAAACTTCGCTACACCAGTTGTACCAAGCTTCATCTCAACATCACGATCGGCATTACTTGCCACACCTACTGGTCAACCATACGGTCTCCGATCAACAGGCGAATACATCGCTTATAGTGAAGAACCAGTCGATGTCAGTCATTGCGGACCACGTAATATATTTTAAATTATTCTCAAAACTTTCATGATCTATGTTTTATGTTTTGATTTTAGTTCCAGCTGTAAATCCATGCAGTACATTTGGTCCACAATACATCGAATTAAATGGTGTCGCAGATTGTTACATTCAATGTGCATTCGAACGAGCATTTATTCGACCATGCCCAACCGGTCTTATTTGGAATCCATTGATCACAGGTTGTGACTGGCCAACACAAGCTCCAGCTGCTGATGCCAGCTATGGTTCAGTATCATACGGAGCCAGTGCACCAGTTTCATCATACGGAGCTAGTGCCCCAGTTTCATCATATGGAGCTCGTGTTGCCGTTAGCGCACCAGTTGCATCATACGGAGCCAGCGCACCAGTTTTATCGTACGGAGCTAGCGCACCTGTATCATCATATGGACGAAAAAAACGTTCAGCAGAACGTAAGAAACGTTTCTTAGGCGGTTTTGGTAAACCAGTTGTTTCGGAAGTACCATTAGGTTTGTCATCATATATTTATTTTCAACTTTATTGAAATTTATTGACTTTATCTTTTTTTTCTTTAGGCCCACCAATACCAGGTCTTATTCCATTACCAGGTTTCCCAGGTCCAATCGGAATCCCGGGTCCACTCATTCCACCACCAATCTTGTATGTATATTTTCTAATAAATTAACATTTGCAACATTTTTCATTTTTAGCCCACCATTCCTTCCACCAATTGTTCCACCAATCGGACCAATTCCGTATGTTTAATCGATAAAAGTTCGTTTTTTACATTTAATTCTTATTGATATATTTAGACCACCAATTCTCCCACCACCACTTCTTCCACCACTTGGTCCATTAGTTCCACCAATCCCACCAATTGGAGCTTTTCCACCACTTCTTCCACCATTCCTTCCACCGCTTGTTCCACCACTTCCAATTCCACTTCCTGGTCCACTTCTTCCACCACTTCCAATGAGCTTACCAGCTACATTCAGTAAATTGCATTTCTTTTAAATCTCAACAAAAAAAATAATCATATCGTTTACAATAGTTCCTGGTCCACCACCCATTTTTGGCGCTCCATTCTTACCACCATTTGGCGGACCTTTCGGTCCTCTTGGTGGTCCACTTGGCCCTCTTGGCGGTCTCGGTGGTCCTCTTGGTCCTCTCGGTGGTCCTCTCGGTGGCCTTGGTGGTCTCGGCGGTATCGGTGGTCTCGGTGGTCTTGATTTCTTCGACGAACCATTCGGTGACGATTTCGGGTAAGAATACACTGATTACATTTTCTTTCGATGAATCGATAAGAGACTATGATGATTTTACTATCTGATATTTGGCTTTCTAGTTTCGGAGGTGGTTTCCCATTTGGTGATGACTTCTATGGCGGTGGTCGAGGCGATTATGACAATGATTAGTACGTAGTAAATCATTTACATAAATATAATTATTTATTATTACTTCTAGTGGTCGCAAAGGAGGTTATGGTAACAAAGGAGGCTATGGTAATAAAGGAGGTTATGGTAATAATGGCGGTTATGGCAATAATGGCGGTTATGGCAATAATGGTTATGGCAATAATGGTTATGGCAATAATGGTTATGGCA
>ERZ781398.1947-NODE-1947-length-18287-cov-8.754059_pt1 | contig 18287 bp, 18 predicted proteins | sample MGYA00433077_ERZ781398 | MGnify/ENA primary metagenome ERZ781398 (study PRJEB29847, sample SAMN06458254) | wastewater metagenome | isolation source: Wastewater bioreactor | place: South Africa: Cape Town | study: EMG produced TPA metagenomics assembly of the... | reverse complement strand
CCGCCTTCTACACGGTACTGACCGAAGGCGACGACCAGCAGGACCCGATCGCCGACGCCGCGCGCGCAATTCTCGACGGCCATATCGTGCTTTCGCGCACACTGGCCGAATCGGGCCATTACCCCGCGATCGACATCGAACAGTCGATCAGCCGTGCCATGCATACCATCACACCGCCCGAGCAGCAGCATTTCGCACGCCATCTGAAAAAGCTCTACTCGCGCTACGAACGCAGCCGCGACCTCATCAGCGTCGGCGCCTATGCACCCGGGACCGACCCCACGCTGGACGAGGCGATCCGCCTGCGCACCGCGATGGACGGCTTCCTGCAACAGGCCATCCACGAACGTGCCGACGCGCAGGACAGCCTCGCGCAACTCGAAACCCTGTTCCAGTAATCCGCAGAGACCGCCCGCATGGCCACGCCTTCCGCCCTCGCCACCCTGATCGATCTTGCCAGCAAGGAGACCGAGGCCGCCGCACGCAAGCTCGGCGACACCATCCGTCTGCGCGAAGAGGCCACCCAGAAGCTGGACTTGCTGATGCAGTATCGCGATGACTACGCGCTACGCTGCCAGGCCAGCCTGGCCAGCGGCATCGGGGCCACGCAGTTCAACAATTTCCAGGTCTTCATGGCCAAGCTAGACCAGGCCATCGCGGGCCAGCAGCAGATCGTTGCCGACGCCGCCCGCCGGGCAGACCAGGCGCGCACGGACTGGATCGCATGCGAGCAGAAGAAAATGTCCTACGTCACGCTGAATGCGCGCGCCGATCAGGCCGAAGCGCGTCTGGCGCTGAAGCGCGACCAGAAACAGAACGACGAATACGCGGCGCGCAATGCCGCGCCGAAATCCACGCCTCACTGAAACGGGCCCGCCATGACCGCATCGCTTCCTCCCATCCCCTCCGCCCAACCCACCGCCGCGCCGCAGCCGGTTGCCGCATCGTCCGACCCCGGCAGCGGCGTACCGTTCAGCCAGGTTCTGTCCGGCGAAATGGCGCAGCAGCGCCGCGCCGAAAATGCCGACGGCAAGACGGCCGAATCGGCATCCGTGCAGACGGATGCCGCAGACGGCGGCGACGCCCTGCCGGGCGGCAAGCCGGCGCAACGCGCGAGCGACGATGCGCAAACCACCGATCCCAGACAGGCCGACACGCCCCAAACACTGCCCGACACCATGCTGGCACTGGCGATGCAGCCCGACGTCCAGCGCCCCGCCGGCCTGCCGCCGGTTGCCGACCCATCGGCCGAGGCCGCGACCGCACCGGAAATCGCGCCGGACACCCGAGCTGCGCCGCGAACGGTCGCCGTGGCCGACCCGGCCGCTGCCCGCACGGGCCGAACCGCCGGCACGGCCGCAAATCTGGCCGCCGCATCTGCTGCCGCCGCATCCGCCGCCGGCGCCCCCCGCGCACCGGCAGGCGATACGCAGGCTGGCAGCGATGCCGCCGTACCGCACGAAAAGACCGCCATCGCGGACATGCTCGCGAAGCACATGCCGGAAACCGCCCGGGCTGCGGAGCGTCTGCCCGATTTCGCCGCCACCCTGAGCGCCGCGCAAAGCGCCCAGCCGATCGCGCCGTCGGCCGCGGCCGCCGCCGGTCTGCATGCCCGCGATCATCTGCAGCAGCCGGTCGGCAGCCAGGCCTGGAATCAGGCACTGGGCGACCGGATCGTCTGGATGGCCACCGGCGGCCAGCAATCCGCCACCCTGACGCTCAACCCGCCGGATCTCGGCCCGCTGCAGGTCGTGCTGAACGTTTCGAACGATCAGGCCACCGCCAATTTCATCGCGGCGCAGCCCGAAGTGCGCCAGGCGCTGGAAACCGCCTTGCCCCGCCTGCGCGACATGATGCAGGACGCCGGCATCCAGCTCGGCCAGGCCACCGTCAGCGCCGACACGCCCCGCCAGCAGGACATGCGGGATTCCGGTCCGCAACGCACAGCCGGCGGCTTCCCGGACGGCAGCGGGTCCGATCGCGGCACGGAAGCTGTCCTGCCGCCGCCCGCGGCGCGCGCCGGGCGCGGGCTGGTGGATATGTTTGCCTGAGTTACAGGGGCGCGGGATTCAGGGGCCAGGGAATGCGCGGCAAAGCCGCACACCCCCCTGGCCCCTGAGCCCGCCCCCCGATTCCCGGAATTCCCCCTCTTTTCCCCCTCTTTTCAAGGCATCGCGGGGTATGGCCGATAGCAATAATGACTCCAAGCCAAACCGCCTTGAAAAGGAAGCACACCGATGTCCAAAGCTGAAGAAGCGGCCCCCGCAGAAGCTGCGCCGAAGAAATCCAAGAAACTGCTGTTCATCATCATCGGCCTGGTGATCCTGCTGGCCGGCGGTGGCGCGGGCGCATGGTTCATGCTGAAGCCGGGACACGACGCGCACGCCGAAAAGAAGGAAGAGCCGCCCAAGACCCCGATCTTCATGCCGCTCGAAACCTTCACGGTGAACCTGATGGGCAGCGAACAGTATCTGCAGACCGACATCACGCTCCAGCTCTACGATCAGGCGCAGGTCGATCTGCTGAAGCTGCACATGCCGCGTATCCGCAGCCGGCTGCTGACGCTGCTGTCCAGCCAGAGCGCAGACCAGTTGCAGACCGAAGCGGACAAAAAGCGGCTCGCACAGGCGATCCAGGCCGCGGTCAACGAGCCCGTCGATCCCAAGGGCAAGCCCCAGACCGTCAACGACGTGCTGTTCACGAGCTTCGTCATCCAGTAAACCGGGGCGCCGATCATGGCCGAGAGCTTTCTTTCGCAGGACGAAGTCGACGCCCTCCTGAAGGGCGTGACCGGCGAAACCGACGATGCGCCTGCCGACAACCAGGATGCGGCCGGCGTACGTCCGTACAACCTCGCAACGCAGGAACGGATCGTGCGCGGCCGCATGCCGACGCTCGAGATCATCAACGAACGTTTCGCGCGCCAGTTGCGCATCGGCCTCTACAACTTCCTGCGCCGCGGCGTGGAAATCTCGGTCGGACCGGTCAAGGTATCGAAATACAGCGAATTCATCCGTAACCTCGTCGTACCGACCAATCTCAATCTGGTGCAGTTCAAGCCGCTGCGCGGCACTGCACTGATGATCTTCAACCCCGATCTGGTGTTCCTGATGGTGGACAACCTGTTCGGCGGCGACGGCCGTTTCCACACCCGCATCGAGGGCCGCGACTTCACGCAGACCGAGCACCGCATCATTCAGCGCGCGCTCGGCATCGTATTCGAGTGCTACTCGAAATCCTGGGAGCCGGTGTATCCGGTTTCCTTCGAGTTCATGCGTTCGGAGATGAATACCCAGTTCGCCAATATCGCCACCCCGAACGAAGTCGTGGTGCACATCACCTTCGCCATCGAGCTGGGCCAGAACAGCGGCGAAATGCATTTCTGCCTGCCCTACTCGATGATCGAGCCGATCAAGGACCTGCTCACCAGCAGCCTGCAGGCCGAAAACCTCGAAGTGGACAAGCGCTGGCTGCGCCTCATGCGCCAGCAGGTCCAGCTCGCCGAAGTCGAACTCGTCGCCGACCTGGGCACGGCCCGCGTCAGCCTGCGCGACATCGTCAACCTCAAGGCGGGCGACGTGATTCCGCTCACCATCCCGCCCACCGTCGAAGCGAAGGTGGACGGCGTCCCGGTCATGGAATGCGCCTACGGCAAATTCAATGGCCAATACACGCTCCGCGTCGAAAGGCTCCTGTCACCGAGCTCGACCGAAACGCAACCTGGAGAACAGCATGTCTGAAGAAAGCACCCAGACCATCGCCGAAGACGACTGGGCGGCCGCCATGGCCGAACAGTCGACGAATACCGCGGTCGCCCAGCCCGCTTCCGACATCTTTCCCGAACTATCGGGCAAGCCGGGCGGCAACGGCATCGCCAGCGACATCGACATGATCCTCGACATCCCCGTGCTGCTGACGGTGGAACTCGGCCGCACCAAGATCGCGATCAAGAACCTGCTGCAACTGGCGCAGGGGTCGGTGGTCGAGCTGGACGGCCTGGCCGGCGAACCGATGGACGTGCTGGTGAACGGCACGCTCATCGCGCAGGGCGAGGTCGTGGTCGTGAACGACAAGTTCGGCGTCCGCCTGACCGACATCATCACGCCCGCAGAACGCATCCGGAAACTCAACAAATGAGCGCTCGCGCGTTCGCGGTTCCCGCTATCCTACTGCCCGCGCTGGCCGGCGCGGCCGAAACCGCAGAACCCGCGGCCTCGGCCGCCGGCGGCCTGCTCCAGGTATTCATCGGGCTCGTCGCGGTACTGGGGCTCATCGCCGCCACCGCCTGGATGGCCAAGCGTTTCGGCGTCGCACGCGGCGGCTCGTCCGCCCTGCTGAACGTCGTCGGCAGTGCCTCGGTCGGCACACGCGAACGCGTGGTCGTGCTCGAGATCGGCGAATCCTGGCTCGTGGTCGGCGTCGGCCCCGGCAACGTCAATCCGATCGCCACCCTGCCGCGCGGCGAAACCCCGCCGGCCGCCCAGACGGCGCTGCCCACGCAGTTCGCCGCCCGCCTGCAACAGATGCTCGACAAACGCCGTGCCCAATAAGTCGCTCCCTCGCGGGCTGGCGCTGCTGCCGCTTCTCGCACTGCCCGCACTCGCCTTCGCGCAGGCACCCGGCCTGCCCGCCCTGACCAGCACCCCGGCGCCGGGCGGCGGCCAGACCTGGTCGCTCAGCTTGCAGACGCTACTGCTGCTGACCTCGCTGTCCTTCCTGCCGGCCGCGCTGCTGATGATGACGAGTTTCACCCGCATCATCATCGTGCTCTCCCTGCTGCGCCAGGCGCTGGGCACGCAGGGTTCGCCGCCCAACCAGGTGCTGATCGGCCTGGCGCTCTTTCTCACGCTGTTCGTGATGAGCCCGGTGCTGGACAAGATCTACGTCGAGGCCTACCAGCCGCTGTCGGAAAACCGCATCCAGCTCGGCGAGGCGATGGAAAAGGGCGCGGTGCCACTGCGCGCCTTCATGCTCAAGCAGACCCGCCAGAGCGACCTGGCACTGTTCACCCGCATGTCGAAGACGCCGCCGCCGCAAACCGCCGACGACATTCCCATGCGCGTGCTGATCCCCGCCTACATCACGAGCGAACTGAAGACCGCGTTCCAGATCGGATTCGCCGTGTTCATTCCCTTCCTCATCATCGACATGGTCGTCGCCAGCATCCTGATGTCCATGGGCATGATGATGGTGTCGCCGGCCATCGTGGCCCTGCCGTTCAAGATCATCCTGTTCGTCCTGGTGGACGGCTGGAACCTGCTGCTCGGCTCGCTGGCCCAGAGCTTCTACTGACAAGGAGTCCGCCATGACCCCCGAAAGCGTGATGACCCTGGGCCGCACGGCGCTCGAGATCACCCTCCTGGTTTCGGCCCCCGTGCTGCTCGTCACCCTGGTCGTCGGCCTCATCATCAGCATCTTCCAGGCCGCCACCCAGATCAACGACGCCAGCCTGTCCTTCATCCCCAAGGTCATCGCCGTATTCGTCACCTTCGCCATCGCCGGCCCCTGGATGCTGACGGTCATGACCGATTACATGCGCCGTGTACTGACCGGTCTGCCCGGCATCATCGGTTAGGCGGCCTTCCCCGCATCGGCCGACGCAAGGGACCGCACCTTCCATGCTGAGTTTCACCGACGCCCAGCTCAATGGCTGGCTGACCGCTTTCATCTGGCCGCTCGTGCGCATCCTCGGCCTGATCATGGCCGCCCCGCTGTTCGGCCACCGCAGCATCCCCACGCGCGTCAAGATCGGGCTCGGCATCTTCATCGCGCTGATCGTCGGCCCCACGCTGCCACCCATGCCCGACGTAACACTCGGCTCCTGGCACGGGCTGCACATCCTGATCCAGCAGCTGCTGATCGGCCTGGCGATCGGATTCACCGTGCGCGTGATCTTCGCCGCCGTCGAAATGGCAGGCGAAATCATCGGCCTGCAGATGGGTCTGGGCTTCGCCTCGTTCTACGATCCGCAGTCCGCCGGGCAGACCCTGGTACTCGCCCGCTTCTTCAATCTGCTCGCCGTGCTCGTGTTTCTTGCCACCAATGCCCACCTGCTGCTGCTCGGCGTGCTGGCCGAGAGCTTCCGCACCCTGCCGATCGGCACCGGACCGCTGGCCGCGGCCGGCTTCCACAATGTCGCGGCCTTCGGGTCCACCGTATTCGCGCTCGGCCTTCAGATCGCCCTGCCGGTGATCGCCATCCTGCTGATGACCAACCTGGCGCTCGGCATCCTCACCCGTTCGGCCCCACAGCTCAATATTTTCGCGATCGGTTTCCCGATCACGCTGGGTGTCGGCCTCATCGTGCTGGATTTCTCGATGCCGTATTTCGCGCCGCAGATGGAAGGCCTGATCCGCCAGGCGATGACTGCGGCGGACGCGACCCTGCGCGCGCTTCGCCCCTGACTTCGCCGCTTTCTGGAGGGATCCCGGGCATTCTGGGCCGCCGCGATCATGCGGTGACCGGGGTCGCTGGGCGGGTGCGGGGGTCGAATCCGGATTGCCCGGCACCTGCCCGCACGGTTGAATTCCCGGGTGCGGCCTAGAACCCCAGGCTTTCGAGCAAATCGTCCACCTGCCCCTGGTCGGCCACCACGTCGCTGCGGTTCGCGGGATTGATCTGCGGGCCGTTCAGCAGGCTCGACTGCTGCTCACGCTTGGTATCGTTGGGGGCGTAATCGACGAGGAACTGCACCAGCTGCTGCTCCAGCTCGTGCGCCAGGTCGGTGACCTTGCGGATGACCTGGCCGGTAAGATCCTGGAAGTCCTGCGCCATCATGATGTCGAGCAGATGCTGCTTGGTGGCGCCGGTATCGTTGCGCATGTCGGCCAGGCACTGCATGGTGAGCGTGGCCATGTCGCGGTAATTGCTCTCGGAAAACGGCTCGGCCATGACGCGCTGCCAGCCACCCAGCACCTCGCTGGCACCCGCGTCGATGCGTTCCTGCAGGGGAATCGCCGAATCGGTGGCGTTGAGCACGCGCTGCGCGGCCTGCTCGGTCATGCGCGCGACGTAGTTGAGGCGGTCGCGCACGTCGGGCATCTCGACCGTGGCCTTTTCGAGCACCTTGTCGAAACCGAGCTCGCGCAGGCGGTCGTGCAGTGCGCGGGTGATCTGGCCAACCCGCGCCAGCATCGCCTCCTGGCTGCATTCGCCGGGCACGGCTACTGCGTTTGTGACGACCTCGGCGATCGCGCTGACAAAAGGCGATTCCATGTCAGGCTCCGGCCTTGTCCATTTTCTCGAAAATCTTGGAAAGCTTTTCATCCAGGGTTGCCGCAGTGAAAGGCTTGACCACATAGCCGTTGGCGCCGGCCTGGGCGGCCGCGATGATGTTTTCCTTCTTCGCTTCCGCGGTCACCATCAGAACGGGAATCTTCGACAGGCTGGCATCGGCGCGGATCTGCTGCAGCATGGTGAGGCCGTCCATGTTCGGCATGTTCCAGTCGGACACGACGAAATCGAAATTGCCCGCCTTCAGCTTGGCCAGCCCGTCGGCGCCATCTTCGGCCTCCTCGACATTGGAATAGCCAAGCTCCTTCAGCAGATTGCGCACGATGCGTCGCATCGTCGAGAAATCGTCCACAACCAGGAATTTGGTGTTCGGGTCAGCCATCAGTTGCTCCACTCGATGCGGGGTTTACCATGAGTTAAATAATCGGCATTCCACCGGCAAACTTGACCGGTACGAACGTCAGCCGCGGCAATCCGGCGGGGGCGACAGCGTCCGGGCAACCGCCGCACGGTTGCCCTCCCGACGGAAGGTGTTGCCTGGCGTACCGGCGGGGCCGCGAACACATTCCGCCCGTCCGGTCTCTCACACCCGCATCGCGCGGTCGCCCTGCGCGGTGAACACCATCAGCGCGCGGCTCGGCAATTCGTGCAGCGGCGCCACTTCGTGCGTCGCGCCGACGGCAATGGCTTCCCGGGGCATGCCGAATACCACGCAGGTGGCTTCGTCCTGAGCCAGGTTGTGGGCGCCGGCCTTTTTCATTTCCAGCATGCCGGCTGCGCCGTCCTTGCCCATGCCGGTGAGAATCACGCCGACCGCGTTCTTGCCGGCGCTGGCCGCGGCCGACTGGAACAGTACGTCCACCGAAGGCCGATGGCGGTTCACCGGCGGTCCCTGATCGAGCTGGGTCATGTAGTTGGCACCGCTGCGCACGAGCTTCAGATGCGAATGCCCGGGCGCGAGATAGGCGTGCCCGGGCAGCACGCGTTCGTTGCCTTCGGCTTCCTGTACCGAGATCTTGCACAGCTTGTCGAGGCGGTTCGCAAAGGAACGGGTGAAGCCTTCCGGCATGTGCTGGGTGATCAGGATGCCGGGGCAGTCCGAAGGCATCTGGACGAGGAAATCCTTGATGGCTTCGGTGCCGCCGGTGGACGCGCCGATGATGATGAGCTTCTCGCTGCTGATGAGCGGATTGCGCAGCGCCGCGAGCGGGACGCCGCCCTGGCCCGACGCCGCGCGCGGTGTCAGGGCCTTGACCCGGGCGCGGGCGGCGATGCGGATTTTTTCCGCGATCATGTCGGCATACTCGCGCATGCCGCTCTGAATCGATATCTTGGGCTTGGTGACATAGTCGACCGCCCCCAGCTCCAGCGCCTTCAGGGTGATCTCCGAACCGCGCTCGGTCAGCGAGGACACCATCACCACCGGCATCGGCCGCAGGCGCATCAGGCGTTCCAGGAAATCGAGGCCGTCCATCTTGGGCATCTCGACGTCGAGCGTCAGCACGTCGGGGTTGGTCTGCTTGATGAGATCGCGCGCCACCAGCGGATCGGGAGCCGCGCCGACGACCTCCATGTCGGGCTGTTCGTTGATGATTTCCTTCATGACGCCGCGAATCAACGCGGAATCGTCGACTATCAGCACCTTGATCGTCACCTTGCGTCCCCTCAGAAAAGGTCGATGTCGCCGACCACCGTGCTGTTCTTGAGCTGGCTCGCGTAGGCCTGTTCGCGCTTGACCAGCGTGTAGTTGTTGAGCTGCTTCAGCTTCTTCACCAGCACCTTGCCGGTGCGGGGAAAGAAATACACCTTGCGCGGATGCACGTCGTTCAGATCCTCCGCGACGACGGGAATGCCTTCTGCCCTGAGAAAGGTCCGCACGAATTTCGCGTTGCGTTCGCCGATGTTGATTGCGGTAAAGCCGCGCAGGACATTGCCGCCGCCGAAAACCTTGGCTTCGAGGTTTTCGCGCCGGGCGCCGGCTTTCAGAAGCTGGTTGATCAGCACTTCCATCGCATAGGCGCCGTAGCGCATCGACGCCGACGTCGGGCTGCCCGGATCGCCGCCGCCATCGGGCAGCATGAAGTGATTCATGCCGCCGATCCCGGTCACGCGGTCGCGTATGCATGCGGCCACGCAGGAACCGAGCACCGTGACGATGAGCATCGGCTTGCCGGTGTAGTAGTACTCGCCCGGCAGGATCTTGGCGGCTTCGCAGTCGAAGGTACGGTCGAAATAGAGATTGGTCGCCAGGTGTTCCTCGATACCCGGATTCATGCCGCGCCCCCCGCCTTGCGCAGGCGCGGCGAAAGCTCGTACACGGTCTTGCCGCGCAGCACGAAGGCATCCGAAGCGTAGACGAAGTTCTCCGAATGCCCGGCGAACAGCAACCCGTCCGGTTTCATCAGCGGCACGAAACGGGACAGGATGCGCGATTGGGTCGGTTTGTCGAAATAGATCATCACGTTGCGGCAGAAAATCGCATCAAAGGCACCCTTCACGGGCCAGCTCGCCCCCAGCAGATTCAGCTGCCGGAATTCGACCAGCCGTTGCAGTTCGGGCCGAACCCGGACCAGGCCGCCGCGTTCGCCCTTGCCTTTGAGGAAAAAACGCCGCAACCGTTCCTGGGAGAGCTTCTCGACCCGCTCGAACGCGTAGACGCCGGCCGATGCGGTCTCGAGCACCTTGGTGTCGATATCCGTCGCAACGATGCTCACCGGCGGCGTCAGGCTGCCGAAAGTTTCGCACAAGGTCATCGCGATGGAATAGGGCTCCTCACCGGTCGAACTGGCGGCACACCAGACCGACAACGGTGCCTGGACGCGCTTTGCATGCTCGGCCAGGATGGGAAAATGGTGGCCTTCCCGGAAAAATGCGGTGAGATTGGTCGTCAGCGCATTGGTGAACGCCTCCCATTCGGCCTCGTCCTGGCCGCCTTCGAGGGTATCGAGATAGATCTGAAAGGAATCCAGGCCCTTTGCACGCAATCGGCGCGCAAGCCGGCTGTACACCATTTCCTGTTTGCTTTCGGACAGGGCGATACCCGCCTTGCGATAGATCAGCTCCCGCACCCGCGCGAAATCACGGGCAGTGAAGGCAAAGGCCTTCAAATTATCCTGAGGCTTGGCGGTGGGCTGCATAACTACACTTTCTTCTCGTGCTTCGATGGACCTAACCGTTCAGTCTCTCGGTATCGCCTGCCTATCGGTAAAGGCTCTCAGGCTGCGAGACGACGCCCTGCAATCGCTGTACCGCTGCCTTTCGACGGGCGCTGCCCTCCTGCACTCGGGGATCTTGAACGCCCCGCCTGCTTTTCCAGCTTGAACGTGGCCACCAGTTCGGCCAGTTTGCCCGCCTGCGTCTGCAGGCTCTCCGCCGCCGCCGCCTCTTCCACCAGTGCCGCGTTCTGCTGCGTGATTTCGTCCATCTGCATGACGGCCTGGTTCACCTGCTCGATTCCGGAGCTCTGCTCGCCGTTCGCCGCTGCAATCTCGCTCATGATGTCCGTCACGCGCTTCACCGAGGTCACGATCTCGTCCATCGTGTGGCCCGCTTCGTCCACCAGGCGGCCGCCCGCGTCGACTTTGCCCACCGAGTCCTCGATCAGGGTCTTGATCTCTTTCGCCGCACCCGCCGAACGCTGCGCAAGGCTCCGGACCTCGGACGCCACGACCGCAAAGCCACGCCCCTGTTCTCCGGCGCGTGCCGCTTCGACCGCCGCGTTCAGCGCGAGAATGTTGGTCTGGAACGCAATCCCGTCGATCACGCCGATGATGTCGGCGATCTTCCGCGAGCTGTCCTTGATCGAGGCCATGGTCTCGACCACTTCGTTCACCACGGTGCCGCCCTTGGCCGCGATCTCGGCCGTCGATACGACCAGCTGGTTCGCCTGGCGCGCATTATCGGCATTCTGTTTCACCGTGCTGGTGATTTCCTCCATCGAGCTGGCCGTCTCTTCCAGGCTCGATGCCTGCGATTCGGTCCGCGCAGACAGATCCGCGTTGCCCGTCGCGATTTCAATCGCGCCGGCATTCACGATATCCGTGCTCTCCTTGATCTGGCCGATTGCCCACCGCATGTTGACCTGCAGGATGCGCAACGAATCGAGAATGCTGGCGAGCTCCTTGACGCCGCTCGAATGAATGCGGCTGGTCAGATCGCTTGCACTGAGACGCTGGATCTCACGACGGATGCAAACAAGCGGCTGGACCACATTGCGATAGGCCAGCCAGCCGCACAGCCCTGCCAGTGGCACGCCCAGGACAGCCATCACCATGACGATATGCGCCAACCCCGCAACGCCCTGTTCCGCAAACCAGCTCAACACGCCCATGGTCAGGAACATGGCCGCTACCGCCGCGGATGAGGCGATCAACAGCATTTTCAGCGAACGCATGGCCATCAGCCATTGAAAGCCGTCTTGCCACCCCTGCCTGACGGCCTGTCCCGCTTCGATCCGCAGTCCTCGATCGCCGGAACGGATGGCGCGATATGCCGCATCGGCATGCTGAATCTGTTCCCGCGTGGGCTTCGAGCGCACCGAGGTGTAACCGACGATGGTATCGCCGTCGATGATCGGGGCTGCACTGGCTTCCACCCAATAGAAGTCGCCGTTCTTGCAGCGGTTTTTCACCAGCCCCGTCCAGGGCTTGCCCGACTTCAGGCAGCCCCACATGTCGGCAAAGGCTTCCGACGGCATATCCGGATGGCGCACGATGTTCTGCGGTGCGCCGATCAGTTCGGCCTCGGAAAACCCGCTTATGCGGATAAAGTCATGATTGACATAAACGATGTTTCCATGGATATCCGTCCGCGACGTCGGCGCTTCGTTCTCCAGAAGAACATACTCATTGCTGGTGACAGGTAAATTCGTTCTCATGATGCATCCCCAATAAGGTCCACAGATATTTCGCTCGACCAGTTCTCCATGCCCTATTGGGTCTTTGTCTTTGTCTGTTCAAGCGCTCTTCAAAATGCCGATCGTTTGCGTCGATCGCCCGAGATGAGCCTGTGCGCCCTCGAAACCGGCTCGATGACCGGCAACGCAAGCTTTCGTACGCTTGCGGCATTCGGCGTGGGCACGATTCCGGTCACGGCTACGGGCGCGCGCGCGGTGCCTGACTGGGCATTCAACCGGAACACGCTGACCGCCTCAGCAAGCTTCACCGCCTGCTCCCGCAAGCTCTCCGCCGCTGCCGCCGCCTCTTCCACCAGCGCCGCGTTCTGCTGCGTCATCTCGTCCATCTGACCCACCGCCTGGTTCACCTGCTCGATCCCCGCAGACTGCTCGTGGCTCGCCGCCGCTATCTCGCTCATGATGTCCGTCACGCGCTTCACCGAGGTCACGATCTCGTCCATCGTGTGGCCCGCTTCGTCCACCAGGCGGCCGCCCGCGTCGACTTTGCCCACCGAGTCCTCGATCAGGGTCTTGATCTCTTTCGCCGCACCCGCCGAACGCTGCGCAAGGCTCCGGACCTCGGACGCCACGACCGCAAAGCCACGCCCCTGTTCTCCGGCGCGTGCCGCTTCGACCGCCGCGTTCAGCGCGAGAATGTTGGTCTGGAACGCAATCCCGTCGATCACGCCGATGATGTCGGCGATCTTCCGCGAGCTGTCCTTGATCGAGGCCATGGTCTCGACCACTTCGTTCACCACGGTGCCGCCCTTGGCCGCGATCTCGGCCGTCGAGGCGACCAGCTGGTTCGCCTGGCGCGCGTTCTCGGCGTTCTGCTTCACCGTGCTCGTCAGCTCTTCCATCGAGCTCGCTGTTTCCTCCAGCGAAGAGGCCTGCGATTCGGTACGCGACGAAAGGTCCGCATTGCCCGTCGCAATTTCGCGCGAGGCGGTGCCCACTACGTCCGAAACGCTCTGGATTTCCGATACGGTGCCTGCCAGATTCATTTGCATCGTGCGCAATGCGATCAGCAATTGGCCAATCTCATCGCGTGAACTGTCGTCCACACGCGTCGTCAGATCATTGCCGGCAATGGCGTTTGCCACACCGACCGCCAGCTTCAGACGCCGGTTGATTTCCTTGACGGTGAAATGAATGATCCAGGCGACGAGACACAGGATCAGGACAGCCCAGGCGACCAGACGAGAGAGATCCGTCCAGAATGCGGCCTCGACTTCATCCAGGTAGATGCCCGAACCAATCACCCAGCTCCAGGGGGCGAATTCCTTTACATAGGATACTTTCGAAACCGACTGATCGGCACCCGGCTTCGGCCACATGTAACTGACATATCCCCCGCCCTTGCCTTGCCTGACCGCATCGACGAAAGCCACGAAAATTGCCTTACCTTCCGGATCCTTGTAGTCGGTCAAGTCCTGCCCGTTCAACTCGGGTTTGATCGGGTGCATCACCATGCGGGGATGCATGTCGTTGATCCATAGATACTCATGTCCGTCCCCGTAGCGCAATGAGCCGACCACATCCATCGTACGTGCTCGTGCATCCTCTGCCGTCATTTTTCCTTCCTGTGCCAGCGACGCATAATGCTCGGCGACACCAACGGCCATCTCAACGATATGCTTGGTCGCCATCCGCTTCTCTTCTTCCATGCTCTGCTTCTTGGAATGCAAGATCACGAAGCCGCCGGCCAATGTGAACAACAGGACCAACCCCACAAGCAGCCATATTTTTTTCGCTATCGACAAATCGCGCAGTCGGCTTTTCATATATCCATCTTCCGGTTCACCAGGGTTTCCGCCTATCGGAAATTTCTTCCGATAGGCTCGATGCATATTTATCGGTAGGCTCTCTATCCGCCTTTAGATCAAATAAAAGGATTTGCATATATTTTTAGAGTTGTTCTCATTTCCACTTCCGCACCGTCTGCCGCCCATTGAAAAGGCCCCATAGAAGGGGCCTTTTCCAGACTTCCCGGGCACATCGCGGAATCAGAATTCCGCCCATTCCCCGCCTGCGCCCGCTGCGCGCGTTTTCTTCCGGATACGCATTTCAACGGCCGGTTTCGCCGGGCGCTTCACATGCGTATGCGCGACAGCCGGCCGGGAAGCCAATGGCGTGGCGGATACGGCGTGGCCACCTTCCACCCGGAACACGCTGACCGCCTCGGCAAGCTTCACCGCCTGCTCCCGCAGGCTCTCCGCCGCTGCCGCCGCCTCTTCCACCAGCGCCGCGTTCTGCTGCGTCATCTCGTCCATCTGACCCACCGCCTGGTTCACCTGCTCGATCCCCGCAGACTGCTCGTGGCTCGCCGCCGCTATCTCGCTCATGATGTCCGTCACGCGCTTCACCGAGGTCACGATCTCGTCCATCGTGTGGCCCGCTTCGTCCACCAGGCGGCCGCCCGCGTCGACTTTGCCCACCGAGTCCTCGATCAGGGTCTTGATCTCTTTCGCCGCACCCGCCGAACGCTGCGCAAGGCTCCGGACCTCGGACGCCACGACCGCAAAGCCACGCCCCTGTTCTCCGGCGCGTGCCGCTTCGACCGCCGCGTTCAGCGCGAGAATGTTGGTCTGGAACGCAATCCCGTCGATCACGCCGATGATGTCGGCGATCTTCCGCGAGCTGTCCTTGATCGAGGCCATGGTCTCGACCACTTCGTTCACCACGGTGCCGCCCTTGGCCGCGATCTCGGCCGTCGAGGCGACCAGCTGGTTCGCCTGGCGCGCGTTCTCGGCGTTCTGCTTCACCGTGCTCGTCAGCTCTTCCATCGAGCTCGCTGTTTCCTCCAGCGAAGAGGCCTGCGATTCGGTACGGTTGGACAAGTCGGCGTTGCCCGTCGCAATTTCGCGCGTAGCGGTCGCTATGGCCTCGCTCGAACCGCGAATGACGCCGACGGTCTGGGTCAGTTGCTCGCGCATCGAGTTGATGCCATACAACAGGCTCGACGAATCGCCTTGCCTGAGTTCGACCTTGCGGGTGAAATCGCCGCCGGCAATCGCATGCGTAATCTCCGCCGCGTAGGCCGGCTCACCGCCCAGCAGGCACATGATGTGACGGATCAGCCAGACGGCAATGCCAACCGAAGCTGCGGCCGACACCAGCACCAGCACCAGCGCGATGGTCAGCATGCGGTCGCTGTATGCGCTGATCGCGGCCTTGCTCGCGCCGATTTCCTCGTGCTTGAGCTTCATGAGTTGCAGCAGCTCGGCGCGCATCGAGCGCCAGACCGGCGTTTCCTCGGCCGTGATCGCCGCCACGGCGCCCGGCGTATCGGACGCGGCCAGCTTGACGATCCTGTCCTGAATGGCGCGCTGCTGCTGGCGCATGGTACCGACCTCGTTCAGCACCTTCAGGTCGGACGGGCTGGCCGCCGCCAGCACAAGCGCTCCCTGGTGCTGTTTCTCGAATTCGGCCGAGGCCGCATCGAAATTCGCATAGGCTTTCTGGTTGGCCGGGTCGAGTACGATATTGCGCAGGGCCTGTCCCATCTGCAGCCCTTGTGCGTACAGGCCGTTCACCGCTTCGGTCAGCGCCACGTCCTGCTCGACGAAATGTTCGAAGCGGGCCTTGTTGCTCTGCATGCCCGACAGCGCCACAACGGTGGCGATGCCGAAAAGCACGAAAATCGTACCCAGACTGGAGACGATGATGGTCTTGAGTTTCATGATGCGCAATGTCCTCCCGGGATACCTGCAGGAGACGGCATCAGCGACCGTCTCTCGATTGTGTTTCATGTAAGGCCTTCCCCGGCGGCTATCGGCTCCGGCGACGCACCCGGCCCTCAATCCGGTCGCGCCGCCGCCGGGAAAAGGATCAGAACTCTTCCCACTCCTCGCCGCCACCGGCCGCCGCAACCTTCTTCGGCTGGACCGGCCGTGCCACGGGAGGCACACTCCTCACCGGCGCTTCGATCACGTCGCGCACTACCGGCAAGGACTCGGCAGCCGGCATGCGCTGCACACCCTCCACCCGGAACACGCTGACCGCCTCGGCAAGCTTCACCGCCTGCTCCCGCAGGCTCTCCGCCGCTGCCGCCGCCTCTTCCACCAGCGCCGCGTTCTGCTGCGTCATCTCGTCCATCTGACCCACCGCCTGGTTCACCTGCTCGATCCCCGCAGACTGCTCGTGGCTCGCCGCCGCTATCTCGCTCATGATGTCCGTCACGCGCTTCACCGAGGTCACGATCTCGTCCATCGTGTGGCCCGCTTCGTCCACCAGGCGGCCGCCCGCGTCGACTTTGCCCACCGAGTCCTCGATCAGGGTCTTGATCTCTTTCGCCGCACCCGCCGAACGCTGCGCAAGGCTCCGGACCTCGGACGCCACGACCGCAAAGCCACGCCCCTGTTCTCCGGCGCGTGCCGCTTCGACCGCCGCGTTCAGCGCGAGAATGTTGGTCTGGAACGCAATCCCGTCGATCACGCCGATGATGTCGGCGATCTTCCGCGAGCTGTCCTTGATCGAGGCCATGGTCTCGACCACTTCGTTCACCACGGTGCCGCCCTTGGCCGCGATCTCGGCCGTCGAGGCGACCAGCTGGTTCGCCTGGCGCGCGTTCTCGGCGTTCTGCTTCACCGTGCTCGTCAGCTCTTCCATCGAGCTCGCTGTTTCCTCCAGCGAAGAGGCCTGCGATTCGGTACGCGACGAAAGGTCCGCATTGCCCGTCGCTATCTGACGCGAGGCAACCGTGATCGTCTCCGTTCCGGTCCGGACCTGCCCGACGATATTGCCCAGGCTTTCGTTCATGTCTTTCAGCGCCAGCAGGAGCTGGCCCGTCTCGTCTGTCGAGCGCACTTCGATACGCTGCGTGAGATCGCCCGCCGCCACGGCTTCGGCGATGCGCACCGCTTCGTTGAGCGGGCCGGTAATCGCACGGATAAGCCAGTAGCCGACGATGGCCGCCAGCCCCACGCCGATGAGAATCGACACGATCGCAATGATGCGTACGCGCGCATATCGCGTCTGCGAATCCGTGTATTGCTGCTTGCCGACTTCGGTCTGGAGCTTGACGAGGTCGGCCATCGTTTTCTGGGCCGGGAGGAAAGTTTCCCGCAAAGGCCCCTGAAGCACTTCGCCGGCCTGCTGGAAATCGTGCGCGCTGATGGCCGCAATCGCAGGGATCACCCCCAGGCGGCCGTAATTCCGGCGATTCGTATCGAACTCAGCCGACAGTTTCTCTTCCTCGTCCGTTGCATAAGTGCTCCGGTAGGCCTTCCAGGTCGTTTCGATTTCTTCGATGCGCTTGCGCACATCGACCAGGATCTTGTCGACCGTTTCGACAGGCGGCGGAAAAGCCGACAACTGGCCCGCCACGACCTCGTTGAGATCGATCTGGTTCTGGTTCATCTTGGTGGCGACCGTATCCAGATATCCCAGCGCCACCAGACGGTCCTCGTAGACCGTTCTCAAGGACTCGTTGGTCGAACTGAGGCTGAACAGCCCCAGCACGCCGATCGCGACCAGCAGCAAAGACAGGAAACCGATCACGAAGACCAGTCTCGATTTGATGGTTATGTTATTCAGCACGTTCCATTCTCCTGATCATGATGCATGACGCTTCAAGCCGCGATTTTCAATCGCGCCCATATCGGAGCAGCTCCTCAGTTGCCCCATCCCGCCGGAACCGGCCTCGCCCCGGCCGGATGCCGGAACTGATGCCCTGTCAGCCTCAAGTACCGCACAAGGCGTTCGTTTTGCTAAAAACCCTTTTTTATCAGTACGTATGCCATGTCCTATTTATCGGTAGGCCTCCGTTTTGCTTTAGTGCGGATAGTCAAAAAGTGTGCGCCCGAACCGCAGCCGCACCGGTACGGTGCCTGCGGCCATTAAAAAAGCCCCTTTCAAGGGGCTTTTTCGGCAGCGCCGCATCTGCGGCACGGTGCAGGATCAGAACTCTTCCCACTCCTCGCCGCCACCGGCCGCCGCAACCTTCTTCGGCTGGACCGGCCGTGCCACGGGAGGCACACTCCTCACCGGCGCTTCGATCACGTCGCGCACTACCGGCAAGGACTCGGCAGCCGGCATGCGCTGCACACCCTCCACCCGGAACACGCTGACCGCCTCGGCAAGCTTCACCGCCTGCTCCCGCAGGCTCTCCGCCGCTGCCGCCGCCTCTTCCACCAGCGCCGCGTTCTGCTGCGTCATC
>ERZ781398.1946-NODE-1946-length-18290-cov-4.498711_pt1 | contig 18290 bp, 16 predicted proteins | sample MGYA00433077_ERZ781398 | MGnify/ENA primary metagenome ERZ781398 (study PRJEB29847, sample SAMN06458254) | wastewater metagenome | isolation source: Wastewater bioreactor | place: South Africa: Cape Town | study: EMG produced TPA metagenomics assembly of the... | reverse complement strand
AAAATATTATTATACTAAAACAACATTTTCTGACATATGGTTTTCTCTCTTTTCTATTAATTATTTTTAAGATTTCTAATTTTGAATATTCTAACTAAAAAACATGCAACGTTTGTCAAATTATCTCTAATAAAAGATCTATTAATTGGAAACAAACAAAAAAACGCTCCAATATATTACAGTGTTTTAATTAGACTAAGTGATTCGAACTGGAATGAAAGTTGGCTAACTATCACGATATAATAATAGCCATCAGACACACGAAATCAACGGAAATACAATTAATCATGCGTACTAATCAATTAAAACTGGAATAGATGATAAATCTTTCGAAGGATTTGTGCTGTTTTATTTTAAAAAAATAATTAGATCATATCGCTATAGGATATTTATTAGAATTATTTAGCAAAAAGAATAACGAAGAGGGTATGACGAAGTATGAGAATCATTGAAAGTTTATTTTTGTAGATTATGTCAGAGAAACACGAATAAAATGATCTTCAAAAGGAAAGGTCAAATAAAAAAAATCGAAATTACATCTTTCGCTGAAAAAAAGTTCTTTTTTTTAACAATTAAAAATTAACGTTCACTTTAACCTTTGAGATAATGACAGGATAGAATCCCCTTCGGGTTTAATTTTATAGCTCAACAACAAACTTTATTGGTTCGTTTAGTATATTTCGTCACACAAAAAAAGTCCACTTAAAGTTCAGTTAGTTTTTATTAAAATAAAACTACGTAGATATGTTAACAAGACTTATTTATAATAAGAGAATACTTTGCGAATCTATGAATAATTCCCAACGGTAACGTGTTAATTAAAATTTATTTGAGGAAAACCCATGTGCTTCTTCTTTTCAACAAGAAACATTACGTTGTATATGACATGTCTTTTTTTTCCTAATATTCATTTTTTATAAAATATAAAAAAGAAAATTTGCCTTTAACTTAAATATACACATTTGTATATTAAATTTTTAAAAATAGAATTTATCGTGTGTTTCATTTTAATATTGAAAATCATTTTTAAATCAGTATTTATTATTTTCTTTGCATGTATCTATTTCCTACATAGATCACCAGTCAATTGTGCAATAAAACGTAATATTTATCTAAGCAAACAAAAACAGACACAAATGCTGCACAAGGTGAATGTCGTGTGATGCTAATTAACTAATTTAAGCGAACTTGTAGTCTGATAATGTCATAGAATAAATGCCAATTAGTCACCGACGATTTCATTTATTTACAGAAAAAAAAAGTAAAATGTCATTCAACATAGTTTTCTTCACTGAAATTGAGCGCTTGGAAGAGACGATGTTTTCTAGAATAATAAAACGATTTAGTTTAATTAGGAGCAAATAAAACATAACGAACGATTTCTTATTTGAATCATTGGCATCGGTTGACGGTTCTTCGTCTGGTTTAGTCAGTTTTTTCAGGTCATTGAAAATAACATTGAATCTAAATTTTAAAATCAATTTAATTTGAAATCGAATTGATGTAGACTTCGATTTTACTCGGCTTCAATAGCCAGTATTGATCTTTCAAGTGTTTGATCGATTTCTTTTAATTCTCTATCGATATTCATCAACTGTTCCTCTTAACATAAGAAAAAAAGGAAATTTAGATTTAATTCTTATTCGAAAAAACAACTCAAAATCATTACTTGATTCATCTGAAACGACTGGTGAAGGATCATTTCTTAAGCTAATCTATAGAGAAAAACGAATGTGCAAATATTCAACGTGAAAATATTCGTTTTCGTGCGTTGTTACGTCATTAATGATTTCCAATGTTGGACAAAATTCTGCCAATTTTTCAATCGGATTTTCTTCTTGTGATAAGAATGGATTTTCATGAATGGTTAAAATAAATAACGAATTCATTTTTGTCAAAACATTCTTTCGAACAGAACAAAAAAAAAGAAATTTAACATAACGAAAATCTCTTTCCGCTTACGATATTCTTCCACAATTGAATTCGATTATTGGAAATATTTAAATATTGTAAATCGATTAATTTCTCGAAACTATTCGGTATGACCGAGATCTCATTTGAACTAACATCAAGTTCATTTAAATGAATTAAATTCGAAAGAATTTGCAGATCTTGAATTTTATTATTCGATAATTGAAGAAAACGTAACGATAAAAGAGTTTTCAATGGACTGAGATTAACGAGTTGATTGTTGGATAAATCAAGATCGATGAGATTTCTTAGATTACGAAATTGATTTGGGAGAGTTTTTAAATGACAATGTGACGCTTGAAATTCGTTTAACGATGAAAGTGAATTGAGAAACTAAATATAACGAAGTGATCAAAGATTTTCATACGTTTAATTTTACATCGAGATTTTCAATTGAACATTCGGATATATCGAGCATTTTCAATTGAGTTAATTTAGCAACTTCTTCTGAACGAATTGAAGACAATTTATTGGAATCAAGACGAAGCGTTTGCAAACGAGTTTGATAAATTAGATTCGAACCTTCAAATACGAACACAAGATTTAGTATTAAGAAAAAGAAAATCTTCGTCGAAATTCGAATTACCGATGCTTTGGATTTCATTGTATTGTAGTTGAAGTATTTGCAATTGTGTCAAACTAGACCAAGAAGTCAATCTTGATATTTTCTAAAAATCAGTTAAATTTACCATTCGAGATTTTCAATACGTTCGATTTTATTGCCATATAATTTCAATTCACGAAGATTCTGATGTAAAACAAAAACAGTCGATAGTTTTTTTTTTGAATTCAATGCAAATCTTTGAACTTTACCGAAAGACTTCTTAAATTTTCAATACGAATTATACTGTTGCATGACAGATCTAAGATTACTAATCGATTAAACTAAAATACGATAATCGAATGAACAAGACATTCAAAATCGCTCTCAAATTACTTGAGATAAATTCGGAATAGTAGAAAATCCTTTGGCATGTAAACAAAGTTCGTTAACCATTGCTGGATGAGGACAATTAATATCATCTAACTATCGAAAGAGAAAATAATCATAATAACCTATTGTATTCGAGATGAAAACTAGTTTTACAAGTGTTTGATCATCGATCAGTGCTGGTTTATTCGTCGTCAATGGTTGAAGACGTTCGGGTTTGGATTTTAAAATTAGTGTACTCGTAACTCCACATGTTTTTGCTCGAGATAATGTCGAGTTTTGTTTCACTGATCCAAGAGTTTGGACAGTACCCGATGAGCATCTTTTCTCATTCGTTGACATTCTTTTTTTATATCTTGAAGAAAAGAAAAACACAAAAATTGAACAAATAAAAAGAAAACATTTAGTTTTAAAAATTGAAATCATCGTATTCTCGAAGAAGTCGTAATGTAACTTGAAGAACACATTTTTCTTTATCCCATTTTGCTTGAGATTTATCAGGATCAGCTGGATGCTGTAACGGCAATGCCAAACGACTAAAACGAAAAAATAATAAACAAAAAAAGGAAAACGAATAGTTTTATTTCTACAATTTTGGACAACGACAATCGAGAAACGATTTTGTTATATCTAAAACAATATCCGATAGTTTTGTTTCAGGCAATTGAATATTAACCTAAATCGAAATCGAGATTTATTGTAGTTGAATATTAATAAACTCCTTCTTACGACAAGATCTTCGCAACTAGCAGACGATGGGTTTTTGTTTCCCATTTGAAGAAAAACATCTTCGGTTGTAATACGTTGTTTATAGTGCATTTCGTATCTAAATCAAGTCGATTGAATAAATCTTCATCGATAGAAAATCGTTGGTTTTTTTTTATTACTCAGGTTGTGGTCGTTTATCAACTTCATCTGTAACTTGAATATTATTTGTAGGTACTTCATCAATACTCCAAATATCTTTGGATTGAGTTGGTGCAGATGGTGCTTCTGCTACAACATTTTGAATCGATTGACTTGTTTTTTGCGTTTGCTGAGCAACAGTTGCTGGGGTCAAATGAGCAGTTGGATTCTTCTTCGGCTAAAAAAAGAAGAAAATATCTTGAAAATAAAAGAATTCTTTCGACTGATATCTACTTGATCGTCTTCACTGTCCGAATCATTTCGATTTGGATCAGTTTTTTTCAATAAATCAGCTAATTGATTGATTTCAAACCCGAACATAACTAAATTAAAATGCCTGAGACATATCCATTAGTCTTGTTCTTCATCCATCGATTACCATAGAAACATCTAGATGACGCTAATCGATAGTAGATCACGTCTTTTTCGAATTTATTTTTTATGAATAAAATTAAATAAATCTATTTCGAAGATAATTTATTCGCATAACTTTTTCGATAGATGATTAACTTTTCTATTTTAAAAATTAAATTAAAAAAGTAAATCTCAATGGAGAAAAACAATAAATAGTAAATAAAAAAACATTATCAAAAGTGCCGAAGATACTGTTCTAACACTCAAACACATTCTCAATTGTTGCCAACCGTATTTTCAATAAATGGAATCGGATTCATTAAAACAAAATAACGTAAATATCTCCACAAAGCATTTTTCTGTCGACGATCTTTCGACCTTTGTCTAGACACCATCGAACGATGCTGACGAACTACTTGCTGATACAACAAGTGTTCAAACCAATCCACAGGTTATAACACCTATCCAACAACCAGCATCATCGACAACAACAATTCGAGATCAAGTTCTTCAAGGATTGAATACACAACCTGATTCACCCAAATCAGGATTTATTGTATTAAGAACATCAAGTTTACAGGTTGCGCTTGGACATCCTTTAAATTATGTTCGAACATTGATGCAAGTAAACTTATTGACTTTGATCCGATGTTTTCCTTTTGAGAATTCTGTTGATTATATTAATTTAGATGGGTTATGAACCATTGCCAGCTTATCGAGGAACGAATTTATTCGGCAAAGAAACCTACTATTATCCAAATGTACTTCGTTACTGTACGTAAAGAAAAACAGAATCATTGCTTTTGTTTTTGTTTTCGATTTAATCGAAGAAAGAAAAATTTGCTTTGGATTTTTAGTGAAACATATTTATAGTGTCGATGGTTTTACTGGTCTATTTCGTGGTTATGGTTGTGCAGTTTTAGCTAAAGCGGTTGCTGTTTATACGACCGCAAAAGTCGATGCAGTAAAAGCAAATCTATCGAAAGTCGATGATTGTTGTTTTTTTTCTTCTTTTCGTAGCTTCTCGGTCCTGCTGATAAAGGCGAAGCTAACGACCAAACAAAACCAACCTGGAATCAATGTACTCAAAAAGTAAGCAAACGAAATCTCGACGATATTCTCAATTGTCAAATTATTCGAATAGATCTTACGTGAAGTTCGAGCTCAATCATGGGGAGTTCTTGCTTCGCATCCATTTCAAGGTAAAATTCGATTGATTTTCCTAAAATCAATATTGTTTTTTTCGAATATTAGTCATGACCATTCGATGTATGGGTCAATTCATCGGCCGAGAAAATGCGTATTCATCGTTAAATATCGTTCAAAACTTCAAAGAAATTTACAATCAACAAGGAATCGGAGGATTTTTTGTGTACGAATATTTTGTTTGATTGTTGAAAGCGAATGATTTGTTTGTTGTTCTTAGTGGACTTATTCCTCGATGGTTACTCGAAGTATCAGTAACAATTCTCACCAATGTTCTTATTCATTTACTTAAAACACAATTTACAGCACAAAAAGAAGTCGTCAGTCTATACGACTTTATTGCGACGGTAAGTTTACTGAAAACAGAAACGAAAAAAGAAATGACGAATGCAAACGTCATGCGACAAGCAAAAATAATGTACTTCTCCATTAGCACGTGCATGGCTTGTTTTAGCCAAGGTACATGTAGCAATATGATCACGCCATAATTTTATTTCTAATTGAGTTTCATTGGAAAATAGTGCACATAGTCTATTGATGATTGTTGACGCATACGGAGGAAAAAAAAGTTTTTTTTAATGTACTTTTTTTTAGTTTATTGCTCAAACGGTTACTTATCCATTGAGTGTTGTAACAACAGTTACAGCTATTAATAAAAGTGGACTTCAAGCTGGTCGTTTACCTCTAACGCCGCTCTTTGCCAATTGGCAAGATGCGTACAGTTATTTACGAAAGACGGTAATTGATTTGCATTTGAATTATTTAACGTTTTTTGTTTTTTTTTTGTTTCTTCAGGAACAATTGAAACGTGGCTCGAGTTTATTCAATCGTGCTATTATTGGTACAACTGGTCTTCCAGCACCAGGCACACCGATACCGAATGCATAAAAATATGAACATTCTCTTTTCTTATTCCTCTCTTCTATTTTTTTTTAAAGAAACCGTACACTCTCCTAAATGATTATGTCTTGTTATCTAGGAAATAGTTCTAAACTTGCCCATTTTTTCCTCTCCATTTATCTCTTAATTTTTTTTTGTCATAACTTATAGACCTTTTTTTCGTTTATACAACTCGTCCTTTCTCTAGAAAGAAAAATCAAGATCAAATAAATTGAAAAAACAAATATATCGACTTTGTCTCAAGGTCAAATGTAGAAAAGGAAACGACTACTTCATTCGGAATGACCGATCGTGCGAATTTTCTTCTCTTCTCTCTCTCTCTCTCTCTTTTCTTTCATTTATTCGACCATACAGACACACATATATACGCACATTTATCGATCATTCTCGGCAAATAAATATTCACATTTTTCTCAAACGGACAACACACTGTCGAATAGATAGAGACAGTTAATCGTCAATATCGAAACGGTATGTAAACTAAACATAATTTCGAATACCGACATGCTTCGATTTTCCTTCTTTCAATGCAATCATATTTAATACATCAGTTGTATATGGCGTGATTTTTCATCCCATTTTTCCTCTCGCTTAAAAGGTGTTTTACTTTATATAAGTTACGTTTTTTTTTGCGCTTTCTTTCAGTAGACTCTGATCGAAGGTGCGATATTTATTCGTTAATTAGTATCGAAACGGAAACTGTGAGACGAGTTATTAACAATCGGATAAATAAACAAACAACTGTTATCTTTTTGAAATTCACTTGTCTGACAGCTCGTTTTCTTTTCTTTTTGTACGTGATGAAATGATAAATCTTTGTTTTTATGAGTATATAAGACAGATGAATTGTTAAATATTCGGTTTGTTTCTTTTTTATCTTAGAATCGAAATGGCTTCAACGAAAATAACGAATCGTTTGCAAATGCGAATGAATTCGCTTCGGCAACATTCGAATTCCAAATGGAAACAATTTTCGAATTTCTACGCCAAGATTTTAATACGTTTTCCATGGTCAATTCTTGCTGTTAGTTCATTTCTAACAATTGCATTAACAATTGCCTTCTGTTTTCTCATGAAAATCCGCTCGTTCGATCAAAATGATTTCTTCATTCCCAATAGTCAAGCGATGAAAAACGCGTTGACTATTCGAACGATTTTCGGCGATGATACACATCTTCGTATGCATCAACAATTGCATCTCTATCCTGGATTAGATATTATTATGAAACGAAAAGCCAATGCCAATCAAACGAATATGTTAACAACTGAAATCATCGATGAAGTTCGATTACTCGACAAACAAATTCAATCATTCGAATTAAACAATTCAGTTCGATACACTTATTCTTCATTATGCATCAAAATGAATCATGTTTGTGTCATCGATGGAAATTACATTCTTACAGATCGATTTCACCAAGATTTGCCATTTCTTCGTGTGCCTAAAGACGGACTTTTCATTGATGCTGTCACAAGTTCAAACGGTGTCTTAGGTTTTCTATTTGGAAAAACATATCAAATAATAAATGCAACTGACAGTACACTGGACTATGAAGATCATGAAGAACAATCTGAAATCACACCGGTTAAAATCGAAGAGATCATTTCTCATGCATCGTTACTTCGTCTTCGATATACGTTAAATATTTCAACTGAACAAATGAAACAACATGCACTCGAATGGGAACGACAAATCTTGAAGTATCTCACTGAAGATTATCAATCGAATTTAATTGAAATCTATCCGTCGACTTCGACAGCTCTACCGGATATGATTAAGAAGACATCGGAGGATGAAGGAGTTTATTTAGCATTGATGATCTTAGTTTTCATGATTGTCTATCATATTGTCGTCAGCTTTCAAGGCAATTCTCATACTTCAATTGGTTATTTGCCATTTTTCGGAATTATTAGTACGATTCTATCAACTGGTTCAACATTTGGCATATTAACATTATGTCAAATGTCCGTTCTCGAACCCATGGCACTTCTCGTTTTGGTTATGATCAGTAAATAAATTCCAACAAAAAACGAATTTTCCCTATTGCTCTTGTTTTCAATTGATTTTAGTTATCGATTCAATTCGAGTTTCAATTCTTTCTGGTGAATATCATCGAATCATTGCTCAACATCTCACATCGACTGATATCGATATCGAAAAAGTTCTCCCATCGATCATCGAATGTACACAACCGTATTTTCTTAGTTCAACTTTCATTCTCATCATCGTCTACATCATTCTCATATGTTTATCTCCGATTTACACCGTGAAATTATTTTGTTTAACATTAATTCTTTTCATTTTCATGAGTTATCTCATTCATTTAACATTTTTTTCATCATGTTTTGTTATCACATTGAAACGTATTTCATCTTATCGTCATTGTTTATTTTGTTATCGTTTGCCAACTGATTATCAATCGGCAATCAAACTCAAATTTGCTCAATTAACCAAACTTTCGAATCATATCTCGAATTTATCGATCAAAGATTCGATCTGGAAGAAATTCATTTCTGCTATTCTATGTTTATTATTTCTTCTTTGTCTTCTCTCGACTCTTTGGTTGACACTTTCGATTGATACACGTTTATACGATCATGAATTACTTCCAAATAAGAACAATTCTCTCTATCAATATATGCAATCTCAAATCAGCGATTTCAATATTGGTCCAGTGATTATGTTCGTCATACCCGAAGCGATTAATTATGAAAACGAGAAGTTTTCGAATGCTATGCGTTTACTTGTGAAACAATGTCAAAATGAGAAGAAAATCAATCGATTTCAATTGTTTTGGTTAGATCAAGAGAATCTAACGAATATTTTGTACGGAGAAGATGAATTACAATTTCGGTTAACACCGTATTCGCAAAATGATTTAGTTATTGTCGAGAAAAATAATCAACCGATGATTAAAGCATCGAGATTCTACTGTCAATATAATTCGATTTTTGGTAAGACAAATCGACTTTGAATAAAAAAAAATGACAAATCATTTTCGTGTGTTCTTGTTTTTTTTTCCAGGCGATCGTGATGATCTTCGAACAATGACGAATACATATGGATATACAAGTGAAAGTTTAATTCCACGTGTATTTCCTTACAGTTTAATCTTTCCGAGTTACGAAGCATTAGGTGAAATACGTATGGAATTAACATTGACGTTTTTATTATTAATTATCTGCTGTTTAATTCATACATCGATTTCATTTTTGTCATTTCGAAAGAGTTTATTCATTATTCTATCATTACTAATGTTAATTACCGGAACTTTAACATGTTTATATCTATTTCATCAATTGACATGGAATTTTGCTAATGCATTTTGGTTCTACATCGTATTCATTATCTATGTTGATATATTCATTCATTTATCCTACAATGGTTTGAATGCCAAATGGAAATATAATCGAATCATTCTTGGTTTGATTATTTCATTGATGATTTTGTACATATTCCCGATTGAATCGTATGTCTTTCGAGTAATTCGTAACTCATTGATTTATCAATCAATTATTTGTTTGATATTGATTAATTTGATCTATCCTGCATTGTTTTATTTATTCGAACGACAAGTTTCGAATGAAGAAATCAATATTGTTATGAAACCAGTTGTTTCAAATATCGAAGGACATCAAGCTCTAACTAATGGTTTAGAAATCTAGAATAAACTTTGTGTTTGTGTGTCTGTCGTGTGTTGTAGAGATAATGAAAAATAAAAGAAATTTCTATTCGTATTGTTTTTTTCTTCTGATTAACCTTATTCATTTGTGTAGAATTAATTCACAGTAAGAGAACATTTTTCTCGTTAAACATGTAGAAATCCTTGTTAAATATGCGTATTTCAATAATTAAAGAAAAAGAGACGTCACAACCTATATAGTTCTTCAGTCAAAGCTTCTCTGTCAGACAATTTTAATTAGAAAATGGCATCATCGGTTGCTTCGACACTTGACTTTATTTCGCAAGAAATTTCGATCTATTTCGGCATTCCATTATTGTTAATCGGCGTTGTCGGCGGATTTTTAAATCTTCTTGTTTTTTTGACATTGAAAACATTTCGACAGAATTCCTGTGCATTCTATTTAACGATTATGTCGTTCGTAAATATTCTCTTATTACTAACAGGTTTACTCTCTCGAATAACGATCAGTGGCTTCGGAATTGATTGGACACAAGATTCAGTTTTCTATTGTAAATGTCGAGTTTATATTAATCAATTATCGATTTTATTATCTTTGTCATGTATTTGTTTGGCATCAATTGATCAATTTATATCAACGAAATTTTCTATCCCATTTTATAAACGAAATAACATGAAATTAGCTCGAATTTTGGTTATTATCTTTGTATTGATTTGGATTTTACATGGAATACCTTATTTATTTTATTACAATGTTGTTGTATCTCGAACAGGCCAAACAAGTTGTTCGATAACGAATTCAACATTTCAACGATATACGAGCTATGGATTTCTTTTGTTTCTTTCGAGTATTCTTCCGCTATTAGTAACAATCGTTTTCGGTCTGTTAGCCTATCGAAATGTTCGACAGATTGTTCATCGAAATTTGCCTATCATTCGACGAGAATTAGACAAACAACTAACGATTATGGTTTTAGTTCATCTAAGTTTTGATTTATTTACTCTTTTACCTTACACAATCGTTAGTATCATGATATTAAATCAATCTCTGTTGAATAACGCAGTGACTCAAGCCTATCTACAATTTGCACGAATAATAACAATTTATTTATATTATCTATATTTTGTTGTAAGTTTGATTTTCAATGTTTTTTTTTCTTCCTATAATGTTTGATTTTAGTGTCCATTTTATATATACATTTGTGTATCGAAACGATTTCGCCAACAATTGGTTTATGTGCTTTTTCGAAATCAAGCTAATAAGAGTATCATGGATCGACGTGTGACATGGAATCAGATTGGCCCGCAGATCAATTAGAACTTGAACTCACTGTTTTTAGCGTACGTGTATCAGATGTCATTTTAACTATGATATATTGTTAGTAATTCAATACGAACAAGTGTGAATAATGTTTTTTTTTCTAAATCTGTCGTAAAAAAATCCCATTCATCCAGTACATAGCAAAATAAAATCATGATTTAATTTGATACTCTCGAGAAAAAGAGTGAATCCTCGATTTCATATAAAAAGATACAGCAAATTTTCTATCTAAAATCTTCACAATATGGAAACATCATATGTGATAGCATGGAATAATGCTTCTCGACAGACAAGTATTTATTTGAATATCATCAATATTATTCTGGGATTTCCAGGTGCATTTTTCAATATCATTGTATTTCTTAGTTTGAAAACATTTCGAGAGAATACATGTGGATTTTATTTGACTATAATGTCATTTCTTAATATTTGTCATTTATTAGCTGGATCATTGAGTCTATTTGTAATTGCTGCATTTGAAATCGATTGGGGAACAACATCGACGTCATTATGTAAATTTCAAACGTATCTTACTCAATGGTCAACATTAACATCGTTAACTTGTTTATGTTTGGCGACAATCGATCAATATTTAGCAACAAATCGACGTGTTCATTGGCAAGAATTCAGTAATATTAAATTAACTCATCGTTTAGCAGCAAGTACAATTATTTTCTGGTCAATTTATTCGATTCTTTATGCAGTTTTCTACGAAATTATTACTTTAACCACAGAAAACACTGCTCTCTGTACAACATCAAATGATATTTTCTATCAATACACAATCTATTTTAATGAACTTGTACTCACTGGATTTCTTCCAAATGGTCTCACAGCATTATTTGCTTATTTACTCTATCGTAATTTAAAAACGATTACTTATCGTACGATACCATTAGTTCGACGTGAATTAGACAAACAATTCTCAAATATGCTTCTTATTCAAGTTATCTACAATGTCTGTGTTCTTTTATTTTATAATATTATCAATGTTACTTTACCGTATCTAATGCGTAGTACCAATTCAGTAACGATTGCTAGAACACAATTTTTACATATGCTAAGTGTTAGTATTTATAATTCATATTCATCAGTAAGTCATCTGAGAAGAAAGTGAATATTTATAAATTTTTAATTGATTTTTATAGTGTCCATTTTACATTTATATTTTTGTATCCGAACGATTTCGTCGACAATTTATGCATGTTTTTATTACGAAATATTTTAAACGATGTCAAAACGAAGTTGTACCACATGTATAAAGATTTCTATTTTGAATTTCGTAATAGACAATTAGGTTAAATTAATAAAATCTCATCGTTAATCTGCTTCTGTGATACATAATTCTTCACAAATATAGAAACATTTCAAGCTGAAAAATCGCACTCATATAATGACTTTTTAATCGTCATGAAATAATTTGACAGTATCTTTATTTAATCGTTTTTCAAAGTCCAAAGAAGTTCGTTCAACGATGTCAACTACGAATACATCGAATTTCATGTTTCAAACCGATAAATTAACAATCATTATCGGTATACCGATACTTGTTGCTGGTCTTCTTGGTGATATTCTTAATTGCATTGTTTTTCTCAGTTTGAAAACGTTTCGAGAAAATACATGTGCATTTTATTTAATTGTCCTATCATTTGTTAATATTGGACAACTATTAACAAGTCTCTTTCCTCGAATTATGAGCGTTGGTTTTGATATTGATTGGGCTTCAAATTCAGCGTGGTATTGTAGACTTCGTATTTATATTCTTCAATTTTGTACATTGATGTCTTACACAGCAATGTGCTTAGCCACAATCGATCAATTTCTAACAACTTGTATTAATCCTCGTTGGCAACAAATCAGTACAATTAAATTATCACGTTTATTATCAGCCATATTCGTTTTCGTATGGGTCTTACATGGAATTCCATTTTTAATTTATCTGGATACAATCGAATCACCTGTGACACATCAAATTTATTGTGTAGTAAAACGGGATATGTTATTACAATATTTTCATTACGGCTTCATAGTTCTTCTATCTGGATTTGTACCAGTTATAATAACACTTCTATTTGGATTTTTAGCATATCGTAATGTAACACAATTGGCTTATCGAACAGTTCCAATAATTCGACGAGAATTAGATAAACAACTATCGACTATGGTATTCATTCAAGTTATTTATAATTGTTTTGCTACTATTCCATATATTATCATGTATATTCTAATGCGTATTCCTGCTTTAGTTCGACAACCATTTCTCAATGCACAATTAGCTCTTGCTAGTTCCGTATTAATCCTATTGTATTATACATATTACGCCGTAAGAATAAACCAGTTCATTGAATAAAATTTTAGTTTTCTATTTAGACGCCATTTTATATTTATGTATTTTCATCCGAACGATTTCGTCGTCAGTTAATCTACGTTCTAATTGATATTCATTTGACTCGATGGCGACAACGTATGCTACCTGCAAATCGAGTTTCACCATGAACAAAATTTAAAGAAGTATTCTTTGAACTTTGTATTTTGAAAATCAGCACTTATATCATTTTCATAATAAATTAATCTGGCATTTATACTCAATATATTCCAATTTAAAAGGAAAAGAGCAAAAGGAAACAAATATTTGAAATCTTTCATAATTAAACAAATTATAAAATGACACGCGAAATGTTTTTACTTAGGCTCTCATTAGAACCAATTAAGGATGAATCTGAATTTGATCCATATCGAGAGAGTAAAAAACTTTTCTAATTTACCATCACCTGCATCTGCAAACTAAGAAAAAAATAATGAACTCAACTTTGAATGACAAATGCTCGTTTATAATAGATTTTGATTTTAATCGAAGACTTATATAAACGAAGATTGAATCTTAGTTTCTTTTTCCTTTGAAGTCTCTGAATTGAAAAGAATCTGGGTAAAAATGTTATCAATTGATATTGTTAATCAGATTTCAATACAATTTTCGATTTATTTCGGTGTATTTACATTCATTGCAGGCATTATTGGTGGCCTATGTAATGTGGTTGTTTTTCTGAGTTTAAAAACATTTCGAGAAAATTCTTGTGCATTCTATTTAACTATTATGTCAATTCTTGATATAGGCCAACTGACGTCAAGTTTATTCCCACGAAATTTAAATTTTTTATTTTCTATCGATTGGTCAATAACATCGTTAGCTTACTGTAAACTTCGAATGTTCTTTTTTCAAGCATGTTCTCTTTCGTCGAATACATGCATGTGTCTAGCAGTCATTGATCAATATTTAGCAACATGTTCAAAACCACAATTACAACGTTACAGTAGTATCAAAGTTGCTCATAATTCTGTTTGCTTTGTTATTATTATATGGCTTCTTCATGGTATTCCAATATTACTCTTTTATACACATATTCCAGTTTTGGCATCAGATAGTTATACTTGTTCGAGTTCCAATACTATCTTTCAACAATATTGGACTTATGGATTCATTTTGTGTTTAATCTGTGCGTTACCTCTATTAGTTACTGGTACATTTGGCGTATTAGCTTATCACAATGTTTCTCAGTTAGCTTACCGTGAAATTCCTGTTATTCGACGTGAAACAGATAAACAATTGACAATTATGGTTCTTATACAAGTTCTATTCAATTTTTGTTTTATTGTACCATATACAATTGTATATATGCTGAATTTAGCAATCAATTTAGATCGGCAATCTTATAGTTATGCACAATTGCAATTAGCTAGAAACATTACGATTGCAGTTTATTATTGGTATTTTGCGGTAAATTTGTGAGATTTTTCGAGAAGATGTAGAAATTTGATTGTTTATTTCAATTTAGGCACCATTTTATGTTTATATTTGTGTGTCAGAAAGATTCCGTAAGCAATTTATTTATGTTTTCACTGGACATCGTTTGAATTTATGTACAAGAAGGGGAATTGATTTGAATCAAGTTACGCCTAATGAATGATATTTTCAATTAAAACAGTACAAATTATTCTCGGTGACTTTTTTTTTCTTTTTGTCTGTTGTTCGTATGGATATTATAAATAAAAATTGTAATATATATTCATCAAATTGAAGCAATGATAACAGTTATTAGAACTCTGATAAAAAATGATTCTAATGAGGATTATCTTTGAATTTAATATTCGATAATTATTTTAATTCGTTAATTATATATAATTTTCTCTCATTTGTTTTTCTCTCTGATAGAAAGAACTTCTATCAGTACGCATTTTCCATTCAAAGAGTATATATATATATATATAAAACTCGAATAGAACACGTTTAATTACATTTCACATCGAAAGAAAAAAAAAATGTCCAGTCAAGCTATTTTATATTTGACCAATGCAACTCAACAAGTCAATATTACTTTGCGTTCAATTATATTTGCTTTAGGTTTAACTAGTAATATTCTCAATATAATCGTTTTCTTAAGTTTGAAAACATTTCGAGAAAGTTCATGCGCATTCTATTTAACTGCCATGTCATTTGTTAATATTGGTCAAATGTTTTTCGGGCTACTTAGTCGAATTTTAAGTGTCGCATGGGGTGTCGATTGGACGATTACATATTTACCTTATTGTAAACTACGATATTATTTCTTTCAAGTATTTGCTATAACATCGTATACATGTATGTATCTTGCAACGATCGATCAATATTTAGCAACATGTGCACGAACACAATTGCAACGTCTCAGCAATATTAAATTAGCTCGGGTGATTTTTGCATTCATGTTCTTGATTTGGATTCTTCATGGGATTCCATTAATCATTTTCTATAATCAGGTTCTGTCAGTATCAGCAAATCAAACAGTTTGTCGAATTACAAATCCATCTTTTCAACGCTATTATCAATATGGCTTTCTATTAACATTACTTGGTATTATTCCAGTTTCCATTACTGTTGTAATTGGCACGTTAGCCTATCGTAATGTCAAACAATTACTATATCGAACTGTACCTCTTGTTCGACGTGAAACAGATAAACAGTTAACTATTATGGTACTTGTTCAAAATGTCTACAATTTATTTTTTATCATTCCTTATGTAGTCGGTTTTCTCTTATCACTTAATCTAAGTGTTGATGCAGATCCACTTTATACAGCACAAATCAATCTTACATCAGCGATCACTAGTGCTTTATATTACATGACATTTTCAGTAAGTAATTCTTGTTGACAATAATTGAATTCTTAGATATTGTTTTATCTAGAGCGGCTTCTATATCTATGTGATCGTATCAGACAGATTTCGTCGACAATTTCTTTATGTTCTGTGCAATATTCATGTCAATCGATGTCGAACTGATCTTGCTCGAAATCAAATTCGACCTGACATGTAGTTTTTTTTATTAATTTGGGAACATTTTTTTTTCTCTTCATAATTAATTCAAATAAATTGAAGGAACAGAACGAACTGTTATGTTTGAGAATAATATTTGAATGTTGATCAGCTCACGTGAACTGTTCAGGTAGTACTCATCGTCTATAATTGTCATTTGAACAACACTTACGATCATTTCAATAGTTAATAAAACCCAGAAACGTCTCCCACCACTTCGGTCAATGAAAATTCTTCACTTATGAATCTATCTTTATTGAATATAAATTGACGATTTTCATCAGTTAATGGATCGATAGTTCTGTTTCCTTTCAACATAAAAAAAATATGCTTTTTAAAATGTAGTCGCATAAAGTCGTATCTGCACAATAGAATATCGACACGAACAAACAAACCAGCAAATAGAAGTCCTTTTAATTGAATAACATGAAAAGTAACGAGCCTATATTTGACATCTGTCAAATAACCATACAAGGTAATATATAACCGTACTACTGATTTTCAGCTTAATCGAGCAGATTTTCTCATCTACTGAATGAATATCACTTGATGTTAACATCGTTTTTTAACATAAATCTTCTCTGTTACTGTTATAGGAACAATTAGTATCTCATACGCACGTCGCCCACCATCAACGGACATATAAACATAAAGATACTTCTTCTTCTTGACTTTTTAGATACTATAGCACACATACATACGTTAGAACGATTAACATCATGCATCTCTACCAGTATTGTTTCTGCTTCCTAGCATGTCTTGTTTTTTTTGTTAAGTAAGTTCAATTTTAATGAATAATCAAAAGTATTGATAATTTAATACTGTTTATCTTAATTAGTTCACGATTTATTGGTAAATTAGCATCTGATGATGAAGGTGAAGAAGAACATTATTATCCTTATCATTATCGTTTGAAAAGTATATATCGACCACGCAGTCTTGAACGTTATTTACGCAATTTGGTAGATTTCGATTTTGATCGCGTTGATACATACGATGAATCAATACCATTTGAACGACGCACAAAAGCAATTACAAAAGGCGATCCTCGTGAATTTATGGGCTAATTCACAGACTTCTATCTTATATATCTATTGCATGCATTTCAGCCTTTTGAAATAAATAAAGATATTAATCTTGAAATAAAAGAAAGACCAGCTACTCATTGAGAACAAGAGAAAAAAAACGATTTAAATAATTCGTTTTTTATTTCTAGCAAAAATATTAACTTGATATAGATATAACTTCAAATAGTGCTAACATCCGTTATTACTTTCAACTATCGAATGGAATCGATAGAAAATAAAATAGCTATTAAAATCTTTTTTTTATTTTCGTTTTCTATCACATTCTATAGATTGACACTTATTCATTGAACTAATGACAAATACTAATCGATAAGTAATTCTTCGGCAAGAATACATACGCATATTATTTATTCTGTCTGAGAATCTTACTTAATAAGACTGATTTCACCAATGACATATGTCTGATAGCATTTATTCGTAGGCAGTCTTAAATAGAACAGACATTAGTTACTCATATAAGAATACAAATACTTAAATAGCAATGATAAGTTCGTTTTATTGATGTTGTCAAGAAAAAACGTTATTAATATATTAGTCAATATTTGAGATATATTTAAATTATTTATTTTACATGTTTCATTTTTTGTTTATATTCGTCATTGCAAATTTCATCTTGTTTGTTT
>ERZ781398.1928-NODE-1928-length-18432-cov-4.168417_pt1 | contig 18432 bp, 9 predicted proteins | sample MGYA00433077_ERZ781398 | MGnify/ENA primary metagenome ERZ781398 (study PRJEB29847, sample SAMN06458254) | wastewater metagenome | isolation source: Wastewater bioreactor | place: South Africa: Cape Town | study: EMG produced TPA metagenomics assembly of the... | reverse complement strand
TGAAAGTTGAGTTCTGGTTCAATGTCAGCGTATTATCTCCCAGAATAACGCGACTGTTGCTGTGGCCATTCATTCTTCTCAAGCTCACTGGAGCAGCAAGGCTGATATCAAAGATTGTGCCATTATCCGCAAGGGTTACATCGCTATTGTTAGGAAGACTTCCGCCTGAGCCTAATGCAAAAGTTACGTTATCATAAAGTTCAATCCCCCCTGTTAAAAGATTTTGAGTCTTACTTATGAGAGTCCCTGAGCCTCTGAGAAGAAGTTTATTCGTGCCTTCTATAACACCCGTTAGCGTGGAAAGGAAAGTTCCTGTATCAAAGGTAGTCCCTTGATGAGGACCTGTGGTTGGAGCATTCAATATAAATCTGTTCCCCACAGTTGTATTCGCTCCCCAATAAAGGAATGTACTATCTGCCATCGTCACGGAGCCATCACCTAGAGCTGTATCCGTCGAAAAAAATACCGAAGTATAATTATTAAGCTCAAGTCCACCCGTAAAACTATTCTGACCATTTAAACTAAATTCACCATTTGCAATCAGTTTCCCACCTCCATTGATGGGGCCATTGATTGTTCCTAAATATCCTCCGGATTCCATCATCACAGTCCCATTGAGCGTGAAAGGATTGCTTAAGGTTCCATCCGCTCCCCATGAAAGAGTTGTATTGTTACCAAAAGTTGATGTGCCTGTTCCAAGAGCGCCATTTTTAAAAATAGCGACCGTACTATTAGGCGTTATATACGTCCCCCCACTATAGGTATTGGGAGACGACTGAGTTGTGCTCCCGAGCCTTATCTCACCGGTTACAACAAGTTTTCCAGGACCACTGATGACACCCGCTAATCCTCCATTTGTTGTTGTTCCATCTAACGTGATGCCTACAGCATTATTCGCCACTGTATTGAGGATAAAATCATTATTTAAAGTGTTGACCACTCCCCATTTGAGAGTTGTGCCATCTTTCATGGTAACAGATCCTGTCCCTAACTGGGCAGCAGGATTATCAATAATAGCAACAGTTCCGTTTTCCACGGCGGTACCACCACTGTAAGTGTTCTGATTAGAGACAAACCAAGTCCCAGTCCCTTGTTTTACGACCTTGCCTCCCACACCTTTAATCACGCTCTTAAAAGTTGAGTCATTCCCTGTGCCAAAGGTGAGAGTACTGCCTCCAAGGTTAATCGTGGTATTGTCATCCCCATTCAGATCGCTTAGAATTTGAGATCCTAAACTCATGTCAAAAGTAGCCCCCGCGCCCACGAGTGAGAGAGATTTATTCGAACCTCCAAAAATATTTGGTATTCCTGCTTTAAGGGTTGTTCCTGCTTGAACTTCAGTGCTTCCATTATGGGACGTAACACTCCCCAACGTTAAGATATTACCGCCCTTAATAATGAGATTTGTGATGGTGCCCACGGCTTGAGAGATTGCTCCACCCAACGTGCTGGCAAATCCCCCTGTATTGATCGTGGCGGTATTTCCATTCAAAGTGATTGGATTTGCAATTGTCGCAGAGGCTGCAAATTTTAATGTCGTGTTATCGGCCCTGGTCACGTTACCTGTACCAAGCGCCCCTAATTTATATACAGTAACTGTTTTACCAGCTGCAATGGTTGTATTACCTGAATACGTGTTTGCAGCTCCACCAATTGTTCCTAAATTCAGGTTATCGAGAATATTAAGCCCACCTTGCCCTGAAAGAATACCACTCAGGGTTCCTACATGACTAGAAGTATTCAGATTGGTTATTCCATTTAAAGTAAAAGCATTTGATAAATTAGCATCCGCTCCCCAAAAAAGGGTTGTTCCACCGGCCATCGTGACAGGACCTGTTCCAAGGGCTGAGTTGTGTCCTACTTGAACCGCTCCTGAAGAAATGGTGGTTCCACCAGAATGTAAGTTCTGAGCGTTAAGGTAAAGAATTCCAACCCCTGTTTTGGTCAAAGAACCATTTCCAGAGATCACCCCACTCAATGTCACGGGGTTATTACCTATATCAAAAATACCTCCTCCTTGATTAAGCGTAATGGGGCGATTTAATGCAAAACCAGCAGTGAATTTTAGCGTTCCAGACGTATCATTAAGCCCTGTATTGGTGCCTAAGGTAACAATTGCATCTGGTGCTGTGGTAGGATGATAAGCCTTCCCTAAATTACTATCACTGCTAATAGATAATGTGCCATTTTGAATTTTTGTGCCTCCTTCATATGTATTGGCACCACTAAGGACCAGCGTGCCTAATCCATCTTTGATAAGAGGCGCACTTCCATTAGGAGATGAGATCACGTTATCGATGTTTTGAGTCACGCCGTTAGCGACAGAAAGAGTGTTCTCTAGTAAGTCTATGAAGTCAGGATTAAGGGCAATATTATTATTAAACTGAATTCCAGGACCATTAAATATTACGGTTGAACCCGATAAGTTTAGAGAGCCCGTTCCTGTAAATTTGCTGTTGGTATCCAAACGGAGGATATCAAAATTGTTAAAATTATGGTTATTCGTAATTTCTTCAGAATTTATGCACATATCCCGGTTATTAAATGTTGATGCGTTTATTGTTATTGTGCCTGTATTGGTAAATAAATTGTCACTTCCTAATGTGGTGGAGTTATTTAAGGTCATGGCACCCGAGTTAGTGAGACGAGTTTTTTGCGTTATCATTTTGTTGCTAAATATACTCTGGCCTGAGAGAATAGTTGTGCCATTTTGAGCAACTGAAGAATCAATAAACTCTAAAATACCTTGAGTAGAGCTTGAAAAGTTGCCTGAAAAAGTTAATTCATATCCTTTATTATCAATTATGCTTGAATTACCAAGAGCGATATTATTGCCAAGGGTGAGAGGATTTTGCCCTGCTTGGAGTGTTCCCCCTTCTAAACTAACTACCCCTGTTCCTAGAGCTGAATTATTAGAGGCGACAATCGTTCCTGCTTGTGCCCTTGTCCCGCCAGAATAGGTGTTATTCCCTGAGAAGGTTTGAGTCACGCCAGGACTATTAATAACAGTAGCAACCTTCCCTGTCCCATCCTGAATATTTCCTGAAAATGTGGTATCTGCATCTGGGGTTAAAGTGAGAGTGGATAGTATCGTCGGATCCCCAGAATTACTTGTAATGGTACCTGATCCCATTAATTTTTTAATTGTTTGACTATAAATGCTCAGATCCAGAGTTCCATTGACGTCTATAGTCACATCTCTTCCTTGTGGAAGTGCCCCCGCAGAACCTAATTTTAGTGTGATATCCTGCACAACTGTGCCAGCAGAATAAGTATTATTACCTGAAAAATTTTGAGTCACGCCAGGACTATTAAGAGTGACAGCTATCTTCCCTACTCCATCCTGAATATTTCCTGAAAAAATGTTATTAGCTGTAGGTTGCAAGGTTAATGTAGAAGTTGAATTAGCTAAGGTATTGGTGACCGTTCCTTGGCCACTCAAGCGTCTAAGGGTTGAGCTATAGCTATTCAAATCAAAAATAGCATTCTGTCCTGAGAGATTAAGATCACCTGATATCACATTAGCAACACCGGCTTTTAACGTCATATTGTCTTGAACCTCAGTGCCTCCTTGATGAGACGTAACACCTCCCAACGTTAAGATATTACCACCCTTGATAATGAGTTTCATCACACTGGCTCCAATCTGTGTGATAGCGCCTGATAAGGTGCTGGCGAATCCTCCTGAATCAATTGTAGCGCCAGGATTGACTGAGTTTCCTGGGTCAAGCACTATAGGATTTCCTAATGCTAAGTTGATATCTCCAAATTGAAGAGCCGTGTCATTTAATAACGTAACCTTTGATGTCCCAAAACTTGTGTTTGTTTTGGCAATAATACTTCCAGATTCAATACGAGTCTCACCCCCGTAACCGTTAGCATACAAAGTTAAATCATTAGTACCGGCCTTAACAAGTTTAGCTATATTACTTCCTTCAATTGTCCCTTTATAATCTGAATTAATATTACTATTTAAAATAAGTGTTTTATCGCCTAAAATAACTTTTGATGTTACTGGCGAGCCACTAAGATCTTTAACTGTCTGAGATGGATACAATGCATTAAGATATTGTATATCCAGAATTGAATTCCCCCCGATCCCAATTGAAGGTGCTTGAATAAAAGGTCCTTTTGTGGTTAATTTTGAGTTATCTTTGATCCCAATTAATGAAACTTCAACATTTCCTTCTGTAGTAAGATCTCCCCATACATGCATAGTAGAAGCGCCATTCTCTTTAATCGTACCCGTAAGAATACCTTTGCTTGTAACGCTATTGCTAAGAGTATTGAAGTTACCAAGTACCCCTATAAAAAAATTATTTTGAAGCGTAGCATCAGCTTCAAAAGTTAGAATAGCATTAGATCGAAGTGTGACAGGACCCGTACCTAACGGTTTTGTATTGGAGCCTATAAGAACCGTGGCTTCGTTGACTTCCATGGCACCAGAAAAGTTAGAATTATCGGCGCTTAGTTTAAGTTTTCCCTGAGTAATATTACTACTTTCAACACGCAAGCCCCCTGCCCCTTTTAAAGGCGTACTCAGTGTAAAGGTAACAGGTGCAATTGAAAATGTGCTAGCACTATCAATTGTAATATCTGAGGCAATATTGGTTGTACTAAGGGTAGTTCCCTGATTTACAAGAATCTTACCTCCATCAAGAAGAAGGCTTCCTGTTTCAAGACTCCCGCCATCAAGCGAAAGCTTTGCGCCTCCTTCAATAATAAAACTGTCGGCTTCAAGTGGTTGCCCCATCGTTGAAGGCAAAGAGAGCTGGGCATTGTTAGTAACCGTAAATTCACCAGTACCGCCAATGGGGATATTAGCATCATCTGTTGTGGATACGCGAAGGCTGCGCCCATCATTCAAAGTCAAATTACGGTCAAGCGTGAGTTTTTGAAGGATAGATCTGCCAGGTTGGACCCAGGCTTCTGGGGCAAAAAGTATTGAAATACTTTCATTTGCTACTGGATCCAATACATATATTTTTCCAGTGTATTCATTGAGTGCTAAAGCCGTTGGAGAGTCTAAACCATTTCCATCGATTTGGCCTTTTAACTGATAATTGGGAGGAATAGTATCATTTCTATAATACTGTATATTATGATTATCGCTATCAGCAACCCATACGGGTGAAAAATTTGGTATGTTAATTGTTGCAACACCTGATGGCAGTGCCATATCTGCCGCTGGAAGATAAAATATACTAGATCCTATAACTTTTACTTTCCCTTGGTCACGTAAAGCTGCGTAAATATCACCTGTTGAAGAATTTACACTAAGTCCGGTAGCAAGTTCACCAGCATTAAGTAAGATCGAAGGATTAACGTTATTATTTATAGTGTCATAAACTTTTATTTCATTACCAGGTGTTGTTAAGTAAATTTTGCTTGCAACCTCATTCGGTTGCTTAAGAGCGGCAATGGCCGAAGGACTTGTATAGGTTGAGGTTGAAATGGTTAATGGAACAGCTCCATTTGCTGGAGTTAATGCATTTGAAAGATCATATTGGACTATTTTATAACCATTTGCATTTCCACTTTGAGTCTTTGTCATCCATAGACTCGATCTTTTTTCATTTCCAACCATTCTTATACTTGTTGTAAGTCCTAATGGCAAAGAAGTGAGTTCATCAAAAAAAGTGGTTTTATTAATTCCTGTCGTCTCATAATGATACACTTTACCCGCTGTTGTATCCGAGATAAACACACGCCCACTGATGGGATCCACGGCAATAGACGATGGTTGTTGAAAAGTACCATTTGTTGCAAAAGTATGAACATACAGGGGATTAATTGGAGTTGTGTAACCAGGAAAATTCATATAACACAACGTTATTATATAAATTATAACTCTTTTAAGAGATTGTTTCCTAAAAAATTTCCCCATGTTCTGCCTCTCCGCTTAGCAAATAAGTTTGCTTATATTTTTCTTAAAGTTACCTTGCATTAGTGAAGAAATTATTAAAATTTTTATTAAAGTTTGAAACTAACTTGGTCCAGTTGAGGGAAAACCATAGATTTTAAATAAGGTGGATCTACCTCATTTAAGGCTGTATTGGGTTTTATAAACCGCGACAAGAAAGTAGATTTTGGATGAAGAGAGTTTAAAAGAACCAGTGAAATTAGAGGGAGAAAAAGATGTCACTGGTTCTTGTGATCATCTTATGTATTCTTAAATAAAATAACTAATGCTAAATTAAGAGAGCAGATATCAATAAAATGCAACTCAGGATGGGATAATAAATTTATATTACTTATTAAATAGTTAGGTTGTAGAAATTCTTTCTATTTTACTTGAAACTTGCTTTTTAAAATATCATTACCATATGACAATTAATAAGGGATAAAAAAATAGATAAAATGGGGTAGGTAATGAATCTTAATTTACTAAAAATATTTTATACGGTTGCAAGCGTTGGCAGCTTAACAAAAGCTTCTAAAATTTTGAATATTAGTCAGTCAGCTGTAAGTCGACATATGCAGTTATTTGAATATCAGATGAAAGTTAAATTATTTAAAAGACACCCAAGAGGTTTGAATCTTACTCTTGCAGGAGAAAAAACTTTTAAACATGCTTATAATATTATTCAAGAAAATGAGAATTTTATGCAAAAATTTTCTCAAATTTCTCATGAAGTAGGAGAAGAAATTAAAATTATCACAACGCCTGCTATGGGAGAAACCCATATAACAAGTTTTCTTTTACCTTTTCTCGAACAATATCCGCAATTAAAAATAAAGATAACAACAAGTATTGAAAAAGTTGATGTAACAAATGCTGATATTGCTATAAGAACTTTTATTCCTCATCAAACCGATATAGAGCAGTTACCTTTACATAAATTCAAAATGAAATTATGGGCCAGTCAAAGATATTTAGAAAGATTCGGGGTGCCTAAAACGGCAGAAGAACTGTCTAAGCATCGCCTATTAGTTTTTGAAGAAAATAAACATAATTTATATTCCAATACAAATTGGATCTTGCATGTTGGCAACACTAGTAGCCAAGTTAGAATCCCTTTTTATCAAATAACTTCAATTGAAGGGTTGCACCACGCTGCTGTTAAAGGGTATGGGATTGTTCATTTACCGATTGAGTATGTGAAGTTAAAGGGCTCTCAATTGATACCTGTATTACCCGAATTAGTAGGACCCATCGTTGATATTTACTATATTTTTTTAGAAAAATTAAAGACTTCTAAATATATCATTGAACTCTATCAGCATCTTTATAAAAGTTTTCAAGATCTTTAGCGCTTATCAAAAAATACACAAGCCCAAGAGGTATTTGAAGATTGAGTTAGAAGTGAGTCTGAGGAAAAGGCTTAATTAAACCAGTGAACGATTAAGTAGTTCACACTCATGTAAGGCCGAATCCAGGAAAATTTTCTGTACTTCTGTTTTTTCTATTTCTGAAGTTGTTTGAATGAATGCATCAAGCAATTGTATGATTTTTACAGTATGCCCTTCTACATTAGGAAAAATGCCTTGTTGAATGAAGGGATTATAAGGATGATTATGTGCTTTTAATTTTATGCAACGCTTTTGCAATTGAGTCGCAAGCCAAATACGTGGGAAAAAGGCTGTGAGAATAGGAAGAGTTAATCTTCTTTCCACTAATTTTTTGAGAAAATGAGTGTACTCTTCACATGCCAAAGGTAATTCATGCATTTTTGGTTTAAAGTTATCAAGTTGAAGATTAAAATTACTCGCCTCTTGTAGAGAAAAATTAGCAGTTTTAAGAAGTATTTGGTTAATATCTCTTGGATAATTGAGTGTTGAGAGAAATCTCAATTCTTTAGAAAAGTAATCCCACATATAGCTTTGTTGCTCAAGAAAAGCGACAAAGTGTAATTTCTTTAAGTTTCCATTAATTAAATGCTCATAAAAAGGATGCTTGAGAACCCCTTTATGCAAATAATCAAGAGGATGCTTGATAGTGTTTAGAAAAGAAGAGTCAAAATTTTGTAAGATTAATGTGTTATTCATGATGTTCTCTTTTCAATGTAAATAAAGCATCAATATCATTGAACCTTTAAAGCCCGGTATTACCGCCCGAAAAGTTAAAAATCAGGAGTAGAACATCATTATGAGTTTGTGCTACGGTATCCATGTACACATATCCTTATGTTGTATTCAAAGCCCGCGTTCTGACGTCGAAATCTAAGCGCGGGTTTTTTTTATTAATTATCTTAAGTAGTACGCCCTTCCTTAAGAGAGAAAGAAACTTTTAGCTCTTCTTGCCCTGCTATTGTTATCGTGGGAGAGACGCCAAACCTTATTTTTGAATAATCATCTAAAACTTGCACTTTTCTTGATACTGAGTTGGATTCTTTTATTGAAATTAAATGCGTGATAAGATTTAAGGAATTTCCTGCTTTAGGAAAAAATTTATAACACAAGTAGTTAGATAGTATTTTACGACTGGTATAACTATAAAACATTTTCTCCCCTATATGTTAACGCCTCTTACAATATACTCCTTTAGAATAGTCAGGGAATTGATCTAAGTTTGTACAGGAGCTTTTTATTTAAGCCCAATATAAAGTAATTTTAGTATATAGAACAACTATTATGTTATTATAGTTAACATAGATAAAATTTATAATTATAGAATTACAGGACTTATAGAGGGGTACATGAATTTAGAGAGAATAAAAGTATTCTATTTTGTGGCTAAGAGTAGAAATTTTACGAAAGCATCGTCTGTTTTAAACATATCGCAGCCCTCTTTGACTGTTGCTGTCAAATTGCTTGAAAATGAACTTCAAACAAAATTATTTATTCGGTCTCCAAGAGGAGTCACTCTTACACCTGAAGGTGAAAGGCTTTTTGAGTTCGCAAAAAAATTTTTAGAGGAAGCTGAGATAACTATAAAATTAATCAAAGATAATGCTGATGAGCCGCAAGGAGAATTGAAAATAGTGACAACTCCTTATCTAGCATCAGCTTGGATTCCGCGCCATTTTTCTTCATTTTTTAATAAATACCCTAAGATACATCCTTGTATTATAGGTACATTTGAAGACATTACCGTAAATCGTGCCGATATTGCTATTCGTACTTTTATGCCCCATCATCCTCATCTTATTCAAAAGCATTTTTTATCTCTTCACCACAGATTATGGGCAAGTAAGGAATATCTTCATAAGTATGGAGTTCCTCAATGTGCAGAAGATCTTGACGACCATCAGTTAATAGCATTTGATGATAAATCATATGATATGTATGGTAGTGCTCATTGGATTCTGAATGTAGGTGCACACAAGAAGCCACGAAAACCTTATATAATATGTAATTCAGTAGAAGGGCTTATAAACTTAGCAGAAAGAAGCTTTGGCATAATTGAAACATCAGAAGAGTATGTTAATTTAAAAGCACATAATCTTGTGAAAGTCTTACCCAATATAGTTGCTCCTACTGTTGAAATTTATTATATTTATTCAACACTTATGGAAAAGTCCAAAAATATACGTGCTTTTAAAAAATTTATGGATGAAAATTTTAGTGATTTAATAAAGCAAAGTAACGCTTAGTATTCTTTGCAATGGCGATCATAAAACCAGGATAAATATTACCACCTGCCTCAATTTTTAGTGCTCTCATATTAAATCTCCTTTAATTCTCTTCTTAATAACCTAAAATTTTAATTAAATAAATATTAATTTATATATTATTTATTAAATATAACTTTTAAATTGTGTGGTCAACTTTGAAACTCATAGCTTTATGAGATATATTTTATATGCATAAGAATTTTTCTGAAGATTTTTATAAAGCAAGGTGGTTTTTTTTTATTAATTATCTTAAGTAGAGCGGCCTTCCTTAAAGCAAAATCCAGAGGCCCAAAGGCCTCTGGATTAAGTTAGGGGAAGATTAAACGAGGAGTATTCCCTCCTCGTTATTTGGTGCCTAATAGGGGAAGCACCAAATTTCTTAATTAAAATCTATCCTGCAATTTCATTATTATTTTTTTTTCAGGAAAGGGAATTTAATCCTTATCTTTTATGACAATATTACATTAAGACATTTCTTTTAAAGAAAATTTTTTTCTTATAAAGAAAATAAAAAGATTTAATTTTTCTCTTTAGAAAATTTATTTTCTAACTGAAGAAATGAGTATTTCAGGCCTTCTTAAAACTACTGTATTAGGTAATTTACTTTCTTGCTCAAGCATATGTACAAGGTAATCACCTAAAACAGTTATCCTCTTAAAATCTTTAAGTTCTTTTGGATAAACATAATAAATATCTATTATGGGACCGCTAAGATCAGGTAAAACTTCAATGAGATCCATCCCTTTAGTTGCCTGTTGAAATTTGGAAATTGATATTATTCCAAGTCCTTCCTGGGCCAAAGTTGCTAATCCCAGGGGTGAGTTTACCTGCATAAATGGCTCTCGCTTTACACCTTTTTTACATCCTATATTGAGATGCCAATCAACATCTCCAAATGAGATTTTAGTGGCTGACGAAAAGGCTATTATCCTGTGATGATCTAGATCTTCTATTGTCTGGGGTATACCAAATTTTTCTAGGTATTTTGGACTAGCATACAATTTTAGAGGATATGATAAAAGATATGTATGGATAAGATGTTCGCTTTCAGGGGTATATGGTCTAATAGCAACGTCTGCGTCATGAAAATCTAAATCTATGTTTTCATTACTCCCAATAATATTTAATCTCATATCAGGATATTTCTCAAGAAAACCAGCCATATACTTTGGCAACCATAAGTAAGCGCTTGCAACGCTCGTTACAATGCGAAGTTTCCCTTTAGGCTCTTTATGAGAATCATTTAACAAAGTTTCTATAATTTTAGCTTCTTGAATAATTTTTTTTGCTGATTCAAAAAACACTTCTCCATCTGGTGTAAGGCTTACACTGCCATGATGTCGTGTTAAAAGCTTGTTGCCTAGTTTTGTTTCCAAATCCTTTATTTGTCGACTCATCCATGATTGTTTAAATCCTGTGTACGTTTCAGCTAATGAAAAGCTTCGTGTCTTAGCTACATAATAAAAGGTTGCTAACTGATTGATATCTATCAATATCCCTATCCTTGTACTAATTTGATTAAATAAATATTACCTATTTTTAGGTTGTAGAATGAATCCTTCATTCAAGCGTTAATATACGTTTAAAAAATATTCAATATCTATGTATGCAATAAAGTCACATCATGAGAGATAATAATATAGTTAAATTAGTGAAGGTAGAGGGAAGAAGAATCGGCTATATTAGGGGGGAGAGAAAAAGGTAACCGATTCTTCTATTGTAGGCCGTTTATTTCGGCACCACAATTAAACTGTAGTCGAAGGTGCTTCAAGACACCACTGTTCTTTTGAGATAATAGACATGCATTTTTGATATGATAACTTTATAAAATAGCCCATAACTCAATATAAAATAAAATAATTTTATTATTTTACAATGGCTTAATATTATAACTTCTTGATATTTCTTTATTCTCTCTTATATGTTTAAATAGAAAGAGTAAAGGGAAGAGCATGGATCTCGCAAAACTAAAGATTTTTTATGCGGTTGCAAAGTTCGGCAATTTGACAAAAGCGGCCGGCTTCTTAAACACAAGCCAGTCCTCTCTAAGCCGATCGATGCAAAACTTTGAATATCAAATGAAGGTAAAACTATTTGAACGGCACCCCCGAGGGCTCACTTTAACCTTTGAAGGCGAAAAACTTTTTCAACATGCCTCAAAGCTTATGCAGAAGAATGAAGAATTTTTGAAAACTTTCCATGCTAAAAGTGAAAAAGTTAATCATGAACTAAAAATTATTACTACGCCTCACATGGGTTCTTCATATTTGATGAGCTACCTTAAGGAGTATTTAAGTCTTTATCCTGAGGTGCGGATCAAAATTTTATGTCAAACGGAGAATCTTGACCTCCAAGAAGCCGATGTAGCCATATGTACTTATATTTCCCACCACCCAAACTTAATACAGCATCCGTTAAAGGCTTTTCCGATGGGGTTGTGGGCAAGCCCAAAATATCTTGAAAAATATGGAAGACCTAAAACCATTGAAGATCTCGATCACCATAAAATTTTGGCTTACACCCAAAATTTCACTGATCCCTATGGCAACTTTAGCTGGATTCTAACGTTAGGGGCTAAACCACATCATATTCGCAAGCCCTACCTTGAGATTAACAACCTTCAAGGTCTTATTAATGCAACAATTGACGATATTGGAATTGCTGAGCTTTCAAAGGAATGGATACAGGTTCAAAAATCTAATCTCGTAAATTTGTTTCCTGACCTTAAAGGGCCAGTCATTGAATTATATTATATCTATAAAGAAAGTATGAAAGACAGTAACCCTATCACCTCATTAAAAGATTTTTTATTACAGAAAATAAATACAAAATCAGTCGAGTAATTTAAGGAAAAAACTGATGGATTTAGTTAAATTAAAAATTTTTCATACTGTCGCGAAGCTTGGGAATTTAACAAAAGCAGCAGACGTCTTGAACACCAGCCAATCGTCTTTAAGCAGAGCGATGAAAGAATTTGAAAATCAGCTAAAAATGAAGCTATTTCAAAGGCATTCTCGAGGATTAGAGTTAACCTTAGAGGGAGAAAAAATTTTTCAGCATGCGACCGAGTTAATGCAAGAAAACGAGAATTTCTTAAAGAATTTTCATTCTAAAGATAATGAAGTCAAAGGCGAATTAAAAATTATGACAACGCCGCATATGGGCGCTACGTGGCTCATGAGTTATTTAAGTGAATATCTTGAAATTTACCCTGAACTAAATATCAAAATCTTATGTAGGACGGAAAACCTTAATCTTCAAGATGCTGATGTGGCTATTTGTACTTACATTCCGCACCACCCCAATTTAATCCAGCATCCTTTAAAATCTTTTCCCATGGGGTTATGGGCAAGCCCAAAATATATTGAGGAGTATGGTAGGCCGAAAACCATTGAAGATCTTGATCATCATAAAATTTTGGCTTACACCCAAAATCTTACTGATCCTTATGGCAATTTCAGTTGGATTCTAACATTAGGGGCAAAACCTCATACTATTCGAAGACCTTATTTCGAAATTAACAGCCTTGAAGGTCTCATTAATGCAGCAAATGAAGGTATCGGTATTATAGAGATTTCTAGGGAATCTCTTGCTGTTCAAGAATCAAATCTAGTTAACTTGTTTCCTGAACTTGAAGGACCAGTCGTTGAGTTATATTATATTTACAAAGAAAATTTAAAAGATATCAAGCGTATAACCTCATTAAAGAATTTCTTAATAAATAAAATTAATGCAGCATTGAGGATTTAATTTTATTCTTTAGTGTAAGAAAGATATGAACAGGATAAATAATATCATAATTTTTCGTAATGTTTTTCAATTTATAACACCTTTTTAAGTCAAAATTTTATGAATATTAAGAAAATACTGCGAATTGAGAAGCACAATAAAGTCTTACTCACTATGCATTTTTGTCATAGCTTAAAATTTTAGATAAATAAAGTTTAATTTATTCATGATTTTTTAAGTAAAGATTTAGCCTTTTGCAGGCAAGCTCCAGATTTTTAACTTTGAGTAAAATCTATGGGTTATGCGGAAAATTTGAGGTGTTAACTTAATAATTTAGGGGTGGCCAAAATTAAAGATTGCCAAAAGATGATTTTTAAGCATATTGTTGCTTAACTGGACAAAACGCATAAGGGGGATATGAATGCAGTCTATCAAGGTTTTAGCACTTTTAATTTTAATTGGTTCTTTTCAAGCAGCTCAAGCAACTTATTCGACATCTCAAGAGAGTTCTTCAGAATCTTCTCTTGTCGTAAAGTCAGATTCTTCTTCAAAAGAGTCCTCAAGTTTCTTTAGTCGAGCAAAGCAACTTTTTTCTTGGATTCCCTTTTTTAGAACTTCTTCTTCTCAGGAAAAGGCAGGATGGTGGGATATTTCTGAGAAAAGTGACAAAGAATGGAAACAGTTAGTTAACCATGTTGTACAAGAAAGTGCAAAGCATACAGAATCTCTTATAGAGGACTTGGATACTCTAGCAACAGAGTATTATGAACAGTATTATTCTTCAGAGGGACGCATTAAGGATGATAAATTTCTGATTGAAAAATTTGTACACGAAGAAGACGTACAACCTATTAAGTCATTTAATGGAGATATGATTATTACAACTCCTGATGGTCCCGTGGCTATTAAAAATAAGGACTTAATTTCTAAATCTGATACGTCTTTGATACAAATAATCGTGCCAAATAAGCCATATAAATTTTTGGTGATTAAAACACGTAATGGATATCAAATTAAAAAGCATGAACACACTGAATTAGCCAAATTATTACACAATTTAGCAGAAAACGTTAAATCATATTTAAAAGGGCAAGGTTCTCACTATCTTAAGACCTATAAAGACCAGCTAAATGATTTTTATGGCCAAGTTAAAAAAGAAAAATTAGATGAACATTTCTTTGATGGAGGATTTTTTGAAGATGGATTTTTGTTAAACGATTCTCTCACTCAGATTAGCACGCTTGATAGAAAACCAGCGATTCTTAAGAAGCATATTAGAAATCTTTACCGTGAGCTTGATGGAGGCGAATTCAGTGAATCTTCTCGTAAAACTCTCCGTTCTTTAAAAATAGAAGACGATCAGTTTGACAGGATATTTAGTGGCCTTTCTCACCGAAGTTCTAGCTGGTTTTCAAATGAGACATTAGGCAAAGTTCTTTTGTTCACAATCATCTCTAACGGCATGATTATGACGGTGGATGCCGCACGCCCTCCTCTTCTCAATAGTTTTTGTTCCACCTATGAATTTAATTATGGAACTTGTGAATCGGCTTTTAGTGCACCTATTGGATTTGGAACAGAAATTGCAACTCTTAAAAGCAATTCCTTCTTTCAAGATATTATTACTTATAAAATCTTACAGTTGAATAGGGCTAGTAGTATTGTTGATACACGTATTAACTTAAGTTCAATGAGTCCTGATTATTATGGAGAACTAATAACTGCTAGAACAGGTTCTTTTTCAGGTGGAAACTTTACTTCCAACATGTATTTTCTATCCGCGCCACATTTAGGAATGCAAGATGCTCCTAGACCTCTATCCAATCCTTCACAATATGATCGTATTGCCTTTAACATGACAAGTACGAATGATGCCTCTAGACAAATAATGAACTCTTATGTCCGAACAGGTCCGATGGAGCCTTCATATTATGGTCAAATACCGGATAGCGAGCGGATGATCCTTGCCATCACGGATGCGAATCAAACATGGCCGTTTATCTATGGTGTCATCGTTGATCGTCCTTTTGGGGGAACACCGACGATTGTCAGAGATGGAATCATTACGGCCTCTGTAAAAGCGGTATATCCTGGTTCTCTTTCAGTAACGCCCGTGAACAATGTTAATCCAAGTTCTCCGTTGCCAGTTGAAAGCGTTGAGAATCTTGTAAGTAACCGCTTTTATAGTGGTGATGTTGCTGGGACAGATGGTTTAAATCGTCGCCCTATCGCTCAATATTTTGAAGATATAGGTTTTTCAACTTCAAGCTCCTTTCTTGCCGCCAAAAATTGCCTCGAAAGCCCCGGGGTAAGCCCTTTGGCATGTAGCTATGAGTTTGCTCAAAACCCTGGGTTCTCAACATCCTTATATGTGTATGCGATACAGCCTAATTCATTGGTCACTCTTTCCCGAAATCTTTTGCAGGGGACGAATTATACCGAAGGAACCTATCAAGCTGGCAGTGGCAATGTTCTTGAAACATTGATGAGCTATACATGGAATCCATCTTTAGGGACAGCAACACGGACAAACTCAACTCTTCCCATCCCTTTTAGTACGCTTCGAGGGACTTTACCTCTCAATCAGATTGAAAAGATTTGGATTTATAATCCTGATCCGACGAATACAGAATTGGGATATGTGGTAAGAACAACACAAAATTCATCAGGCACGTCAACTTCTTACTATGTTGTTCCTGGAGAAGGCATTACGACATTCCCCCCTACTCCCACACCAACACCTTCTAGCCCAACACCGACACCTACTGGTCCAACGCCGACGCCATCAGAGCCAACATCTTCATCTTCAGGCTTAAGTGAGACCGCTAAAATTGGAATTGGTGTGGGTGCTGGTGTAGGAGGTGCAGCTTTACTTACAGCTATAGGCGTAGGGGTTGGTTGTGGCGTCCTTAAGCATAAAAGTAACAAAGCTAAACTAAATGACCTTGAAGAAGGAAATAGTGATATCCCTCTTGGTCCTATGATAAGAGGAAGCACTGTGACAAGAGAAAACTTTGCCCCTACAGGAAAAGGAATTGTCTCAGGTATTTCAGTGACAGGTACGCTTAATAAGAATCAATATGTTTTGTTTTTTACAGTTACTGAGGAACAATTTGATGAAATTGTCAAAGAAACTGGGCTTAAAATGCAATTTACGCCTGAAGAAAAAGAGCTAAAACCTGGCGAAAAGCCAAAAATGGATCTCATTTTAGGGGGAGGAAATTTTGGTCAAGTCCGTATTGCTAAAGACGTACAAACCGGAAGATTTGTGGCCGTTAAGATTATCTCTGGCAACAAGAAAGTTGTAGATTCCAGGAGAGAAGGAGATATGCAATATCATCTTAGGGATGCATCTCATGTTCTTCCTTTAGATGATTATTTATATTATTCCCCATCTACTGACAGAACTGCGAGTACAAAGCTCCGAAAGAAAGCTTTTGGTAATACAGATCAAGCAGATGAAGATCTTCTTTTGCAATTCACTCCTTTAGCAACTCTTGGGAGTGGTGAATCTTTAAGCTATTACCTCTCATTCTTAAAGGGGAAAGACGATGAACTGAGAGATAAGATTGTGGCCTATGTTGGTCATCGTTTATTAACAGGCCTCCTGAATATGCATAATTTAAATATTGCTCATCTTGATGTCAAACTTGATAATTTACTTCTGAGCTGGGATGGTGATGTTTGGGTGGGTGATATGGGATGTGCCCTTCGAAAGACAATTTTGTCAGGAGGAATTGGCGATTTTAGGAATTTTGACTTAGCACGTTTAACACATTTGCGCCATTTAAAGAAAAAGAAAAAAGGAGATCTTAATGCAACTTTCAATGGTCATGCATCAGATAACTTTGCTGCAGGTCTCGCCATTCTTCATTTGATTCTTGGGGAGCATCCGTTTCAAGAAGTGTTTGATCCGGTAATAGAAAAAAAGGCTAGCATTCCAAATTATATGCTTGATAAATGGAGCCAAGAAACCTATGAAACTACGCTTGAAAAGGCTTTTGATAAATTCGAAAATAATTATACTGGAATTTTCAAGGTGATTCGTGGATTAACTCTTACTGATCCTAAGGAGAGATGGTCAACTGACAAAGCTCAAAAAGCACTTGAAGAACTTCTCCCTGAAGAAAGTGGTAAAAAGTTGTTCTCACAATTTGAAAAGAGGTGGCAACAAATAGCAAGTCAATCGCAACAGTTAGAAAATCACGAAGAAGGAAGTGATCTTTCTTCTAACTATACATATAAGAAAGAGGCTATCTATTATCACGACATCTTACAGGAAGAAAACCATTCTAGTGAATTTTATGGAAAAGAGCTTTCTGTTTATGAGAAAATGCAAGAGGCCTATGAAGAGGAAACTAAGCGTAATGGGACGGCAAGTTCTTCAACCGATGTATATGTTGACACTCTAGAGAAACCAGAGGGAGGAGAACCTACTACTTATACAATCATTCCAGATGAAGAAGATGGGGCTACTTATACAATCCCAGATGCTTTTAGAAGTTCCCCTCCTCCACGTCCTGCAAAGCAGAAGTCTAATACACCCGACGTATGGGTTTACCATCAATAGGCAAGATCATGGCGAGAGTTACATTCTGTAGCTCTCGCTAAGTCTGTTCCTCATCTTGGGTGCTTTAAATAAAAAAAATTCTCTTAAGGGTATTAAGGTTTAATTTGGAAGGTTCTCCAACATCCGCAGACATGCTAGCAGAAAGTAGCTAAAATTGGGGAAAGAGCTTAAACACGATATATGTGCTTGTGGATTTGACAATAACCCACTTCCTTATCTAGTAGATATGTCAACCTTAAGAAGTTGTAATCTCAGTAAATAAGATGAGCCCTTCTACTTTACATTTATCTCTTTTAAAACACCCTCATCACTTCAAATCCCTTAATTACTGTGTAAGCTGAGGTTAAAGGCTAAAACCTCCAATGATCAGCTTCAATTTTAACAGAGTAATAAGGTCGCGTGAATTACATTTACTGGTCCTCGCTATTTTGGTCTTTAAGTTTAAGATATGTTTCTTGCTCCCCCCTCTTCTACTTCTTCAATAAAGGAAGGTGGGGGAAATATAATTAACTCTTTACTATATGTTCTTTAAATTATTGTAGCCTGTTAGCTTTTTCTTAATTTTCAAAGTTTATC
>ERZ781398.1927-NODE-1927-length-18447-cov-4.047031_pt1 | contig 18447 bp, 17 predicted proteins | sample MGYA00433077_ERZ781398 | MGnify/ENA primary metagenome ERZ781398 (study PRJEB29847, sample SAMN06458254) | wastewater metagenome | isolation source: Wastewater bioreactor | place: South Africa: Cape Town | study: EMG produced TPA metagenomics assembly of the... | reverse complement strand
GTACGAGTTCTTTGTTATGTTGATAGCGTTTGAAAAGAAATGGTTCGTGTCGAATACGTTGAAGAATACCGGCTAATGAATCGGATTTCATCATCTGACGAGCATCACGATTTGATTTAATAAACTGATTGAAATCCGATCGAGAGAGAAATTGTAAAGCTGGAGTCGAACGAATATAATCGTCGGATGTTTCGATTGTTGATAAGGAAGCTGATGAAATATCATTACTAACTGTCGTTGTTGCTGCTGGTAGTGGCGGTGCTGTTGGTTCAGATGCAATAAAACTTGATGAATTCACATGTGAAACAGTTGTCGAACGATCTGCTGATGTTGATGTTGTTGATGCGGCTGTTCGTCGAATACTTTGATAGCGTTTATCCATTCGTTCACGGTCAATTGTTCGCGAGGAAGTCGTCGGCAAAAGCATAGTCGTCGGAGAAGATGCAGTAGTAGCAGCAGCAACAACAGTGGTGGTGGTAGTAGTAGTAGGCATTTCTGTAGCTGCAGTAGCAACTGTTGGAAGACGAAAAGATGAAGTTGTTGATTGTGAAACAATAATTGGACGTTGCCATGTTGTTGTTTTATTATTATGATCAATAAAATACGGTCGACCAAATTGATCGATTCGACTTTCCCAACCCGATGGTAACGGTGGAGATGCATTGATTATCGGTGGCGATGGAGGACTATTATTATTATTATCATCATTGACTGATACTGATAAAGGCGGCGGTGTTATGCGTGTATCGATTGTTACCGTTTTACGTGGTAATGTCACCATGAATGCTGAATCATTGATTCTAAATAAAGTTTCGTTCTTTTTTATTCTCTTTGTCCAGAGAGGATTTATAAAAAAATCAGAAAAGTATTTCTTTGTTTCCTAAGGCATTGTCGACCTTGTATCAAACAGAAATGTCTACAGGGTATTCGCTCTTTCCTTTGCGTGTGTTTCTATTCTCGTTTGCCATACATCGTTATCAAACATAGATATACACATTGAATTTATAACTAAATACTAAACCTTGTCGAAGAATTTTTTTTTTATTATTGAATCGAACAAGACAAATTGATTTTATGAGTAACTAACCTTGGTCGATCATGATGAGTTGAATTTTCATTCGTCATCGATAATGATGTACTCATCATTGATGGAATCGTTGTAATTGCCTGTTCAGCAACAATAAACGATGAAGATGAGTGTGTTGTTGCTAAATCATCGTTTATCGACGGAAGGACACTTGTTATCATTTGATCATCGGAGGATTCGTTGGAATTTAAAATTGCTTCCGGAATACTACTTGCAATTGATATTGTTGAATCATTTGTTGTTGTTGTTGTTGTTATTTGTGGAGGTAGAGTTTTATATTTCGATACTTGTTGTTTATGCCATTCTTGTAATTCACGTGTGATTAATTTTCTATTTTACAAAATAAAAGCAAACAGAAAATTCAAGTCCAGTCATTTACCGTGTTTGTTCTGCAGTTGATGAATTTTCCGAGTTCGTATCTACATCGGTCGTTGTTGAATTCGTTGTAGGTTCATATTTCGATTGTAATCGATGTAGATCTCGAGCTGCTTGCCGTAATTCTATTTGAAAAAGAGAAAAAAAACACATTAATAATTAAAATCATTTTTTAATTTATTCGAATATTTAAAAAGTATATGAACAAACCATTAGCATAGTCTAAAATTTGTTGAGACAGCACAATCATTCTCTCATTTCATTCAATTGCATACGCCTACTAATAATGATTTTTGCTCATCCGATGTCTGCACATTAGAGCATCTTTCTTTTTTTTTTCGTTCTCTATTTGATGAAGAATGCGATGTAAAAGAAAACGAGAGAAAAAAATCTACAAAATGGATGACCCATTGAAATATGAACACATGAGAAAGAGAGAGAGAGAGAGAGAGAGAAAACAAAAGGAAGAAGAAGAAAAAAAGAGATCGGTCAATGAGACTAGCACATGTCATCAGGTTGTTGAACTCGATAAAAGTACTATATACTAAATAACAATGATTCGGAAAGAGGACAAACATTGATGCACAAAATTCTTTTGTTTCTTCTCGCTGTTCAGATGCACAAAATGAAGAAAATTTGGTCAAGGATCAATTTATGATTAACAAATGTCTGAGTGCATATTTGTAACAAATTGTTCATTTGAGAATAGTCAAACGAACTCGGAATACGCATAAAAATGCGTCATGAAAATTTGTCATCTTTTCTTTCTTCAAAAGAATTACTTCGATTACATAATGCAAATGAAGGGGCAACAAAGGAGAGAAGGAAAACCATACTTCACTACGTTTGATTTGTGTTTAATCATCGATCGGTTGGTTGACTGACAAACCATCGCACACACACACACACACGCATAAATATATAACTATATATGTATTGAAAGGAGCATAGAGGAAAGATCATTTTCCTCTTTGAATTGTAAGAAGCAATCAACGAGCGAGCAAGAACAATAGGTGCTATTTTCATATGAACGACGTAATACAACTCACCTCGCACCATACAATCAATAAGCTGATCGATTGAAATACTAATCAAAACATGAGATCTGTCGACATACTATATAAGGATATTCAAAAGAATCTCGAGAACAATCTAATTATATTCTAATAATATGTGAAAGTTACAAAACGGAAAAAAGTAAAAGTAATTGTGTTTGTATACTATTTTGGGTACCTGTCAAGGTTAAATTTAATAGATCAATTTACCTCGTGATAATGTGCGAACAGTTTCTTCGTCGAAACAGTTGTTACGACTGTTATTATAATCATAAATTGATGTTTGCAAGTTATTTTCTGATGCTGCCGTTGTCGTTGATGAAAGTTGACGAGATGGATTATTTGATGTTCGATTGACTAATTTATTTGTTGAATTAATAGGTAATTGCAATGTTCGATAAGCATTTGGACGAGTATGTGAACGTTGTCGAATCATCGATGATGATGATGATGCTGTCGTTAAAATACTTGATGAACGCGGAAGATTGGTTGATGATGAATAACAAGATTTTAATTTTTTATTTGTTGTGGATAATGATGATCTGTCAGTGACATTAGTTGATCCGACATCACAATGATGTATTGACGCGTCTTCTTGTTCTTCTTCATTGTTATCAATGATGTTATTCTCATTAACTTCTTCTTGTTCGTTTTCATTGTTATGTCCTTGGTATGATGATGATGTGAAAGAGCAATGTCTTGTTAGAGTATTACTACTAGTCGTCGTCGTCAGTTGTGTCTGATTGGAAGATATATTCAACAACATCTGATTAGCATCATTCGTTAATCCATTGCCTATATTATATGGAAAGAATAAAAAAAAAGAAAACTCTATATATATATGTGAATGAACAGCGACAATAAAGAGATTGTCAATGACAAGGGAAAAGAAAAAGAAGGAGAAGAGAGGGATTAATAATTTTTTTATCCTACAACATTTTCTTTTCTATCAAATGGCATCATTATTGAATCTAATGTATATTCATATAAACGAAGAAGAGATAAATAACCTCGTCTATAACGACTGTCAACACCTCAGACACTCATCTCATATTCTCATCGTCTTACGTAATTATCTTAAGAGTAACAGCAGTCACTCCAAGGCGATTAGACGACGTCCATATAGGCACACGAAGGTCTCAACAGGAGATCAAGAGAAATTGTTTATACCTATAATAGTATTATTCAAAGATTCCGTTGATGTTGACGACGATGATGATGACGATGATAATGATCCGTCCATGGGTGGTACCGAAGATGAATCGGGTAATTGATCATTTAATATCGTCGGCAATGAAGTCGTTGTTGTTAGTAGATTAACTGTTTCATCAGACGACGGATTCTACAACGATATATTAACAAAATTGAATATGACATTAGAATAACATACATTTTCTTCTGATATGATTTCATCTTGGTTAATAATTGTCGTTTGATTATTTTCTAATGAAATAAACAGAACAGATATATATATATATATATATATGTATATGTATATCTTTTTCGTTTGTTTGTATGATTACCATCTATTTGTTGTTCCAATGGTGGATTGATTGGAATAGGACATCTTGGTATTGGTGGCGGTGGTGGTGATTCACTTCGAATATATGCAGCATTAAACATTAAACAACCGCTGACATGATCCGAGTGACTTCTTCGTTGAAGATTGAATACAAATGTTGACGTACTAGAAATCAATAGATTACAATTTGAAAAGGTTTTTGTTTTTGCATTTTCAAACTTTTTATTTAATTTTTCTAATAAAAATCCAATATGTATCGTTAATTTGCCGAGAAATCGATTCACTGATGGTCGAGTTTTAACAAATTTATCTTTGATTTCAAATTCCAATAGATCTGTATGAAATGCTTGAAATATAAACGATTGATTGTACCATTTCGGATGGCACTGCAGAGAAAAAAAACAAGCACGAACATTTTTATTGTCTTATTTTGCGTTTTAAACAAATCTACCGTATTCGGTATAACATTAGTTCGTTTTTCTTGATTATAAAAATGTGATGATGTGCGTAATTGTTTGTGCAAACGACCGGCTATCAACGTCACTTTTATGTACGGATCTGGTTTGAAAAAAATACCACGTTGAAGATTCGTTGCATGAAGATCTATAGAATAAATTAGATTTTTTAAAGAAAAATTAAGGCTTTTTTTTATTAAACCGTAGATTTTAATTGAGATTGGTCGAGTTAAATTTTCAATTGTTGGAATATGATTATTATCATGAATAACGGAAATAATCGATGATTGCGCTTTGATTTCACGATTATCTGAATTGTAATACTGAAAACGAATTTGGTTAGCTAAAAATAAACAAACAAAAAAGATTTTTTTTATTCAAAAGAGAAAAAAAAACTGCAAAATACATACAATTTACTAGTTTATTGATCATAGTTTGAGTACACTGCCAATGATATTGACCTATCTTAAGAGCATTTAAATTTGTATATATTTTTTCGATAACATCATCTGCTGTTAATTTGTCTAAAGGAAATTTATTTTTTTTCGTTTTTGCCTTTTGCGTTTTATGTATTTGTACCTGGAAGAAATATGCCGATAGTATCATTTGATGTTATCACATGATCGTGAATATTCCATGCAAGTGTAAGTATTGTTGATGTTGAAAGAGTTATTTGTTCAGGTGTGATCGTTAGAAATGATTTTTGTACATTTATTGGAAATAGGGGCGATGGTGTCGAAATAAAATCATGATGTTGATGTTGATGTTGTTCCGATGATGGCATGATATGTCGATCTTGATATCAATTCGAAAATTCTTTTCCAATACGAATCAATGGCATTAGAATGCAAGGTCAATTAGATTGAAAGACATGTTTTAGATCTATGTATATGAGTGTGTATGTTGTTTTTTTCTGGATTCAAACTCGATAGATAAATTGCCATACAAACGAGCGAAACATGATCCGAATCGAATAGACAGAGGGAAAGAGAGAGACGAATCGAAGAAGAATACTCGTAAAATTCAAATTCAACCTGCTTCTCTGCCTGTTCTGTTTCTTCTCAATCGTCCAACCTTGAAAAAAAACCTCGATGTAGAAATACTCAACGGACAAGTAATCAGAGCAGTTGTTCATAGAGGTCGTTATTGATCAGTCGAGACATATAAGTCAAACGAATTTATTTATTCAATTCATTTCAAGTATCTTGCAAATATAATTGAATCAAAGCTACACACAATTGTTCGTTCTATTTGACAGTTTCCCCTTTTTGATGCCGATAATCATACGCACATACACATTTTATACGCTTGTCGCTGTCAATATTGACTGCAAAACATTACTCGATATACGACAAACAAAAAAAATTCATTCATCCATTTCTTTTCTTAACAATAATCAATATTTCAAAGAATAAAAAAGCTGATTATATATGACATGTATTTATATGTATATATGTATATGTGAAGCAAAAAAGATGAATTAGCTGTTATTGTTTTGTTATTGACTCTTTTTCGAGATATTGCAAATAAAAACATGTGTAACAATGTCAATTTCATTTTGTTAGACTAGTTAGTACAAAATAAAGGAAAATAAATATAGAAAAAAAAAAGAAAGAATCGTGTTTAGTTCGGTTTTTTCTTTCGTAATGTGTCATTTTTTTGAAATTCATTTGGAATTTATGGCATAAATTGAATATGTATAATTATGTTTTGAATTTATTTTTCTAAATCTTTACGAACTCGATAGCCACGATATGCAGCCTAAGAAAAACGAGAAAAAAAACCTGATTCTTTTCCAAAACAAATCAATTCGCCTACTTGAATTTTAACAGCTGCAGCCTCATTATCTTCACTATCATGAGCTAAAACTTGATTACCTTGATTCGATGGGGACAAAACTAAAAAACAAATTCGATTTCGTTTTCTAAATTGAAACTATTTTTCGACTTACTGTTTTTATTATGCGTTTCATCATAATGTTCATGATCATGCGAATGACTATGACCAGTAGAACCTAATTCTTTTCGCGTTTTATAACCTCGATATGACGCTTGAATACGTGTTGCAGCTTGATCAAGTGTCGAATTATTCATATCGTCGTCGTCGTCGTCTTCGTTGTTGTTGTTATTATCGTTGACGTATTCGTTCAAATATTTTTCTTGAAATTCTCGATCAAAATTCGAATCACGTGGAATTTGCGTATGTCTTTCGAAATCTTCGCTTAATTGCGTTGATTTACGTTGAAAATAGGCTCGAGATTTATTGTTATTTTCTTCTAAAAAACAAAATAACAATTTATGATGTATACGTGCAAGCATCAATTGAGAAGATTATGTTTTTGTGCGTATATATACGTATATCTATCAAAGCATTATTTTCCTATTTCTCAGTGATTTCGGTTGATTAAGTTTTTTTTTCTTCTTCTTTGGCTATTTCACATGATGACATTTTCTAGTTTCTGTTCTTACAGGCATCTAATTTGATTTGTTTCGACGTCATTTCTAACCTCTAGAAATCGTTCTTCATTAAATAACATATCCGACGAATTCATCTGATCGATCAATACCGATTGACAATATATATGGCGTATGTACGCATAAAAATCCTCGGCAGTCATACCATTAAATATCACTGATATGTTTCATATAATGGACGTCATTTCTTTTTCTTTTTCCTATTCTTGATAACAAAGCGAATGTCAGATATTGTCGAGTATTTTAACAGCAAGAACAATCTCTGACGTCGATGATCGAAGATGAAAACTATCATATCGACAGATAACTAACTAATGAAAAAAGAAGAAGAAAAAGAAGAAAAGAGATTATTCATACGTATGTATAGTATAGTGCTAAATCTATTTGAGATTCTTTTCAGTGCAACTAATGATGTCTCAATATTATTCGAAGAAAGAATGAAAGCATTTCAACGTCGGATATAATTGCCTTGATGACAAAAGATTAGCGTAATATGAAACGTATGTGCAAGTTCGACAGAAACTAAGACAAAATTACTTAGAATAATATACAACAAGCAAATAAATGAATAATATGTGATCGTCAAATGATTTTTTTAAAAATAAACATTGAAAATCTGTTTTGTACACTGATGAAGATAGATACTTATTTACTTACTTACTTACTTACTGAGAAAAACTTCCTATTGACCTATGAACAGATATTCTACGTATGTGCAATACACGCACACACGCTTGCACTCTCGTATATTTATTCGAGATTTCTTGAGAAAAACGATTGCTGTTCTTTTCTTTTTTTCTCGCTTTTTTTTGTCTATCTATCTGTCTGTCTAACTACAGAATATAAACAACATCAATAGTAGTTGTATATCCTGCTGATATGGCTCTCCTTCTTCTTCTTCTTTCTCGACGTCGTTATCGACCTCTTCTTCCTCTTTTTTTTCTTCTTCTCCCGATAATTTTTCTCTTGCTGTTAGATTATTAGAAATATCTTCTTATCCATATATCATTCGTAGGCGAAAATTTTTCTTCTTCGATAATAATAACTAGAGGTTAAGCACTCTGGCATTGTACTTGATTCTAATGAACTGTGTCATTGTTTCAATTGATAAATAAACGATAGTTTATCATCATTAAACAAATAAACAATTGAATTCTTGTCAAATAACTTACCATTCGTTTGTTGTTGTTGTTGTTGTTGTTGTTGTTCATCATTTGAAACATTGCTTGCAAGTGTTTCATGACGATTCTAAATATAAAGCAAATTAAAAAGTTAAAATTATGCGTAAATTTCTTTGTTGTATCAGGCAAATAAAATTACGTTAGTTAACTAACTACTTATAAACATGTTTTTTTTTATTTTACTCATATGATTTCATTTAAATCATGCATCAAGTACAAATATATCCTGTTTAGCAAGAATAACTGACTCTGTAATCTTATAAATTATATTCTTTTGAAATTATGAGAACATAAAAAGTAGGATGAAAGATGATTAGCAATAGCATTCTATTTTTAAACAAAAAATACTTACTTGCTCATCATCATCACCGACAATGTCATGTAAATGTTTTCGAACTTGATAACCACGAAATTGTGCCTATTAATTAAAATAAAAAGTTGTTTTTTTTTCCAATTTCAAAACAAAAATTAAGAAGCAACAAACTTGAATCGATGTAGCAGCACGTTCTTTTTCAAATTGACCATCATCAGATAATGTTTCGAGCTGTTTTACTTGATTCAAATTACCAGTATCTTCATGCTATAAGATAATGAATGAAATGAAGAGTTTGCATTTTAAATATGAAATACAACTAAATCTACGAACTTCATGTATAATCTTATCAAGATCTCGTCGAATTAAATGGCCCCGAAATTGTGCCTGAATTTTGGTTGCTGCTGAATTTGGATCGAACTGATGAGAATGTGGATTTGTAGATAATTGTTCACCGAAATTTGTATTATCTTCACCCGTAAGATTAAATTGTCCTTGTTCTAAATATTATACAATCGATTAGTTTTCATTTTCTCGAGTCAATCAAACAGTAAAAAGAAAAGAAAGAAAGAAATGCTATGTCAATGAACTTGAATATTCAATCGACATACAGATTTTTTTTTTTCTTCTTCTATCCATCTAATTAATTATTATATAAGCGAATATTGTCTAATTTGCATGTGATTGATGTCATTGACAAATAACATTGACAGAGTGTACTTCTATGAAAATTTTCTTCCTTTATCAAAAAAAACGAGTTTTTTTTTCGCGTTTTAAAGTGTTGAGACACTTTGTTCTTCTTTTTTTTCTCTCATAATTGTTGATAACACAAAAGAAAAAATAGACAAAACGAACACAACAACGAATTGCCTAAAATAAAAATGAATGAATGCGATTTGTTTCTGTTAACTAGAAGAGAATGATGCACTGAAGAAAAAAAACACACACTACTAGCAAATAAAAACTGAATGAAGCACAATTAAACGAGAGCGAGAATGTGTTTGATTGTTAGATAAATAATAGAGAAGACAATTTTAGTTTTGTTTCGTATGAATAACGTCATTAAAACTATTTAATACTTGTTCAGCTTTACGTCGGATATCATCCGGTAAATCAACGGGAATATTATGATCATGATTGGAAATATGAATTACACTATTAGGTAAATCATCTGTTAAATTTGCTGTTTGACTTGCTGGTACAATTGTTGATGAACCATCGACAAAAACTTGTCGAACAGTTTTCGTTACGGTTACATTGACAACTTCATGTTCATTGGTTTCAGCATTTAATGAATTCAAATCTAATAACGGTCCTAGTTTGTCATAGAGAGCTTTGAGAAATGAATTATCCGATGATTGTGATGCAACATAAACAGTAACAATATTCATTAAACGTCGTTTCATTTTATCGTTACTGTCACTGTCGGGTTGTTGTTTTTGTTCGATATCATTGAAACATTGCTCGAGATTTTCATCGATAACAGCTACATCAATTGAACTACCGAGAATTCGTTTATGTACGTAGTCGACTAGTTTAGCTTTTTCTTCTTTGAATGGAAAGATTTTCTCTCGAAGAAATGTATAAACTTCTTGTTTAAGTTTATCAATGGTTTCCGCACTTGAATAAGTAACATTTGTTTCGAAATTGGTTTTCACTGTTGTTCGTTCGTCATTGTCATTTTCATTGCTTGTTGACTGTTGATTTGATAATGGTGGCGACGAGTTTGTTTGTTGTTTATCTTCAGAATCAATAAATGGAACATTATCAAATTTATCGGCATTGCCCGTTGCCGATTGTCGTTGTGTTTGTTCAGCAATGGATTCTTTCTTATGATTACCATTTGTCACGTCATTTTTCAGATGTTTTTCCTTGTTTTTCTTCGTTTTCGACGTACATGCACCCATTTTTTTAAAAAAAATGTCGTTGATGTTTTATATTTTCTTCTTTTTCTTCTTCTCCGTCCTTTCTAGATCGTCCTGTTCGATGTTAATAAATGGTATGAAAGAAGTTGTAGTGGCAATAGCTAGTCGATGTAGTAATAAAAGAGTGTTTTGTCATTAAGACTGCTCTTATTCTCCTTCTTCTTCTTTTCTTCTTTCTCTTTCTCTCTTTTTTTTCTTTTCTTTCTCGTTGTCTCTCGTTCTCTCTATTTCTTGAGCAGCACAAAAAAAACGAACGAACAAATAAGAAAAATTATTTCTCTTGTATCAGATTGATGAACTTTTCATCAGTATGCAAGCTGCTGCCTGCCACGCATTCATAAGTCGAGAACGGTTGGCCGACCCGAACGAGAAAGAGAAACGTAGTCTATAAAATGCAGCTTCTTCTTCTTTTTTTTTTAGTATTTCGAAATAAATTACATGTATGCCTCGAGCTGAGTGGTGGCAGTTTCTTTTTCACTCTTCTCATTTCCCTTGCTCTCGGTTTTTCTTTCTAGTCATTTCGTCAGTGACTTTGATCCAGTGCATATTCGAATTCTCGTGAGACATTAGTCATTCCCAGTTTTATTTTGTTGCTTTCAAGTTGTTCATTTACAAGTGTTGATGAATATGCTGAGTGAGAAAAAAAAACGAACTGTAATAAGAATGCAATCAGCTGAGACGATTTCTAGTTTTAATTATATTTGTGCTGGTTTATTTCTATGTGGACAATCGGATGAACTCTCATGAATACTCGTCTTTGTTAGCATTCTCGTTCTTTTTTTTTATCATATGAATAATTGATTGGGGAGGAGAGAAAGATGAAAAAGAAAACGAACAATGGAGAGACCAATAGCATCTTCCTACAGGCCAATGCAAACAAATAACAAATTATTCGACATTCGATGAACTTCTACTCTTGTGATGCATGTCGCTAAAAATGATTCGATTATAAATGCCAGTACTATTATTATCAATAGACGATCATACGTAAATACACTGTTCAACGGACCTACTGCATATATGCACGAGTGATGATAAATATAATGGCATATGGAGAACTTTCTCATCAAATAAGAAATTCGATACACAGGAGGCAAAGATGCAGATACTACTCTACTAAGGGGAGAGAAAAAAAGAAGAAACGAGAGAGACAACGTTGAGTTACTGAATAATAAAAATGGATCAACATCAATCGATGATGATGATTGTGCATTAGATTTTTTGTATGCGCATATCCGGTATCGATGATGATTATCAATGATTGATTAGTTCAGTAAATAGTCGATGACAAAAAATTTCAACATCATATCCATGATATTGTTTTATATATAATCAAAATAATGATCTTCGTTTTCTGCAATCAACAAAATAGGTTTTTTTTTCTTCTTCTACGTATATTAATTTCGTGTAATTTATTTCCGCCGTATGACATTCTATCCGTACGGTATTCATATTCATAAAACTAGAAACTTTCATCACTAGATTCTCATCGACAATTTATTCATGCATAGAAATCTAAAAGGTTGTGTCTCAAGTCTTATGACTTTCCTGTTGTAGAACATTTACCAAATGAGAGAGAAAAACAAAAAGTTTCGAAGTCAAAAAACTACGATCTTACCGCGTTGTTGAAGTAGCTTTTCAAAATAATCAGCAGCAAATGCTGGAATATTTCTTGGTTGATTTCGAAGTACTTCAGTTGAGAGACCAACTAATAAACTTTGAAAACCTTTAGGTATACGTAATTTCATATTCGAATAGCGATTAACCATAATTAATTCAAGTGGAATGAAATTATACTGTTTTTTGTTTGCTTCTTAAATAAAAACAAATGCGAACCGAGCTCTAAAAATAATCAATACAAAGAATCCTTGTAACTACTAAAATCACTTGAGAAAACTAATAACAAACAATGGCAAATAGAAACGAAGGGAGACAGTTGTAAAGAAGGGAAGAGGGAAGAAAGACGAGAAAAGGAAAATTATATATATATATATAGTAGTTATATATATATGAGACAAAAAAAAACGAAGAAAAAGAAGAAGAAAAATGAGACGCACAAATAATGGAAATGGCTCAATATAAAAAATCTAATTGCGAAAACGATCCTATATAGAGAGATCGCATGTTCTATGAAATGATGTTGACAAGATTTTGCCTAAAAATAACTAACCAAATGTGATAATTTCATAATAAAGGAAGAGTCGAGACTTTCATTTGGTCTATATTAACATAAATATTTTGCTTAATATGCATGGGTTTATTTTGAAATCCTACACATGCAGTTCTTTCATGCTAAGAAAATATTTGATCAACTGAATGTATATATATACATTTATATTTCCTACGGAAGATATTGAGAATAAATATTAATGAAAAAAAACAAATCTTTCTATTTTCCTTCGTCTTATGAATCATTGACATAACGATAAGTAAAGTAAACAACGAAAAATAATCATTTGTATGGCAAACCGTAGTTGGCTAGTTGATTATGCAAAAGCTAATCGCGTTTCATCGCCAAATTTTACACCTGGTCGATTGAAATCAATAAGCGTAAGACAAAGAAAATGATCAATTGAAAAAAGACATTTTCTTTTACGACAATTTCAGGGTCTTGTTCTTCATGGGACAGCAGGTGGTGGTACGATTCAGTGGTTTCTAAATCCTGACAGTAAAGTTTCCGCTCATTACGTGATTGAACAAGATGGAAAAGTAACACAGATGGTTTGCGAATCGGATACAGCTTGGCATGCTGGTGTCGTGTCACCGAATTCAATCTTAGCTAATAAAGGCAATCCAAATAGTTTCTGTATTGGAATTGAATTCGTACGGAATAAAGCGAATGACAATCCTATGCCCGATGCACAGATATCGTCTGGTCTTGATCTTGTTAATGACATTCGTCGTCGATATCCGGATATAAAAATCTATTTTCATGATGAAATATCTCTCGGACGAATATGTCCGGGACCTAATTTTCCTCGAGAAATCTTTCGACATGATGGAAAAAAATAATACTTAGACTAAGACGTATACTCAAAGCTGTTTCTCCTACACAAATGCGTTGTATTCAAATGAATGATTGATGAAGAGAGTTGTCCTTGAATCGAGTTTTTCGTTTCTTTTTTTTTCGACAAGCAAACATGATCAATAATGACACACATGCAAAATGGATTCTATTAGTCTAACAAAATATTGGCAGAAACATTGAAGAGACTCTTAGTGAGTTAAAGAAGAAGAGAATGACGAAAATAAGTAGGAACTATTCAATTGATTAATAACGACTTCTTATTAAAAAATGTGTACGATGTTGATATAATTGCATTAGATAACGACGAAGAAGAAGAATAGTTTTAGTTCGTGATAGATCGATTTTTATTCTCTCTTTTTTTTTTCTTTGAACAGAACAAAACTTATAGAAATGACAAACAACAAAACTTGAATGATCGTCTGGGATAATGTCTTTTTTTTTGTAAAAAAACAAACAGATTTCGGCAAAGATCTGACTAAATGATGATCGGGCCGTTCTAACGATCACCTCGGCCACGACCACCGCCCATACCACCACGATCACTACCTGGTGGACCACCACGGCCACCACCTTGTCCAACAAATGAATTTATCGGTGGACGTCCACGAACACCACGTCCTCGAGCGATTTGTGCACGTAAAATAGCGGATTTACCACGACCAGCTCCACCTTTAACACCACGCATGTTTTTAAACATTGGGGCATTCTAGAAATTACAAAATAGATAGTTTTTTTTCTTCATTTCAAATAAAAATTCAACACAATTTACTTTCAACATGTCAGGAAAGATCATAAAACGAATTTTAGAACCACGTACATAAATATATTCTAATTGAGCTTGACGTCCATCACGATAAGTAACCGTTACATTCGATAATTGACAATTCATATTATCTTCTGCTTCGATTAATTTACCACGGTAAACTTCTGACGTAACAGATTCAATCGTTACAACATGACCCTCTGCTTCATGAAGAATTTTAATCGGTACACCAATCGACATCTTCAGTTATTTAACAAGAGGTTACAATCTTTAGAAATCTAGAAATAAAAATAGGAAAAAAAACCTCTACAAAATCATCTGTCGTTATGTTAATTACTAAATCTATTTGCAATCTATTCTCATGCTTCTTGCCTGCCTTCTTAAGAATTGACAAAGAACTAAACACCACCGGTAAACCATTCCACACCGGTGATTGCTCAATTTAAAAATATGGAAAATAAAAGAAATTTCTAGATGTCGTTGGTTTACAATCATCATTTAATATATATTTATTCCGTCAGTTAGTAATACAAGACAAAAAATGCATAAGAAGAATATTACAAGATAATAGCTTAACAGACAATTAAAAATGAGAAAACGAAATAATATATTGTGAGCACACACCGAGCTGTTCGATCAAATTAATAACCGTAGTGATAATCTTTGTAATTAGGTTCCATCATTGTTTGATTATCTGTCTACAAATAAAGATGATAAACATTAGAAACACATATCAACAATAGAAACTAATCTCTTACTGATGGTATAGCCGTTGAATGCAATTGATCATGTCGAAGTCCAGATGTTAAACCTATTCGAAAGCAAATGATAAAACAACGTACATTCAAAATTTCATTGACTAACCTGAGGAGAATTTCGTTTGCCATTTGGGATTTATCGGTGCGCCATAAGGAGCTAAAAGTGGTGAATTACCAAGAAATTGATGTGTATCATCAACATTTAAATTTTGTCCATATGTATTTGCATAGTATTGTTGATATCGTTGATTGAGATAAATAAATAGAATCATTAATAATAAACATAAAATTCCATATGCACGAAATGTTATATCAGTACCGAAATAGGATGCAAAAATACCGCCAAATACAGCACCACAACCTCGACCAAAACCAAAATGAAAACCTTGTAGAACACCTTGACATGATATACGTAAATTTTCCGGTGCAGCTTGAGACAAATACGAACAAGCCGTTGCCCAAACAGCAGCATGAGTTAAACCTAAACATACAACAACAATAAATCGACATATATCGAATTCAATCGTTTGTTTACCTTGAATAAATTCAAATGGTAGTACCCACCATGGATTTGTTATAATTGATATATAAACAAAACGAATAAAATTGCCTAATAAACCCAAATAGAGAATTTTAATATGTCCAAAACGATGTATAAGTTCATGTAAGAAAAAGTACGCAAATAATTCACTCGTATGATTAATAACTGACGCCACACCTTTACAAAACAAAAAACAATATTTAGCAAAGAGAGAAACGGAAAATGACGTGTTTTTTACATACCAAATAATGTTGGTGATCCGCCGAGATCTTGTAAATGCCAAAAAAGAAATGTAAATACAAGACCAACACCACAGCCAACCCACCTAAAGGAAAACAAAAATAGTTTTTTTTTCTCCTTCTTTTATAAATCGAAGTTCATTAGTGTTTTTTTTTCTTACCAAGCAATGAAAAGAAATATGCCATTTTTAAGCGTCAAAAAAATCTGTATGAGTTGCATGATTTTAATTGCATTTGATGAATGATATTGTTGTTGTTCATTGACGTTGATTTCAATTTGTGGTTCATCATTAACGACACTATGAATATATTGTTGATTTGTTTGCTGAGATTTTGCTGTTGGATAGATTGTTCGTTTTAAATCACGATTTAATGTATTCAATGGTACTTGTTCATCATTATCATAGGAAAAATCGAACCGTGTTGCAATTATCAATGCAACTGTCATACAAATGCTGAATGATGTAAAACAAACTGTGTAATTTTTTTCAAGTGGACCACTTGTACCACAAGCATAGAATGTTAGAGATTTCGACTGATCTAAGAAGAAGAAAACTATCGAGATTTATTCATCGAAAATAAGATCTTTATTTACCAAGTATTGTCGCAACAATAAATATTGCTAAACCCCAACCTAAACTTCCGAACATACGTTGTCGACCGTAGAGTTCAGTATTTTGTGCAAGATAAGTTAATGTATATGCATCCTAGACAAAAAAAATACAAACATAGATTGGTTTTTGGGAAAAGATGATGATTGAATTCATACAGCGAGAGTTATAGCTGGTGCACTAAAAAATTCTCCAATAATAATTAACAATAAAAAAACCATAAAAACATTGCGCACATCTTTTTGTTCGTAAAGAACAGGCGATGCAAGTGGTTTAACAAGAGATAAATTGGTCACTGTTATTTCCAATGGATTACCAATTGTTTTTTGTGGTGTGTTAACATGTAGAACATTCTTATCTGATGTTGGCTTTTTATTTGAAATAACCCGTTGTTCATTGATTGGATTGTCTTCTTCTTCACTTTCCGCATCATCATCTTCATCGTAGATATCAGGTTTGCTTGTTGTCGTTGTTGTTGTCTTCCGTCGACGTACTGTTTTATTAAGTCGATTGGTTGTTGCTACTGTTGATTTTCTTAACGGATTGGTTTTATTTAAAATTTGATCTTTTCCTTCATCGATAATTTTATTTGCAATTACAGGTAAAGTAACACTTTGTCGTTTGACTTGATGTTTAGTCAACATTTTAGTTGTCGTTGTTTGATAACCGACACGTTCAATGGATTGATGTGTTGCATTCATTTCTCGCCAACATGAATGCGGCGGTGGATTAATCAAACCAATAGCAACAGTAAAAACAATCCAAGATAAAAGTGCCATTAGTAGAATATTTTTTGCTTGTCGAAAACGTGTTGATACAATACTCCAAAATGGTGCCGAAAAAAATTCCACAAATGGCCTGAGCAAAAAGAAAAACAAAAAAAATCGATCAGATCAGATTGCATTTCCGGATTGTAGTCGTCATTGGTTTTTTTTTGTCGACTTATATTCCTTTTAACTGAATCATAGATTTCAATAGAAAATATCCGGAATTCTGTCGTTATCAAAAGGGAGATACAGAAGTAGGATATAGACAGTTTTCAAGTGTTATTCATTATGAAAAAAGACGACAGAAGTTTTCATACAGTGTAATTATATATTAAATTACTATTTATATAAAGCTACGTTTTCTTTTTCTGTTCTTCATTTTTTTTGCTCATTGTTAATGAGTAAATATAAATCGAGACATTAAAAAGAAAAACTATAATGAACTTTTTTTTTTTTCATTTACCGAAAACCCATGAGAATACCGCAGTATGATGGGCCCATACCCATTTGTTTGAAGTAGATTGAAAGCAAAGGAAAAAGCGAACCAAATGCAGCAAAATACCAGAAATAAAATAATTTTGCATAGAACAATGTTCGATTGACATTCGAAGGCAATGAATCGATTAAATTGGGCGCACGTCGAAGAAGTTTCGGTGGCGATTGAAAAAAATTCGAACCGAATAAATTTGCAATACGAGCTTTGGTTGAACTTCGTTGATTATCGTATTCATAAAGTTCAGTTTGATCATGATCTTGATGTTGACGATACGGATCATTTTGATAGAAACTTTTCGTTTCCATTATATCAAATAAATAAGTATTATTTCGATCTAAAAGTTAAAAATATAACAAATGATGATAATGTCTACACTTATTTTTCTTAAGAGATAATTGACTTCCATCTTCGCGTAAAAAAAAATGAAGAAGTGCGTTAACTTCTAATATCTTAAGTAAAATAAGAGGAAGGAATTTAAATATGATTCACTGGAGATTTACACTCTTACGATCTAACTTTGACGACAATAGCATGATGTTAATTGTAACTCATTCAGCTTCTATCGTTTATCTCATTCAAGCAAGTGTAGTCACCATCGAAGATTTTTTCTTTTCTTTCTTTTCTTTCTTTTTTTTTGTTTTTTTTTCTTCAGTTGAACGACAACCGGTAGAAGCTATGAAATACGAAGAAAACAAAGAACATTTGCCAAAGAAGAAGCCGCTGACAACACGCAATAAAATGCAACGTCATTTTCTATTCTCGTATGCTGTTAGAAAGCAGACAAGCTCGAGAATTTGGTCTTGACAACGTCGAATCATCACTCCGTTTCTCAAATTTTTTCTTCTATTCTTTTTCTC
>ERZ781398.1919-NODE-1919-length-18509-cov-4.171887_pt1 | contig 18509 bp, 22 predicted proteins | sample MGYA00433077_ERZ781398 | MGnify/ENA primary metagenome ERZ781398 (study PRJEB29847, sample SAMN06458254) | wastewater metagenome | isolation source: Wastewater bioreactor | place: South Africa: Cape Town | study: EMG produced TPA metagenomics assembly of the... | reverse complement strand
AGAGTAGTAACACCGATTTCTTTAAAATCTTTATAAATCTAAACAATTAAACTTAATTATATTGACGAGAAAATTTGGTATGAAATCAATTACTTGTATTAAACTTTTAATTCCCATCATATCCATATAATTGACAGGTGAACAATCGATAATAATATGATCGAAATTTGGTCGATGTTTCTTTCGAATTTCTTCAATCTTGAGAATTAAAACAAACATTTTAATATCATACGAAAAATATGCTTTGATTTTACTTTTGCTTGTTTTTCTTCAGTTAATTTCGTTTCATCAATTTCAATTGTTTCTTCAATAGGTGGGAGATTATTCTTTTGAAAACGTCGTTTAAAATTCGTCAATGTCGTATTTGGTTTCGCTGTAGCTTGTTTAAATTCTCTTTCGACCGCTAATATTTCATCGTTCATTGCTTTAATCGAATCTTCGACACGTAAACCAATACGTTTATTAAATAATTTTTTAAACATATCAACATTAGCATAGAAGATATTCTCTTCGAAACGAAAGATTTTTATATTGGGAATATCAGTTGCTGTTGGATATGCACTTTTATCTTCGTAAACATCAGCTGATGACAAATAACCGAGAGAAGTTGCATGCGGTCTGAAAACGAAAAACAAAGATAGACTTCATCATTCGAATGATGTTGTTTCTACCGTTGAGTACGAATAATCAAAAGAAAGATCATTGCAGCAACACCGATATATAAACCATAATCAACATCAAGTAAAACAACACCCCAAAATGTAATAAGCCAAGCGAGAAATTCAAGTTTATTGATACGCCAAAGAATAGGTAATTGTTTCGTTTGTAATAGCATATTTTTCATTGCTGTAACGATGATAGCAGCGAGACAAGCATTGGGCAATGTACGAAATAGAGGACCAACAGCAAGAATAACGATGAGAACAACAATCGATGCTAATAAACCGACAATCTAAACAAAAAGAAAAACAACGAATATTTTCAATAATTTATGATTTATTTGAAAAATAGTTACTTGTGTTTTTCCACCAGTACCTTCGACGACTGCACAACGTGAAAGAGCAACACAAGCCGGAAAACCATTGAAAAACGCTGTAACTATATTTCCAACACCATAGGCGAATAGTTCTTGATTTGGACTGATTTGATATTTATATTTGGTTGCAAATAATTTTGCCATACTAATATTAATAACAAAACAGACAATAGCTATAGCAATAGCATCACCAATAACATCAGATATAGCAGCCATTGGTGGAACAGTTGGTGCTGGAATACTATTTTTAGAAAAATCAATTTATTTTCGAAAATAGACGTATGATTGAAATTACCCGAGTGGTAAACTGCCAACAACACTGATTTTCCATCGTTTATTAAAATCAAAAGCAGCTGACAGACCCGTACCAAGAACAACCTAAAAAAAACTCTGTGTATTTTGAATTCAAATTTTAAATGAGATATTATTTTACAATAATTAATTCAATAGGAACCGGAATTGGCATACGTCCTTTGAAACGTTCATTGATATGATCTCGAACACCGGCAAATAGACCAATACTAATTGCACTAACGATACATGTTGCACCATTAGAAGATTTAATATTTTTAAAGATTTCAATCCAACTCTAACAAACCACAAAAAATATTGACGATGTTTTTTGTTTGTCAGTTCAATAGAACATTTTGTTTTATTGCTCGTCTTACTTTTATTACTTTTGACTGGCCTGTAACGGTCTTAATTTTAATGCCAAGTAGCGGTGGTATTTGACTTGTTATGATATGTATAGAGCACCCGGTTGTAAAACCTTGAACGATCGAATCCGATAAGTACACAGTCACGTAACCGAAATGAAGTATTGCCATAATTATATGAATAACACCAGCAACAAGTGCTAGAGCTGTACCAACTATAATACGAGCTTGTGCTGGATCATTACTTAAATATTTTGTTCTACTCGATGATCTCATTGTTGTTGCTATAGATGATATTGTTTCACCTAAAGTCGAAGAATACTCATCGGTATAGCCCATAGTCGTTTCATTTAAATCCGGAGCTACAGTTGTACTATTTGTTGTTGTACTACTTATAGCACTAGGTGGAATTAGAGTTCCTACTCGACTGTTAACAGCAGCAAGAATCATCAATGATGAAACAGCAAATGTACCTAGTGGATTGATTTATTAGCAAAATGATTAAAGCTACAACAACGATTTCTTACCAATACTTAAATGTCTTGATGAACCAAGAAAAGCATAGAGAATCACCGGAAAAAATGAAACATAAAGACCTGTAACTGGTGGCAAACCAGCGAGAATAGCATAGCCCAAACCTTGAGGAATATGTACGATTCCAATTGTTATACCGGATACAATATCGGATACAAGCCATTCTTTCAGATTATATTCTTGTATCCATTGAATAAATGGTATACGTTTAAATAGTTGTCTTTTAAAAAATGCAGGCGTTGGTTTGTAATATTTTTTAATGTAATTCCATGTTCCACCAATTGGACTTTCATTGAAATCTTGATTGAGATTGTAACGTTCGTTTAATTTTTCAACTGTAAATATGCTTTGACGTCTTGGTGGCATTGTATCATCCTTTTCTTGATTTGTATTTTCTTCTATTTGCTGTCCTGGATTATTTGAATTATGTTTTTTATCTTTAGCACTGTCTCTCGAATTTACTTGAGTCATCGTGTTTTAACAGGCGAAATCTATGTGAAGAAGAAAAAAAACACAATAGAAAATAAATCCATAGATAAATGTCATAATAGTGAATAAATAATAAGAAGATGAAGATGAAAAACTTGTTTTTACGGAGGTATTTAAACGAACTAAAAATCAATCAATGAAAAGACTTGTTTTCTTTCTTCATGCTCATCTGAATTTTATTGTTTTTCAATATAATTTTGCCTTGAAAAAGTGTATACAATTCGTTTTTCATCGTTCGTTATATAGTTTCGAACTGTCAATAGAAAACAGATATTGTACCAAAAATATCGACTATAAATTCATTGTTCCGTATCAAAACCGGTTTTCATCGAACCAGTTTTCATCAAACTTCTTCGTTTTTTTTAATGATAATATGTTAATAAACAGAAAATATTGATACTATCTTTGACAAGGTTACAGATTTGATAATGAACAAACACAAATGTGTTAATGATTTGCAATCGAATATTTTCCATTCAATTCATAGACGTCATCGATTTCTACGTATTATTATATTCTTTTCTCTTATCAACTATTTCATACTTAAAATAACAACAAAATGTGTCAACATATACATTGAATAATCAATTGTCTTCTTGTTGTTGACGTCATTCGATTTCGTAACGATATCATACGTAAAATTTGTTCGCAACGTATTAAACTTTATTTGAAAATGTCTCTAACAGCTGATTAGCATTCTTTCTCATGACTTTTTATTTTCAAAGATTAACCAGATAATGGGTCTCAAATTTTAATCCTCAATAAAGTTTCTTGTCTTTCTTTTTTTTGTTCGAATGACTCAATTGTCCTCAAAATATAAATATATTGAACAAAATTTATTGTTCTTCTTTTCGTTATTTTATTTTGATGTTAATTCAATCTTTGCTTTCGTTTTCTTAACATGTTTAAACATGAACAAAACAAAAAAAAACGAAAATAAAAGATAATCGTTTATTTGAGTTTCTTTTTTGGTCGTAAGTTGCTTGTGTGACCACATTTACGTTTACGGCAGTTGACAGCACGTGGATGAAGACGTGCGTAGCATCTAGATGAGAAAAATCAACAGTTTTCTATCAGTAAACAAACAGCAAGACCTACTTTCGGCAGATGACTTTGTCGCAATTGTATTTTTGAGCTAACATACGAAGTGTTGGTTCGATTGTACCACCACGAAGACCTTTAATAATTTAACAAGGAAATTAAAATTTCTTTGAACCAAAATAATGCAAAACTTACGTAAAACTAAATGAAGTGTACTTTCCTTTTGGATGTTGTAATCGGATAAAGTACGTCCGTCTAAACGAAAACAAAACAATGCAGATTTTATTGAAATCATTCAAAATGCTTTACCTTCGAGTTGTTTGCCAGCGAAGATCAAACGTTGTTGATCTGGTGGAATACCTTCCTTGTCTTGGATTTTAGCCTTGACATTTTCGATCGTGTCGGATGGTTCGACCTAAATTGAAAGTTTTTTTTTATTAAATTTCGAAAATCAATGTTGTCTTCGTTCGACATACTTCGAGGGTGATTGTTTTACCCGTAAGAGTCTAAAAACAACAAGAAACAAAAGTTGCAATTGCTATTTTGTCCTGTGGATTCATTCAAGTAATTAATTACCTTGACGAAGATCTGCATGATGGGTACTTTGACGATATCTAGAAGAAAAAAACGATTCGAAATAATAATTTTGTTTTTTTTTCTTTGCACGGATGTTATTTCGTTTCGTTAGTAAGAAATAAATAAAAACAAATAAATGATCAGTCGTCTTACCACCATATTGAATGTGTTTACTCAGCAATGAAGGTTTCGTTCGATTTTATCGAAAATAATTTTTCGAAGAAAAATTCTAATTTTATTTTATTTGTTAATTAAAATCATTGATTTTACAAATAAATTTCAATTTCGAACGATAGTTGCGCTTGAATATCATTGGTTTTCTAAGAAATATTCTATGGATTAGCATAGATGCCGTGACTTACTATTCATTGGTATATAGAATTTCTGTTCCTGTCGGAAAACAAAAGTTTCAACTGTCATATCATATTAAAGAGGAAAGGCTCAAGAAAGTCACAGTTACTTTTTCTTTCCTTTTATAAAAATAGATCATCAAAAGATTTTATCTCGCATAATTTATCTGTAATAAATCATAGTAAAATATTAAGCAGTTAAAATCTCGAATACAACCATAATTAACGCATCAATCGGTAAGCAAGATAAATAAAGATCGATAATCTGCGAAAGAGAACTAACATCAGATCATCCCATCGTTTGCTTCTTCTTTTTTTCTTTCTTTCTTTTCTAAGATAATCAAACTAGGCATGAGATTTTCTCTCTAGTCGAAATATAATATCATGCACCAAACAGTGAATTAGCAGCAGCTTTTCTTCTCGCTGGTAAACGCGCGCACGCATATATTCTTTTTTTTATATTTTGTTGTCGTTTGTTTTGTACTTTGTCCTTGCACATGCGTCATATGGATGTATTCGAAGGAAAATATACTGATCTAATTCATGTGTTGGCAATGGCAAATAAGTTCTTTATTTATTGAAAATGTTAGTCACGCAGCAGGAAATGATTTGTTTATTCGAATATATAATATGTTTAAAACAAAAGTTAATTACAAGAGTATTTAGATTAGAAGAAGATCTTTGATCAAATACCCAGGTGCAAATAAAAAAAAAACTCAAATAGTGTATATCAAATTGCCAATTTAGACTCTAATGTTTTTTTTTACTTTATAAGCATAGAAAAATCCTCGATTAATAAACGAGTCGATCGATTAGAGACGTTTTCGGTCAAAGAAACAAGAAAAAGAAAAGAAATTGCATGTGTGTGAGAGAGAGAGAGAGAAAAGAAGAAGACGAAGAAAAAAAGGCAAAAAAAGAGAGAAGAAAAAAAAAGAAAACACACCCGCAATAGTGAGCTTCTTAATAACGCATTCATTTCTTCTCTCTGTTCGTTCTATTCTCGACGTGCGTATATGTCCTTAGTGATACTATCAATTGAAAAATGGTAAATGTATTTGTGATTGATCTCGGTTTTGTTAATGGTGATTATTTTAGACTGACGAAACTGATATGAAACATTTTGAACATCATCGTGAGTCACTATCGTCGGATAGTGAACTACGAGTAATGATAATTCAATGATCTCGTTGAAGTACACTTGAAAAATTGTTATTTTGCTTTGTTATGTTTAGAAACGAAATATGCGGACCAAACGTGAACCAGGCCATCGGTAAATTTGAAACAAGATGAATTTTGTCGAAGAAATTTTTTTATCTTATTTTCAGTATTTTTGTCAATCGAAGTTTACAACTCGATCGAATAAAATTCTATGGCTACGATATGGATTATACATTAGCTTTGTATAAATCACCTGAATTCGAAGAGTTAACTTTTCAACAAGTCATCGAATCATTAATTGAACTTGGTTATCCTGAACAAATCAGAGATTTTGTCTATGATCGAACATTTCCTCTACGGTAGGTAAATCGATTCGAACACGAAGTCATATCACATTTGTTTATTTAACTAGAGGTCTTTGGTACGATAAACTTTACGGCAATCTTCTCAAGGTTGACGCATACGGCAATATTTTAACTGTTGTTCATGGTTTTAAATTTCTTTCCGGGTAAGAAAATCAAATTTCGAATTGTTTTTTTTTTGTATTAACATTTCTTCAAAAAAAAATACAACTAGCAATGAAGTTCGTCAAATCTATCCGAATAAATACATAACCGTCGATGATCGTATTTATGTTTACTATACGCTATTTAATCTTCCAGGTATTTGACTCGGACCGAATTGGTTATTCGATGATTGTTTGTGTTATTTTTATGTTTAGAAATTTATTTAATTGCTTGTTTAATTGATTATTTTTCTGTCGTTGCCGAGTATACAAAGTAATCAATCGATCAAATAAATAAATATTGATTCGATTTTTCTTTGCTCGTAATATTATTCTAGAGACCGTACAGCTGTTATTTACGGTCAGAATATACTTTCATTTCGAGCAATTTTTAATGACGTGCGAAATTCGATCGATCGTATTCATCATCGAGTAGATTGAAAACTGATTTTGATGAAAATATTTTCCGGATTTTTCGTTCTAGGGCAAATTGAAAGAAATCGTCTGTGAAAATCTTGAAAAATACTTTCATAAAGATGAATTACTACCTGTATTATTGGATCGGTAGGATGAAAGAAAAAAGCAAAAATAATCAATTTCATGTTCGCAAATTGTTTCCATTTAGTATTCGTTCACACAAGGCCAAAACATTTCTATTAACCAATAGTGAATATTGGTATACGGATAAATTGATGACATATTTATTAACAGTTTATACCGATGAAAATTCGACGACAATTAAACGTGATTGGAAGACATTTTTTGATTTTATTATTGTCGATGCACAAAAACCATTGTTCTTTGCCGAAGGTACAACATTGAGAATAATTGATCCGAATACGGGCAGTATGAAATTGGGCTCCTACTCGGGACAATTACATCAAAATGAAGTCTATAGTGGAGGTTCATGTGAAGTTGTTTCGAAATTAATTGGTTCAACGGGTAAAGATGTTTTGTATGTTGGTGATCATATATTTGGTGATATAATTAAATCAAAAAAACAGAAAGCATGGCGAACAATGCTTGTCGTGCCTGAACTCAATCATGAATTGAAAGTTTTTCATGAAAAACGAGATTTATTCAATACATTAGAAGCATTAGATACATCGATTAGTGAACTATTACGTTCATTCGATATGACAACTAGTCGTGGGCCAGAAACAGCCATTACAAAAATTAAACAGAAAATTCAAGTAGAGTTAACATTGAATTTAAAGATAAAATATGATTGACCTTTTTTTTCTCCAGGCATGTACTCATGAATTGGATATGAATTTTGGCCTATTGGGATCACTCTTTCGAACAGGTAATTTTGTTTTTGTTGTTGTTTTTTGCCATAAAATTATTGTTTCTCCTCTCGAAGGTTCACGACAAACACATTTTGCTTCACAAGTTACAAGATTTGCTGATATTTACGCTTCGAATGTTGTGAATCTTGTTTACTATCCATTCTTTTACTTTTTTCGTGCTGTTCCACAATTAGTAAAATAATCATCAATTTTTGTTTCTTTTTTTTGTTTTAAATCCAAAGATCCTTTTCAGATGCCACACGAATCAACTGTCGATCCCGAGGATCCTATGCATTTTAAATCATGGGGCGAAGAATATAATCATACGGATCATCTCGATCGTCGTCGTTCAACATTATCTCAACTTACAACATCTCATGCTCAACAGCTGAATCATTCATTATCGATTCAAACTCACCCGGATTTACCTTTACATGTCACACATGATCATGATAATGACGGCGACCCTGATGATGAAAGTCCAAATGAATCAATTTCTAATGAAAATGATGAATTCGATTTACGAACAAGAATTACGTATACACCACCGAAACGACAAGTACAAAGAGGCTTCTTGCATCAGCACAGCGAAGAAAATGAATAGACAGTTTTTCCGAGTTTTTTTCTCTTTCAGTTTGTATCAGCTAATAATAAGAATAAGAATAAGAATCTTAAGATTATACTTAGTTATGAGATTTTCTAAAAGCAAAACTTTATTTATTCTCCTTGATCTAATTTTCTTTTTTTAGTTGCAATAAGTCTATTTGTTTTGGTCTGTTTTTTTTTATTTAATAATAATAAAAAAATAGAAAAAGAAAAGTTTTGAAGAAGAAAAAAATTGTTAAGCAAAACAGATTGGTCCAATCTCAATCGTAAAGTAATCGTTTCGATGAAATCGATTGACTAATTCGAGATTAATTATTGGTAATCGAACTGATTTATTCGTTCGAATAGCAAGTATTGTTTGTCCATGTGATTTTATTCGACATTGATCTTGAATAAGGTCATATCGTAATGAATCATCAGTGTACGAATACATTCGATAGATCATTCCGTTTTTTGTATGTAATTTAATATCGAATTTGCTCAAATCAAGATAAGTATGATGACAATGAAATGTTATATTTTGCGTAGCATATTCAGATAACATACGAAGAAAACGTAATTGAATTGTTTCAATATCGTAATTGAACTATAAGAAGCAAAGAAAAAGAAAAAATAATTGACGAGACAAATCGAATATGATTTACTTCCGATTGAGGAAGAATATTGCCCATTAATTGAATACGTTGATTAGAATGCATGAGATTTTGAAAGAAGAGATTCGATGAAATTTGTGTTGTTAGCGAATTGACACATGTCAAACGTTCGGATAGTTTACAATGGACAAGTATAGCATCGTTTTTTGAACCTTCATTCGGATCGATATAGTAAAGACCTACGTAGAAGAGAAATACGAGCTTCAACGAAATTGAAAAGACATTGTTCTACCATCGGGTTTCGTTGGATAATGATCGGCAATATCTCGACAAGTTCGTGCCGGATACATTTGACTACCATCGGGCTTCATTTGTAAAGCAATGCTATTTGTAATATGTTGAAGCTGATTGAGAAATTGTGTGGCTGTTTCAAGAGAATTATGATGATCTTGAAAACGATTTGAAAGATCAAATGGATCGAAATCATCATTGGGTGGTATATTAGAAATAGTTGTACTGAATAAACTCATTAGACTTGAAGGAGTCAACGACATAGGTGAACCACTTGGAGAACCAGGCGGACCAGGTGGACCAGTAGATCCATGATCACCTGATGAACATTATAGAAATAGATTATAACGAAAAAATGTTGAAAGTGTTCTATGACATACCACGAGCACCTCGTTGACCAGGATTGCCAGGACTACCTTGCACACCTTGAAACAACAAATTCGAGGGAAAACAAAAGAACCTTTGCTTTTAACTTACCATTTTCGCCAGATTCACCAGTCTAGAATGAATCGAGATTGTATAGAAAGCAAGAAGAAAAAAACAACAACAATTGAACTTACATTGCCAGTAGGACCTTCTTCGCCAGCTAGACCAGCTTCACCTGGAAAGCCAATAGGTCCTCTACAAAAGTACCAACAGAGTTTATCAGCATATCAAATTTATTCAGTTCACATTTTACCTGCTTCCACGACTGCCATGATAACCTTTCTCTCCAGTAATACCTATCGAACCTCGAGCACCAGCAAGACCAGGTAGACCAATCGCGCCTTCATAACCCTGATTGAAAGTATTTTTATTATCAATATCGAAATATATGAACGACATATCTCTTATTCTTACTTTAGGACCAGTCGAACCTTTCTCGCCAAGAATACCTTTTTCTCCATCTTTGAAAGAAACAAAAATACTCTTTAGTTACAATTATAGACACTATTTTATATTTACTTGCTCCTTTTTGACCTACAGGACCTTGCTGTCCTATTTCACCTTTTTCTCCAATGACTCCCTAAAAATAGAGCTTGTAAAACAAAGGTTTTTACCGATAAATTCGTTTACCTTTTCACCTTTAATACCTGTATCCTATATTTATTGATTATAAAAACGAAAACATAACATCATTCTTGAAATAGAATGAGCTACATACCCCTTTGATGCCAAGTATACCTTTAGCACCGATTTTTCCTTTATCTCCTTGTTCGCCAATAATGCCAACATCTCCCTTCAAACCTTTCTGACCTTTAGCACCAATTGGTCCACGTTTGCCTTTCTGACCCTTCTCACCTTTTATGCCTTTCTCACCTTTTGCACCTAAACAAGATCATCGATATTCTCTTTTTCAATTAATTCTAAATGTTAATGATTTTTACCAACAATTCCTTCATCTCCAACATCACCTATTTCTCCAAGATCTCCTTTCGTTCCATTGATACCTTTATCACCTTTTTCACCTTTTGCTCCTATATTACCTTGTAATCCAACTATTCCTTGCGGACCTTGATCACCAGTATCTCCTGAATTCAAATTTCATAGATGATTTTCTTTATTGATTTGACAAGATTTTCGTACCTTTAGGTCCTGTTGGACCTTGATCTCCTTTCAAACCAATCTGAGATAAATTCATATGAAATATATTCCTTCAAATCACATTATTATCAACACTTACTTCTCCCTAAGAAAATCAATGATTATCTATAACGAAATAGAAAAAAGCACTATTGTTCTTACTTGTGGTCCAATATCACCCACTATTCCTTTTGTACCATTTTCACCTTTGGGACCTATTGGTCCAATATCGCCAGTGATACCTTGATCTCCTATATTGCCTTTAAACCCCTTTTTGTTTTCAAAGAATATTATTGTTATAAATTCGAATGTGACAGAAACAAAATCTTACTTTTGGACCTATTGGACCAGTTATTCCTCTATTAAATAATGAAATCACAATATTTTCTTATGCTATACCGTAAAAAAAAAACTCTTACTTAAATCCAATATCTCCAATAGTACCAGTAATTCCTACGAGCGAATTCAACAGTTAAAACTGAGATCACATTTTAAAAGATCACATGCATACCTTTTGGACCGATGATTCCCTATGTAATCAATATGCAAACAATACTCCTATTCAGAAACATTAATCATATAGCTTACTTGATCGCCTTGGTCGCCTTTTTCACCTATAATTCCTTGATCACCTTGTTCACCCTTGTAACCACGAATACCTTGATCGCCTTGATCTCCTTTGAAACCAGTGACTCCAATAGGACCTTCGATGCCCTAGATACAAATAAAACGATATAAATTTCACAACATATGCAATTCCATAATGATCTACTTTAGGACCGATTTGTCCAGTTTCTCCTAATTCACCTTTAATACCACGGTCACCTTTAGCACCCTAAGTTATGCGAACAAAAAAGCACAATACAAAAATGAGTCGACTTTCGATGAATACTATACTTGATCTCCAATTGGTCCTTGTATACCTTGTTCGCCAACGATGCCTTGAGTTCCGTTGAAACCTTTCTCGCCTTTTTGTCCTAAATCGCCTTTGTCACCTTTGTTACCTAGATTTAAAAAGGTACAGCATGTTTCGTACATTGGCAGCTACAGAAATAGATTTCTCACCTTTTTGTCCTACCTCACCAATTGGACCTTGATTTCCTATATTACCCTGTTCGCCGACAGGACCTATAATGCCTTGTGCACCTCTATAACAATTCATTAATATAAATGAATCAAAACTAAAATCTCTCACTTCAATCCTTTATTGCCTTTATCACCCTAGAAGAACAAAGAAACATGCATAATCGATTTCTGTGATAGCAGATGTAGATACTCACGTGATCTCCTTTCGGTCCTATGAAACCTTGCACACCTCTATACAAATATAAGAATAAAATGATGAAAATTAAAGTTAGTTTTGAAATCATTACTGATCACCCATAATTCCTTTAAAACCAATAGGTCCAACATCACCTTTATCTCCTTTCACACCTTTTTGACCCTAGAAAAAAAAATTCAAACAATTTAGTGATTTAAATGCATCGTTACTTTATCTCCATCTGGACCAATATCACCATCATCTCCTTTGAAACCTTGTTCACCTTTAAATCCAACAGGTCCTCGATCTCCTTTATCTCCTTGCAATCCAACAATACCAATCTGTAGAAAAGATCACATACAATCGATATACATATATGAATATCCGTATCTACTTACATCTCCTTGAGGTCCTTGATCTCCTTGAATACCCTTTTCTCCTTTGTCACCACGATTGCCTTTCGGACCAATAGGGCCAATTTCTCCCTATAAAACGAAACGAAATATTTGCATCTGAGTACGCAATAAATTGATTCATACTGTTTCACCAATGGGACCAGGTATACCAATAGGTCCTATTACACCTTTCTTTCCTCGACGACCCTAATTGAATTTATCGTTTTAAGAGAGAATAACATAAAATTTGTGTCCGTTTACTCACCACTGGTCCTTGTTCACCTTTTATACCTTTAGAACCTTGAATACCTTGTTGACCTTTTTGACCTTTCTGACCATTAATACCCACTAGATTGAAAGGAAATACAAAATATACACACATAAAATAATATGAGATATCTAACAAACCTGATCCAATTGGCCCCTGAATACCTTTCTGTCCTAGATCGCCTTTACTACCAATGAAACCGATGTCACCTTGAAATCCAATCTGTCCTTGTGGACCTTGTTCACCTTGATCTCCTTTTATGCCTTTTTGTCCTTGATGTCCGGTATCGCCCATCAAACCTTTATCTCCTATTAAGCCCTAAGAAAAACGAATCATCATAAGTTGAGTTTTGAAAACATATACGTACTGTATCGCCTAGAATAAAAATGATTCTATGATTCTATAGCAACTAGATGAAAAATTCACAAACCTTTAATTCCAACAATACCAGGAATACCAATTGCTCCAGTTTCTCCCTATATACGTACATATTTGAGAAATATAAGAATTGCTTTTTTTGTTCGAAAAAGTTCAATATACCTTTATGCCTTTGACACCTTTATCTCCTTGTTCTCCCACTCGACCCGTTATTCCCTAGCAAATAATTATATGAATAGAGAGTATAATATTGAATATTCCAATGTTTTTCAACATACTTTTCGACCCACTCTTCCTATAGGACCAGGAGAACCTGGTTGACCTCGATTTCCCTAAGAAAAATTATAACAGTCTCAAGATTAAGAGAAAAAAAATATTCATAAAGAATACATACTGGAGCACCTCGATCTCCAAGCATACCATGTGGACCCATATAACCTTGTGGTCCCTAGTTTAAAATATAAATGAAAAATATTTTTGAAACTCTAACTAAATCAGTATGAACGAACCGGTAGACCTTGTTCACCTTGAGGACCATCTAAACAGAATATATGACGTATAGTTCAATTCATCTGGCAGTTTTATTTTACCTGGTCCTGGCATTCCTGCAGGAAGTTGACCGTAAGGTATATAAGGCGAAGTTGGTATTAAAGGTGTACGACCACGAAAAAATTGTGTTGGATTATATACATGCATCAATAGATGACGTTGAATCATAGTACGAATATCTTCTTGACGATGTCTTTCCAAAGCTTCGGCAGTCTGTGCATATGAAAAAAAAATATAAATTATATATTGAAAAGTTTATTTTAAATATCTTACGCCGGTTCCACTAGTATCTTGAACTGTACCCACAGGACCTGCTGGACCAGGAAAACCAGATGAACCATCATCACCAGGTAATCCTAAAGAAAGAAATAACAAGAACGTTATGATTAAAATGAAAATTGACGTTACACCTTGTGGCCCAGCAACCCAATAGATAGCGGTTGTAGTTGTTGTTGGTTCGGTCGTTTCCATAGTTGTACTCGTAGTTGTTGGTCTTGTTCGTCGAGTGGTAGTCGTCGTTGTTGTTGTTGTTGTTGTTATTCTCGTAGTTCTTTTTGTTGTTGAACGACGCGTAGTCGACAACGTCGAGAGCTTTACTTTTAACGTGCTCGTTGTAGTTGTTGATGTTGTCGTACTTGTGGTTGATGTAGTAGTGGTTGTCGTTGATGTAGTGGTGGTAGTTGTTGTCGGTGTTGTAGTGGTAGTGGTTGTTGTTGTTGTTGTTGTTGTTGTAGTGGTAGTAGTAGTTGGTGTAGTTGTCGTCGATGTTGTAGTAGTTGTTGTTCTCGACGTAGATGTAGTGGTAGTAGTAGTAGTTGACGTAGTGGTGGTAGTCGTAGTTGGTGCAACAGTGGTAGTAGTTGTTGTTGTTGATGTAGTTGTAGTTGTTGTTGTAGTAGTAGTTGTTGTAGTAGTGGTAGTAGTAGTTGTTGTTGTTGATGTAGATGTAGATGTAGATGTAGATGTAGATGTAGATGTAGATGTAGATGTAGTTGTAGTTGTAGTCGTAGTCGTAGTCGTAGTTGATGCAGTAGTAGTGATAGTAGTAGTAGGTTTTTCGGTTGTAACTGATGCTTCTGTAGGTATAGGCTGTAAAGCAAAAGGATGATCATAAATTGATTCTAACGATGAAAATCTCTGGCCCCAATAATCTAATTTAAAAGAAACCATGATATAACAAATATTGATATTTCTTTGCAAAAAATAACTCCGAACAGACCTTTTTCGTCTGGACATACTAAACATGGACATGTTGTGTCATCACTTTCCACCATTTCAGATCTTGTACAATTGCTCGCTTCAGTGATAATGTCACAAAAACTATCACATACAAAAGCTTGATCATCCTCACATCGACACATATAGCAAACATTTGTTGGTGATCGATATTCTTTGTCACTAACAGGAATGACTAAATTGTAATGTTAAAAAGAAAACACATGAATGCATTTTTGTATCGAATTTGAAATTAACTACGTACGCCGTCCATCATCTGACACACATCCAATTCCGATTGGTTCTAACTCGACTTTTTAAATAAAATTATATAAAAATATATAATTGTAACAATGAAAACTTACTTTCATCACTGTCTCCTCTGGCAAAAGAAAAGCAAAGTAGAAATACCAAATAATTTCGAAAATGTAGCATTGTTTTCTGTATATTTACATTATATATATATATATATATCTGAAAACAAAACGATTGAGCAAAATAAGTCATTATCTAGTTGTACCTTAGTTCATTTACATTATATATTACTAAATAATAATAGTGTACTAGTAGACAAAAGAACTATTTCCTATAGTAATATCAGTAAACGCGTTTGTTCTTCTTCGACTAAGCTCTCTCAATCGTATCCATCGTCAATATATATATATATATATATTATGACAAATGTTCCAAGCAATAATTTCTTTATCCCTCAATGTGTCGACAATGACAATTATTTTATATCCTTCCTTTTGTGTATCTTTCCAATGTTCGTTCTGTTATCATTCTTTGCATATTCTTCCGTTCTTTTTTTGTTCCAAGATTTTTGTAGCATGTCAAGTTATCTAACAGATTGACAGATGGATGACTTCGAACTGTAACTACAATTCTAATCGAATCGAGTTACATTAGAACAATCGATGACTCAAGATTTGTTTTCATCGACAAAAAAAACACAAGAATACTGTTTTCCATCAACTCGAGATAAAATCAACGGAAATTTTTAATTAATTTCTCTCAAGAGATTTCTATTCCATTGACAATAATTTATTAGTTTTTTTTTAATTAAGTCTATCTTGCGATTAGTTTTTCTTCATAATACAACATAATCAAGATTATGCATAAATTTATATCACGCAGGCAGAGAATCAAATCTGCACCTTAGATTGTCGATGTCTATCAGTCTCATCAATAGAAACAAAGAAGCAAAAGAAAAATATAATTATAGCTAGCGTGTTCTTTTCATATCTTAAAACTACTAGTTCGTGCGTGATAGTGTGCATAATTATTTTCATATATACGAGCAGTTGCCATTTTTCTAAATAGTGAAGAGTCGATAAAATTCTACAATGTTAAATTATCTTAAAAATCGACTGCAACGTCGAAATTCTTATGAAATCTTTTCCAATGATGATCAAGGACCAACACGTAAAAGTTACTTCGATCTTATACGTTTAAGTGCAGTCGTTTGTGGAATTGAATTTTGTTATGCAGCTGAAACAGCATTTGTTTCGCCGATACTTCTTCAACTTGGTCTACCTGTAATATTTATGACTTGGACATGGTGTTTACCGCCATTAATTGGTTTTTTTCTCGTGCCAATTCTTGGCTCATTGAGTGATAAATATCATACGCGTATTGGACGACGACGTCCGTTTATTTTAATCTATTCATTCGGCATACTTCTTGGTCTATTACTAGTTGCAAATGGTTCGAAAGAATTGAATTTGAAATGAAATCATAATACGATTCGAGTTTTGTTTTCTTTCAGGTCGAACTATGGGCGAATGGTTTGGCGATTCGAAAACTGATCTATTCAATCAAACAGATATTCTCAACGAAACTGACTTTGAATCAGCTGTACCATCAACATCGATTTATTCCTCGCATAAATTTGCAACTTTTATAACCGTACTCGGTGTTGCCCTATTGGATCTTGATTGTGATGCTTGTCAAAGTCCAAGTCGAGCTTATCTACTCGATGTTACGGATCCGAGTCAACATTCTCTTGGTCTACGAACATTTACATCTATGGCAGGTTTAGGTGGATGTTTAGGTTATTTTCTCGGTGGTATACCATGGGAGAATACATTTCTAACAAGGATCCTTGGCGATCATGTTCATGTTTTATTTACATTAGTTTGGATTATTTATATGTTCTGTTTAATTTCAACAGTAACAGCTGCAAAAGAACCAAATCATATTTCAATCATAGCACCGAGCATAAGTCGATCAACATCTCGACAATATCTATTTTCGTCGAGTTCAATGCATTCGATACCGAGTTCGAATGAGAATTATGATCAATGTTCAATTTCACAACGGCAACGATTTACTTCGGAATCGAGTGAAAATGTGAAAATTTCCTATCGTGATTATCTTCGATCGATTATCTATATGCCATCAGCATTACGATGGCTTTGTTTAACGAATTTTTTCTGTTGGATGGCACTTGTATCTTATTCACTTTATTTCACTGATTTTGTTGGACAAGCTGTTTTTGGTAGGAAATTTTGTTATTTCATCATAAATATATTATCTATCTCGTTTTTTTTTCTCTAGGTGGAAATCCAACACTTGATTCAAAACATCCATTAAGATCATTATACAACGAAGGAGTACGATTTGGTTCATGGGGTATGTCGATTTATTCAATATCGTGTTCGATATATTCATTTAATATACAAAAATTAAACGATTATTTCGGTATGTACATTGGGGCTTTTTTTTTCTTCGTCTTATAATGTTCATTTGAAAATATAAAAATTTAGGAATCAAACGAGTTTATATCGGCTCACAATTAATCTACGCATTTGGCATTCTTTTAATGGGCTATTTACGACATCGTGCTGCAGTGATTATCTTATCAGCTGTAGCTGGCATTCTCTATTCAACTTTATTTACAATACCGTATTTATTAATTTCAAAATATTATGCATCAAATATAGTAAATCTTCTTTTTCTATGCATATTCAATTTATGATTTGTTTTTGTTTCTTTTTTCACATAGTTTACTAATTCGAATTCAAGTGGACGAATACGTGGTATTGGTACAGATGTTGCCATTGTTAGTAGTATGGTATTCTTAGCTCAATTATGTTTATCATCAACTATGGGAACATTAATTCATCTCGTTGGTTCAACAGTTATTGTCACTATTGTAGCTTGTATTCTTAGTATTTGCGGAGCTATATCAGCAACAAAAGTTACCTATATTTAATTCGAATAAATTCTAGTTTGACTTTATATCTAATTTCTTTCATTTATTTATATGTAAATCTGTCAAACAGATGAGAAAAATATTAATCAATATAATTAACATGCAACGAATCTATTTTTGTTTCTCATGTTTATAAATCAAATTAATCGAGCAAATGTTTAGGAAATAATTAAAATAGTCAAAGTTAGGAATTCATCTGCTACATCATATGACATTTAGTTTGCGCCAGTTTCTGAGTGTTTTTTTTTATATTAATTTATTATAAGACACAAATACAAGACAAGAACAAAAAATGAAAAGTTTGTCTAAGCGCAAAGAATAGCAGTTTTATTACGTTTTGTAACAACAGTACCTAAAAGAATAAAACAAAGCTCGTAATTAAATCACAATTATACGTAAATGTGACTTACCAGGTTTATGCTGAGCATCGGGATGATTAGCTAATTCAGATGGACATTGAGATACAGGAGATTCGAGCAATGTCTCTTTTAATTCATAGAATACGGCTGAATCTTCTTTTGTTAAGAATGTAATTGCTT